>Ga0209373_10000274_pt1 | contig 102004 bp, 96 predicted proteins | sample Higcelweek5metaG_FD_187173 | JGI IMG/M metagenome (GOLD analysis project Ga0209373, IMG submission 187173) | Freshwater pond sediment microbial communities from the University of Edinburgh, under environmental carbon perturbations - High... | ecosystem: Environmental > Aquatic > Freshwater >...
CAAGACGCACTGCTTCTGCACGGAACTCAGGCGTCACGCCCGCATGGCGGCCACGACCGCCCAATGTCTTCTTCTCTTCTTTCATGCATCAAACTCCTATCAAATTTGAGGAGTTCGCTCTCCACTTTTTCCGGGCAAGTCCACAGTGCCAAATTCTGGAGGAAGTTCAGGGGCTCAGGTCACGGGCTCCGAGCGGTCCCTTTCCCGTCGAGTTCAGCCGGTCAGACGACATGATCAGGTCATGAGCCTGAGGGCGAAGATCGCAGTGGCATGAGCTATGTGCTCCGAAGAGGCAAGCCCCTGCTTTGTCCCGGTTAGCTTTATTATGCCCTTGAGAGGACCATGTTGCGCCACAGCTTTATATCGAAACTCTGCGCCCGATCCCGATCCGCTACCCGTTCTCAAGCGCAGCGTTAAGTGTGACCTGCATTTCGGCGGCGACCTCACCGAGTGCGACGGTGAAACGGTCTACAAGCTTTGCCCGGTTGCTTTTTGTTGGGCGCCAGATGACCAATGAATAAGGTACACTCACGCTTAGTTTGCGAAGCACAATACCTTTTCCGACGTGATTGGCTGCTGTAAGCGGATTTATGATGGACACGCCAAGTCCGGTGGAGACCATCGCACAAACACTCGCCGCCGTCGTCGTATCGATTGCAAATCGACGCGAAACACCGGCCTCGAAAAACATGTCATCGAGCTTTCGCCGATAGGGATCGTCCTGCGAAAAATAGACGAACGGTACATCATGAAAGTCTGTGGGTTGCAGCACCCGGCGGCGTGCGAGCGGATGATCCGGCGGCAAGACGCAAACCAGTTCACCGACTTCGATATGTCGAACACTCACACCCTGATATTCGAATCTTCCCTCCGTGAGGCCTAGATCGAAGACCATCGTCGACATTTCGTGTTGAAGCGACAACTCCTCGTGTGAATGCAGCGACAGGTGAATGGCCGGGCGATATTTCAGCAATCGTTGTGCCACGAGCGGTATAATTGATTCCGCATACGCAGGAATGGTGGCAACTCGAAAATTTGCAGCGTTATGCGTGCGAATTGATGAGGCGGCACGGGCGATCTCATCCATACCCACGAACGAACGCCGCACCACATCGTGCAGCAGCAGTGCCTGATTGGTCGGGGTCAGGCGCTTACCGAAACGCACAAACAGATCGAAACCAATCCGTGTTTCCATCTCCCGCAACTCGCGGCTGATTGTCGGCTGGGAAGTCCCAAGGGCTGCTGCCGCCCCGGTCATGCTCTTGTTGACCATGATCGCGTTGAATATTTCAATCTGGCGGGGAGTAAGGCGCATGAAGAATCTCGGCTCCGGCGACCCATCCGATCGCTGAGGGCGCATGCTTTCAATATATCAAAAATGAATAAGACAAACTTAGCAATTATTTCCCAAGCATCGCAATCAATGAAATCATCGTTTCGAGAAAAGCTCTTTCAGACAAAATTCGCGTTGTAGTGAGACGAGGCATGCAGATGGTGTCACCCGAAAACAATAGGCACGACCAGCGGGATTGGCTCCGATATCAGGGCGGCGACCTTCAAATTGAAGGCGCTGTTCTGAGGGATATCGTCGCGACCGTCCCGACACCCTTCTATTGCTACTCGACAGAGGGAATTCGCACCGCCTATGAGACCCTTTCCATAGCACTTGAGCCTGTTGGCGTGGCAATTTGCTTTGCGGTGAAGGCCAACAGTAACATTACAATTTTGCGCATTCTATCCGATCTAGGCTGCGGTATGGATGTGGTTTCCGGCGGTGAGTTGGAACGGGTGCTGGCAGCGGGTGTCCCGGCATCCCGAGTTATATTCTCCGGCGTTGGCAAGACGCGCAATGAAATCCGCCGCGCGATCGAAGCCGGGATTCATCAGATTAATGTTGAGTCCGCGGCGGAAATCGACGTGATCATCGAAGTGGCCCGGTTCCTCCGCAAGCGAGCAGCGATTGCGTTGCGAGTGAACCCCGACGTCGATGCCAAAACCCATGCGAAGATTACGACGGCAACAAAAGACAGCAAATTCGGCATTCCGATCGATGATGTACCGGATGTCTACTCGAAAGCGCTTACGACGCCCGAACTGGATGTGAAAGGTCTTGCCATCCACATCGGATCACAGGTGCATGACCTGTCCCCCTTCCGCAACGCTTTTTCGGTGATGGCCGATCTTGTCGTTTTTCTGCGCAGCAAGGGTATGTCCGTACCACGGCTCGATCTCGGTGGCGGTATCGGGATTGCCGTCGGTGATGCGCCCGGGCCTGACATCACGGAATATGCTGAAATTGTTGCCGAAACGGTCGGGAGCCTCGGTTGCGAACTCACTGTTGAGCCTGGCCGTTTTCTGGTCGGCCGCAGCGGATTTCTGGTCACCGAGTTACTTTACTTGAAAGGTGGCGCAGAAGGATATACAGGCATTGTCGATGCGGGAATGAACGATCTCATCCGCCCTGCCCTTTATGAAGCTAGGCATCCCGTTTTGCCACTCCACCAGCCGCGCCAGACCGGCACGAGCCGCCGCTACCGCCTTGTTGGACCGATTTGCGAAAGCTCCGACGAGTTTGGCGCCTATGATGAACTGGGTGACCTGCATCAGGGCGATCTGCTGGCCTTCGACTGCGCCGGTGCCTACGGTGCGACCATGGCCTCAACCTACAATTCGCGCGATCTCGTTGCCGAGATCCTGATTGATGGAGACCGTTTCAGAACGATCCGCCAGCGACAAGACATAGACGCGATGCTGAAACTTGAGGAAGCCGGCGCCTGGCACTCAGGTCTGCCAATTCAAAAAGCCGCGAACTGAACAAACGGCTGGCCCGATTTTCAGAAGGAGAGCCGCGGCAAACGACACTTTGCAACGAAAGCGGGCCAGAAAGAGACGCCTTTGCGCGCATCCTTTCTGGCTGGGGAACCAAAAAAGAAGAAGGAGACGTGAATGTTCAATAAAGTGAAACTTCTTATGTCGACAGGCTTGCTCAGCCTTGCCCTTTTGTCGCCAGTCTTTGCAGCAGATCATACGCTGCGCATTGCCTATACCGAGGATCCGAAGACGGCGGACGTGCAGAAGACGTCGGACGCCTATACGCTGCCGCTCAACATTTTCGATCGTCTCGTCGAGGCAGAGACGAGCGGGCCGGGTCAGTCCAAGCTTTCGCCGGGTCTTGCCGAGAGCTGGGATGTGTCGGAAGACGGCAAGGTCTACACCTTTCATCTGCGCAAGGGCGTTCTGTTCCACAATGGCGAGGAACTGACCTCCGACGACGTTCTCTACACCTTCGACCGTATGCTGGACCCGAAGACCAAGGCCCTGAGCACTGATATTCTCGATTTCGTCGATGGCGCCGCCGAACGGCTGGACGGCAGTGCGCAGACCGTACGCGGTCTGGAAGCCGTCGACAAATACACCGTGAAGATCACCCTGAAGCAGCCGTACGCAGCTTTCATCGCACTGATGGCCAGCCCGCAGGCCTCGATTTTCAATCGCAAATTTACCGAAGCGGCAGGCGACCAGTTCGGCCTGTCGGCGGAAACCACCAACGGCACCGGTCCCTTCATTCTCACCGAGTATAACCTCAACGACAGTCAGGTCCTGGAAGCGAACGAGAAATACTACAAGGGCCGTCCGAAGCTCGACCGCATCGTGGTCCGCGTGGTCGGCGATGCCGAGACACTCCGGCTGCTGTTCGAGTCCGACGAACTCGACGTGTTCGACGTGGATTACGCCATGACGCAGTTGCCCTACTTCGCCAGCAGCGAGAAGTGGAAAAGCCAGATTCGTTCCGGCCCGCGTGTCGGCATGTATTACTACCACATCAATCAGGCCGTGAAGCCCTTCGATGACGTGCGCGTACGCAAGGCATTCCAGATGTCCATCAACCGTCAGGAAATTCTGGACAAGAATTTCTATGGCAAGGGTATGCTGGAAAACGGCGTCATGCCGCGGGGTCTCGTCTGCTACAAGCCTGCGACTCCTATCGAGTATAACCCGGAAAAGGCAAAGCAGCTTCTAACCGAAGCCGGTTACCCGAACGGCGTCGACATCAACCTGACGCAGGTGAACAGTTGGTCGTCCAAATGGTCTGACATGAACCAGATCATCCAGGCACAGATCAAGAAGTCTGGATTCAACGCCCAAATCAAGACCATGGACGAATCGGCTTACTTTGCCATGCGCAAGGGCGGCACGATCGATAACTATACGCAGAACTGGTCTGCAGACTTCAACGATCCCGACAATTTCTTCTACACGTTCTTCAGCAAGAGTGGCACCGCCGTGCGTGGCTACAACAACAACGACCCCGAAGTCTTCGCCGCGCTCGACAAGGCGCGCTCGATGACCAATGCCGAGGAACGTTGCGCGCTCTATCAGAAGATGAACGAACGGATCGTACAGGACGATGCGGCCTGGGTACCCCTGTTCAGCCTCGATCACACTTATGTCGTTCAGCCGCGCGTGAAGAACTTCCTTGTTCCGTGGAACGGATGGAGCGACATGAACTACTACCAGATGGAAGTGGAATAAGGTTGTTCCACGCGGCGGGTGTCCCTGCGAGACATCCGCCGCTCCCACCTTTTCCGTCCGTCCTGTTCGCGCCGGCATAGTTCCCGTCGCGTCTCCCGCTCGACCACGCACCATGAAGGAATTCCTTCGATGCTGACATATGTGCTCAAGCGCATCGCGGTCTCGATTCCGGTTCTCATAGGCATCACGGCGCTGCTCTTCGTCATGCTGAACGTTATACCCGGCGACCCGATCGCCCTCCTGATGAAGGAACATGCCAGCCCCGACGTGATTGCCCGCGTCCGTGCGCAAATGCACCTTGATGACCCTTTGATTACCCGCTACTTTCGTTTCCTGTTTTCAGCGCTTCAGGGCGATCTCGGCACATCAATCAAGCTCAACCGAAGCGTCACTACGCTCATAATGAACGCATTCCCCAACACGCTTATGCTGGCAGCGTGTGCGGCGCTCGTGTCCTGGGTTATCGGCATTCCCGCCGGCATCCTCTCGGCGGTTCGCCGGGGCGGCTTCATCGACAATTTCTTCATGGGCTTTTCGCTGCTCGGCGTTTCCATGCCGGTTTTCTGGTCAGCGCTCCTAATGCAGTATGTCTTCGCGCTGAAGTTGAAATGGCTACCGGTTTCCGGCTTCTACGGCTTCGAGTATGTCATCATGCCCGCCATCGTGCTCGGCTGGAGTTCGGCGGGCGTCATTGCGCGCCTTACCCGCTCCAGCCTCATGGAAGTCATGCGTCACGATTACATCCGCACCGCCCGCGCCAAGGGCCTGCGCGAAATTCTGGTGATCAACCGCCACGCCCTGCAAAATGCGCTGATTCCCGTCGTCACTATCATGGCGATCCAGGTCGCCAGCCTTCTGTCGGGTGCGGTTATAACGGAGGCGATCTTCGGCATTCCCGGCGTCGGACGCATTTCGGTCAGCGCCATCCAGTCGCGTGACATGGCTTTGCTACAAGGCTCCGTTCTCTTCGCCACCGTTCTGGTCATTCTCGGCAATCTCGTTGCCGATCTTCTCTACGCCGTTCTCGATCCCCGGATCCGCCACCAGATGAAGGGAGGCTCGAAATGACCGCCATAACCGATCCGGCTGACGATCTGGTAGAAAGCGTCGAGAGCGACAGTTTCCTCCGTGAATGCATTCGCATCTTCCGGCGTAACCGCATGGCAGTGGTCGGCCTCGTTATCGTGGTGCTACTGGTTCTGGTCGCTTTTGCTGCACCGATACTGAGCCCCCACGATCCCTATCGCGTGGCGCTCGATGAGCAATTGCTGCCGCCTTCCTTGACCTACTGGCTGGGCACGGACAATTTTGGCCGCGATCTCCTGACGCGTATTCTCTACGGCGCACGCATCTCACTTCTGGTCGGCCTCGTGCCAAGCTTCATTTCACTAATGATCGGCGCCGTAATGGGTATCGTCAGCGGCTACTATGGCGGAAGGACCGACTTCATCATCATGCGGTTGGCTGACACGATGATCGCGTTCCCCTCGCTGCTGCTGGCCATGGTGGTGATGTATACGCTGGGTGCAAACCTCTTCAACATCTTCATCGCGCTGAGCCTGGTCGGCTGGGCGGGCGTTGCGCGTGTCGTGCGCTCGCAGACGCTTGCCGTAAAGGAAAAAGAGTTCATCGAGGCAGCCCGTGCGAATGGCACGACGCGGACAACCATCATGATCCGGCACATTTTCCCGAACGTTATTCCGACGTTGATCGTGCTGTTTTCGCTCAGTATTCCCGAGGCCATCATGTGGGAATCGAGCCTGAGCTTCCTCGGTGTCGGCGTACAGCCACCGGAAGCGAGCTGGGGGCTGCTGGTCGCAAAGGGCAAGGAATATCTCTTCGCCGCACCGCTGGTCGCCATCATGCCGGGCGTCGCCATCCTGATCACGGTGCTGGCGTTCAATTTCATCGGCGACGGGCTGCGCGATGCGCTCGATCCCTACATGAAGGACTGAGACGATCATGTCGGGTGCAAACGAATTGCTGAAAGTGCGTAACCTCCGTACCGATTTCAAAACCGGCAACGGCTCCGTCCGAGTGGTGGATGGCGTTTCCTTCGATGTCGGCCGGGGCAAGATCGTCGGCCTCGTCGGCGAGTCCGGCTCGGGCAAGAGCATGACGGCCCTGTCGCTGATGGGGTTGGTGCCCTCCCCGCCTGGAACTGTCGGGGCAGACAGCATCCTGCTCGACGGTATCGATCTTGCACGCCTGACGCCGGACCAGATGCGGCAGCGGCGTGGCCGGGACATGTCCATGGTTTTCCAGGAGCCTATGACCTCGCTCAACCCGGTGAAGACCATGGTCCAGCAGGTGGGTGAACCGCTCTCCATTCATCGCAATCTGCGCAAACGTGCCATCCGCGAGCAGGTGCTGCACATGTTCGAGACCGTTGGCATTCCAGAACCTGCAGCCAGGCTGGACACTTATCCGCACCAGCTTTCCGGTGGTCTGCGCCAGCGTGCGATGATTGCCATGGGTTTGATCTGCGAACCCAAGCTGCTAATCGCCGACGAGCCGACTACGGCGCTCGACGTGACCACGCAGGCGCAAATTCTCAGGTTGATGATGGCTTTGCGCGATAGGGTCGGAACGGCCATCATCATGATCACCCACGACCTCGGAATTATTGCGGAAATGTGCGACGAGGTGAACGTGATGTATGCTGGACAGATTGTCGAGCAGGCCAATGTCTTCGACCTCTTCGACCGGCCTTCGCATCCCTATACGCGCGGACTTCTCGCCTCCATTCCCAAGGCGACGGAACAGCGCAGCGGCACGAGGCTGAACAGCATCAAGGGCGTCGTCCCGAACCTCGCAAAACTGCCCGCAGGCTGTCGGTTCCACCCCAGGTGTGGCGATGCCATGCCGATCTGCAGCGTTCGATCGCCTGAACTGACCGATCTCGGCAACGGCCACAAGGCCCGCTGCTGGCTCCACGACAAACAGGGAGGCACGCTATGAGCGAAGTCCTCATTTCCACACATCAACTGAGCAAGCACTATCGCATCGGCTCAGGCCTGTTCGGTTCGCAGGACAAGGTTGTGCGTGCCGTCGATGGCGTTACGCTCGATATCTACGAGCGCGAGACTTTCGCGCTCGTAGGTGAGTCCGGATGCGGCAAGACCACACTCGGACGTGTCATGTTGCGACTTCTGGATCGGACTGCCGGTACGGTCACGTATCGGGGGCAGGATCTCCATGCCCTCGACGAACCCGCAATGCGTTCCCTGCGCAAAAAGCTCCAGATCGTCTTTCAGGACCCGTTTGCCTCTCTCAATCCGCGCATGCGGGTCAAGGATATTCTGGCCGAACCACTCAGGGCACACGGTTTCGGCACGGCGGCGGAAATCGAGGCCCGCTGCGGGGAACTGCTCGATATGGTCGGGCTTCGGCGACATCTTCTGCGCCATTATCCGCACCAATTCAGCGGCGGGCAAAGGCAACGCATCGGTATCGCCCGCGCTTTGGCCAACTCCCCTGAATTTGTCATCTGCGACGAAGCGGTTTCGGCGCTCGACGTGTCGATCCAGGCGCAGGTACTGAACCTTTTGCGTGATCTTCAGGAACAGATGAAGCTCACCTACATGTTCATCACCCACGATCTGAGCGTCGTGCGCCAGTTCGCGGACCGCGTCGGGGTAATGTTCCTCGGGCGTCTTGTTGAAGTTGGAACGACCGAGGACATCTTTACCAGCCCACGCCATCCCTACACAATGTTCCTCATCTCGGCCGTACCGCGCGCCGATCCGCATCAGCGAAACCGCGAGCGTCCCATCCTGACAGGAGACATCCCAAGTCCGGTAAACCTGCCGCGCGGCTGTCGTTTCCACACGCGCTGTCCCTATGCACAAGCCATTTGCCGGACGGACAACCCGGTGCTTTCAGGACATGACGGACGCTCCGTCGCATGTCATTTCCCGCTTGATGGCTGAACCCGGCAGATAACGATGAGACAGGGAGAGACCCCATGAACCTGATTGTGAAACAGGTTGGCGATGAGCTTTGGCAGGCGGAGTATGGTGAGAAGCGTTGGCGCTGTGCTGTCGGGCGGAGTGGTATACACGTCGAAAAGAAGGAAGGCGATGGCGTCAGCCCGGTAGGCTGCTGGCCGCTGCGGCAGGTTTTCTATCGCGCCGATCGTATGGCTAGACCAGCGACCTCACTCCCCTGCGCGGCCATCGACCCTCTGGACGGCTGGTGCGACGACCCTGCCCACGCCGAATACAATCGTCAGGTCCGCCTGCCTTTCGATGCCGGTCACGAAAATCTCTGGCTTGAGGATGAGGTTTACGATTGCGTCGTCGTCCTCGGGCATAACGATGATCCGGTCATTGCCGGCGCTGGCAGCGCGATTTTCCTGCACATCGCCAGGCCGAACTATGGCCCCACCGCCGGCTGCGCTGCCCTCTCAAGGGAGGATTTGTTGGCGTTTCTCGCCGCTGCCGGGCCGACGACCCAACTCTGTTTCAGCAACGAGCGCTGACCGCACCCACCCTTTCCGGACTGAAGACCATGGCCATCATCGATCTCCCGGCGCTCGAACGCGCGCTCAACCTCTTGCCGTCGCGCTTTCGCGGACCGGGCGGTGTTGCGGGCGTGGTCAGGGACGGCGAGATCGTAGCTACACGAAGCTGGGGCTTTGCCGACATGGAACACCGGATTCCCATGACGGAAAAAACCAGATTGCCGATCTGCTCGATCTCCAAGCAGTTTACCTGTGCCCTGCTTCTGGATCTCTTTGAAGATCCCGCCTCCCTCGACCAGCAGGTGCGACATTTCCTGCCACACCTGAACGGACCGTTACCGACGGTCGAACAACTCTGCCACAACCAGTCCGGCTTGCGCGATTACTGGGCCCTCAGCGTGCTGCAAGGGGCTTTTCCGGAAACCGAATTTCGTCGCGAAGATGCCCTGCCGCTGATTGCTCGCGCCAAGACCGGCCACTTCCCGCCGGGTAAGCTGTACTCCTACAACAATGCCAATTTCCGCATTCTGGCCGAACTGATCGAACGCAATAGCGGGAAAACATTTGGCGAACTGCTCCAAGAGCGCCTATTCGCCCCGGCGGGAATGAGTACAGCCGTGCTCGTGCCCGACGCACGCCAGCCGCTCGATAGCGTTATCGGCTATGAGGGCAATGATGAAATCGGATTTCTGCCGGCCCGGAACGGCGTTTACTGGTTCGGTGATTCCGGAATTTCCGCCGCCCTGACCGATCTTCTCGCTTGGGAATGCCACATCGATGCGACACGCAACGATGTGGGTGGACGCTACAACCGCCTGTCGGCTCCGGTTACCTATAGCGATAGTTCGCCTGCTGCTTACGGCTATGGCCTGCGCCGCGACGTGTGGGGTGGCGTCAGGATAACCGGGCACGGCGGTGGCGTTCGTGGTTTCAGTTCCTACCGTCTGCATGCGGCCGATGAAAGGCTTTCCATCGTGGTGATGTTCAACCACGATACCAGCACGTTTTCGGCCGCCACCTTCTTGATGGAGGCCGCGCTTGGCCTGACGATCACCCCGAGCGAAAATGTAAAGCCGGCGGGCTGGGACGGGCTATGGCTCGACGAGGATCAGGAGCTTTTGCTACGCACGGTCGAGGATGCCGCGGGTATCCGGCTGTATTACGGCCCGGCAACGTCGCGATTGACAGTCGGTGCAGACGGTGTAGCGCGCGGCCACGGTCTCACCCTCGAAAAGCACGGCGACAGGCTGCGGATGGACCGTAAGCAGGAAAACCTGCAGGTCACGGCCCGTCCGCTCTGCCGCATCGACTGGGCGGACCCGACGCCCCTTGCCGGCACCTACTGGTCGGAGGAACTGGAAGCTGGCCTCGAGATTGAAGCAAGAGGTGGCGCGGCTCACGTCGTTTTCTCGGGCATGCTCGGTCAGGGTCCGATGGAGCGCATGTATCCGGTTGCTGACGATCTGTGGATCGTTACCTCCCGACGCTCGATCGACACCGCCCCGCCCGGCGACTGGACCGTTCGGGTACGCCGCGATGCAAGCGGGGCGATCACTGGTCTGACATTCGGCTGCTGGCTGGCCCGCAATATCGACTATTACCGCATCGCCTGACGGTTGTCCTCCTTCAACGGACCAGCCGGTTCGACAAAATAATGGAAGACAAGGTGCGCTCGACTCCAGGCAGATCGCCAATGAGATCGATGAGCCGATCCAGTTCGGCAATCGACGGCGATGCTATGATTGCAATGAGATCGTAGGGTCCGTTGACGGAATGCAGTGCCGTCACGTCACCAATGGCCGACAATTCCGTCGTCACCAGTGACAGCGCCTTCGGAGCGATCGTAATCAAGACATGCGCTCGGATAAGGCCCGACATATATGCATCCGAAAGGCGTAGCGCATAACCCGCAATCACCCCGTCCCGCTCAAGCCTCTCGAGGCGGGTCTGCACTGTCGTGCGTGACAGACCAAGCCGGCGTGCCAGCGTGGCCACCGGCATACGCGCATTCTCACCCAACAGGGCCAACAGTTCCCGATCCTTTTGTGTAATCTGCATTTTGCCAAATTTGTCCGTTGTTCTGTATATAATTACCCCGCAATTTATCCATTTAGCTGCTTTGAATCGACCGCTTTCTTCGTGATTTTGTCTATATTGAAATCTCACGAGGGAAAGCATTTATGAAGAACGTGGTCATTGTCGGCGCCGGAAAAATCGGTGGCGCCATCGCGCGCATGTTGGCGGCAACTGGTGACTATGCCGTCACCGTTGCTGATCGCAGTGAGGCGCAACTTGCCGCCATCGAGCGTGGTCCGGCTGTGGCGACGGCTGCGGTCGATATCGCCGATCGCACAGCGTTGACTGCGTTGCTCACCGGCAAATTCGCTGTGCTGTCCGCAGCCCCCTTCCATTTGACCGGTGCAATCGCCGAAGCCGCCGTCGAAGCCGGCATCCATTATCTCGACCTGACCGAAGATGTCGCGACAACTCGCAAGGTGGAAGCTCTGGCTGCGAAGTCCAAATCTGCTCTTATTCCCCAATGTGGTCTTGCGCCCGGCTTCATCTCCATTGTCGCCAACGACTTGGCGAAACGTTTCGATACGCTCGACAGCGTGCGCATGCGCGTCGGTGCACTGCCACAATACCCTTCCAATGCGCTGAACTATAACCTGACCTGGAGCACGGACGGCCTTATCAACGAATACATCGAGCCGTGCGAAGCCATTGTTGAAGGCAAGCTCATTACCGTTCCTGCCATGGAAGAACGTGAAGAGTTTTCGCTGGATGGCGTGACCTACGAAGCGTTCAACACGTCGGGTGGCCTCGGTACCCTCTGCAAGACGCTGGAGGGCAAGGTGCGTACGATGAACTATCGCACCATCCGCTATCCCGGTCATCAGACCATCGTGAAGGCTCTGCTGAACGACTTCAACCTGAAGAACCGGCGCGATGTGCTGAAGGACCTCTTCGAGAACGCCTTGCCGGCCACTCAGCAGGATGTCGTGGTGGTCTTTGTCACCGTCTGTGGTTGGAAAGATGGTCGCTACATGCAGGAAACCTATGCGAACAAAGTCTATGCCGGAATTGTCGCCGGCCACAAGATGAGTGCCATCCAGATCACCACCGCTGCAGGTATCTGCACTGTGCTTGATCTTCTGGCCGATGGCACGTTGCCGTCCAAGGGCTTCATTCGTCAGGAAGAAATCGCGCTGGAAAGTTTCCTCGCCAACCGCTTCGGCAGGGTCTACGATCCCGAAGCGGTAAAGCTTGCAAAGGCGGGCTAATGTATCGGCCCCCATCGCGCACAGGCGGCGGGGGCCACTCGACCAGGCAAGCGAACGCAGACACATAAATCATGGTTCAAGCAACATGCTGCGTCAAAGCAGCCTGTTAATCAAACTCCCTCTACTCGGAGTGACGGGATGATTATAGAGGTCTTGAGAGGAAACAGGCCTCCGATTCCCCTCACGTGAGTCGATGAGCTTGCCGGCAGATATTCCGGCCATACCGGTGCGCCATGGAGCTCTTGAACGGACTCGAACGGTCAACTGCGTTGCGCCGATCAACGACGGGAAAGTATAATTCCGCTGAAAGCTCCTTTCAGTTCGTTCTCTCTAACAACCACACTTCCACGCAACATCGTAAGAACCGGCCAACCCGTTATCTCAAGACCCTCGTAGGGCGTGTAGTCGCAACCGTCCTGCAGGATTTCATGATGGATCGTGACTTCGCGCGCCGGATCCCAAAGCACGATATCGGCATCCGCTCCAACAGCGATGGTACCCTTCTGTGGGTAGAGGCCGTAGCGCTTGGCGTGGTTCGTCGATGTCAGCGCCACGAAGCGATTGAGATCGATACGGCCCTTGACCACGCCTTCGGAGAACAGGATCGGCATCCGCGTGGCAATGCCGGGAATGCCATTCGGAACGTAGCGAAAGTTGGTTTGGCCCTTCGGCGCCATTTTGCCGGCCGCGTCTTCATAGCGATAGGGGCAGTGATCCGAGGAAATGACTTCGAACACACCCTGTTGCAGGCCCTCCCAGCACGCCGCCTGACTGTCGAAGTCGCGCGGCGGCGGGCTGCAGACATATTTGGCGCCTTCCATGCCTTCGCGGTCCATATCCGCTTCTGTCAGCACCAGATATTGCGGACAGGTCTCACCATAGACAGGCAGGCCGCGCATCTGCGCCCGGCGGATCTCTTCCATTGCGTGGCGGTTGGAGACATGCACGATCATGACAGGGGCTTCGACAATTTCCGCGAGGCTGATCGCGCGATGGGTAGCTTCGCGCTCGACAACGGCCGGACGTGATGCGCCGTGATAGACGGGCGCCGTCTTGCCCTGGCGTTCGAGCCGCTCGGACAGGAAACGTATAGAATCATACCCCTCGGCATGCACCATCACCAGTGCCTTGTGCTGTCGGGCAACATCGAGCACCTCGAGGATTTCCCGATCGGCGAGCTTCATATCGTCATAGGTCATGAAGATCTTGATCGAGGTAAACCCCTCCGCGATCAGCGCCGGCAATTCCTGGCCAAGCACCTGCGGCGTCGGATCGGTGACGATCAGGTGGAATGCAACATCGACATGGCAATGATCTTGGGCGCGCTCGGTGTAGTCCTTGACCGCCTCGCGCAGCGTCTGACCCTTCTGCTGCAAACAGAAGGGCAGAACCGTCGTATTGCCACCGACCGCCGCCGAACGCGTGCCCGTCTCAAACGTGTCGGCCATGACGATGCCAGGGGAACCGGGCTGTTCGAGATGGACATGGCCGTCGATTCCACCTGGCATCACCAGCAGTCCGGTCGCATCGATGATCTCGTCGGCATCATCGAGATCTCCCGCCAGCACGGCAATCCTGCCATCCAGGATGCCAATATCCGCGCGGAATGTGTCGGCTGCGGTAACCACGGTGCCGCTCTTGATGATCGTGTCGAACCTCATGCCACCATTCCCTCTTCGTCCACGAAATGTCCCGGCGCGACCTCGACCAGCGGCCGCCAGTCACGCTCAGAGTTTTTCAGGCCTATCCTGTGGCCGCGCGACGCCGGAAGTGCTCCCATCTCGCCACCTTGCGCCGCGGCAATCAACGCGCGTGTATAGGCATGACGCGGCTCAGCCAGAACCGAGGCCGTCGGGCCAATTTCCACGATCCGACCGAAGCGCATGACAGCGACGCGATGAGCGATACGGGTGACGACGGCAAAATCATGCGTGATGAACAGGATGGGCAACCTCGTCTCGGCCTGAATCTGTTCAAACAGTTCGAGCACCTGCAGCCTAGTCGTCGCATCGAGCGCAGAGACGGCCTCGTCGGCGATGACAAGATCAGGCTCGACACTGAGCGCCCGGGCGATGCCCAGCCGCTGGCGCTGGCCACCCGACAGCTCATGCGGATAGCGATCGAGATAGCGCCCATCCAACCCGACCTTTGCCATCAGGTTTTCGGCCTTGCGGCGCAGCAAAACCTTGTCCCTCTCTCCGCCAAGCATCAGCGGCTCGATGACCGAACGCCAGGCACGATATCGTGGATCGAGTGACGATTGCGGGTCCTGGAAGATGAACTGGGCACGGCCCAGCGTCCGGCCTACTGACGTGTTGACATCGTCCCCCCTGAGCAGCACCCTGCCATTGTCTGGCTCGACAAGCCCCAGAATAGCGCGGGCGATGGTGGTCTTGCCGCTGCCGCTCTCGCCGACCAGCGCCACGGTCTCTCCCTCCGAAACGGTCAGGCTGACGCCGTCGACCGCGAAGAGCCGATCCTGCGTTTTGAACGATGTCATCGATCGCGTGCGCGCAAACGAGACGATCAGATCCTTGATCACCAGCGGTGGAGCGGACACGGTCGCTACGGCCAACGTCGGTGGCTTGGGCGCCGCCGGTGACGTTGCCTTGATCAATAGCCTTGTATAGTCCTGCGTCGGCCGTTCCAGTATGTCGACCCGGCTCCCCGTCTCGATCGCACGTCCTGTCTGCATCACCAGGATACGGTCGGCAATCTGACGCACGACGCCCATGTCATGGGTGATGAAGATGACGCCGCAGCCGACTTCCTGCTGTAAGTCGCGGATGAGGGCGATGATCTCGGCCTGTACCGTGGCATCGAGTGCGGTGGTCGGCTCGTCTGCAATGACCAGCGACGGCTTGCAGGCAAGGGCAGCGGCGATCACCACCCTCTGGCACATGCCGCCGGAAAGCGAACTCGGATGCAACTTTGCCCGGCCCGCGGCGTCGGGAATCCTCACCCGGTCGAGCAGCCGCAGTGTCTCCGCCCGCGCGGCACTCCAGGCAAGGCCACGATGAGTTACCAAGGCCTCCGCGATCTGGTCGCCGACCGCCATCATCGGGTTCAATGCCGCCATCGGCTCCTGGAAGATCATGCCGATACGGTTCCCCCTGAGGGCACGCAGCTCAGTTGGTGGCATGACCAACAGGTCGCGGCCCTCGAACAGCGCCTGGCCGCCTACGACCTTTGCCGGCGGGCTCGGCATCAGCCCCATGATCGATTGCGTGGCTACACTCTTGCCGGAGCCCGATTCGCCAATGATTGCGAGGATCTCGTTGTCGTTGACGTCGAAGCTGAGCCCATCGACGACCGCACGCGGGCCTGCGGCGGTCAATATTTTCGTGGTCAGTCCGCGGACGGAAAGCAGTGGCTGATCCGTGCTCATGCGGCCTGCTCCGCCGTGGTCGCCGATCCCTGACCGATCAATGCACCTGCGGCGTGTTCACCCATATGACGCGCGTAAGGACCGTGCCGGTGTTGCGGTAGCGATTGGTGAGATGGTTCTTGAAGAAGAAGGAATCGCCGGCCGCCAGCTTGTAGGTGCTGTTTTCGATGGTCAGCTCCAACTCGCCGTCGATCACATAGCCGACGGTCTCTCCCTGATGCGTGATCTGGTCGACTTTCTCCGCACCCGGCTCGATACGATGGATATTGCCCTCCAGCAGATTGCCCGCCGCAAACGGCACCAACCGCTCGTAGCTGACGCCGTCGCCGCCCCGGATCGCGTCGGTGGTCGAGATCGGCCGCTCGCCGGCCTTCTGCACCAGTCCTGGCGAGTTGATATCCGCGCCGAAGAAGGACGAAAGGTCGCGGTTCAGCGCTTCCACCAGCCGCTGCAGCATGGCAAGCGACGGCGCCACCTTGCCGTTTTCGATCTTTGAAATCATGCTTTCGGCGCAGCCAACGCGTTCGGCCAGCTCCCGGATGCGAATGCCCTCGAGGAGGCGGGCATGTTTGAGCCTCGCTCCAACCTGCAGTTCGTCCCTCTTGGCTCCGGGCTCGTCCATGTTCATTCTTTCCAACTGTGGGTAACGGTCGCACGACTTCACTCCCTGGATTATTTGCTTGAGCGACAGTAAAGTTGCAATAGCCAAAGTAAGCTTGCACGAAATGCCCGCTGAAACGCGTCATGCCGCTTGCCTCCGATCACCCGACGTCGGCCAGACATGCCGCCAGGGCCGGAAGAGTTCGAAAGCTGCGGCGGCACGCAGGACGCCGATGTCGTCCTGATGGCGCCCAATGATCTGCAATCCGACAGGTCGGCCGTCACGCGTGAACCCGGCAGGCAGGCTCACGGCCGGCTGGCCCGTCAGGTTGGCGAGAGCAGAGAAGGGCGTCCAGGCGGACGGCAACACGGGGTGCCCCCCAATCAGGGCCGGCCCATCGAGGTCGAGCGGAAAGGCCGAGACGGCCGCTGTCGGCGTCAGCAACAAGTCGTAGCGCTCCATGAAACGCCACATCACATTGGCGATCCGCTTGCGATCCATGATGGCATTGGTGAACTCGTCGCTGGTCCATTGCCTCCGGAGAAGATTGCCAAGCACTCCGCCAAAAGCGAAACCCAGGTGACCGGCCATCGTCTGAAGCCCCACGCGATCGGTATCCAGCGCCACCAGCGCCTCGAAGGTCGCCTGGGTATCGCCGACCTCCGGAAACGCTTCGTCGACGACGCAGCCGAGCTCGGTAGCGAAGACCTGCGCGGCTGCGGCTGCAATCGCCGCAACCTCCGGATCCACATGTGCAAAGCCGAGATCGGAGGAAAACGCGATCCTGAGACCAGGAGCCAAAGGCGCCGAGATGTCCATCCAGTCGATCTGTTCATTCGGCAGCGAATGCCTGTCTTTCGGCGATGGCCCGGAGAGCACTGACAATGCCAGCGCCGCGTCCGCAACCGTGCGGGTCAGCGGGCCGATATGCTCGAGCGCCTCCCAGCCCGATGCACCGGGCGCCGTCTCGTCGCGGCAACCCGGATAGACGGGCACTCTGCCCCAGCTGGGCTTGATGCCGAATATGCCATTGAGGGATGCCGGAATGCGGATCGAGCCGCCGCCGTCGCTGCCGAGTGCAAGCGGCACCATACCGGTCGCTACGGCCACCGACGACCCAGCGCTCGAACCACCCGGCGTCAGCTCGGTGTTCCAGGGATTGCGGGTCGGCGGGAAGAGCGGGTTGCGACCGACAGGACCATAGCCGAATTCCGAGGTGTTGGTCTTGCCCACCATTATCGCGCCGGCCGCGCGGAGGCGTTCGACGACGATATCGTCCTCATCGGGCACATTCTCGGCGTATAGCGGCGAACCGAATGTCGTACGCACGCCTGCAGTCGAGATCAGGTCCTTGACGGCGAACGGCACGCCTGCCAGCGGCCCGACAGCTTCACCGGCCGCAATACGACGATCGACGGCTTCAGCCTCGCGGCGTGCCTGGTCGGCCGTGACGGTACAGAATGCGCAAAGCGCGTCGTCCAGCGCTGCGATCCGGGCAAGCGAGGTCTCGACCGCAGAAAGTGCCGACATCTCACCGACAGTGATCCGCCTTGCCAGCTCGACTGCCGATGGCAAGGGGTCGGTCCGCGCCGACATCGATAGGATGGCGTCATCCATGAACCTTCTCCGGATGCGATCCCCTGATGATGCCGGTGTCCTCGGCGCCCATCGGCTTGAAATCGAGAAACATGTCGGCGCCCGGAATGGCCGCAGCACCGGCTCGCGCCACGGCAAGATCCTGCATGCCCGTGCCGGAACCGGCCGCCACCGCGCCGAGCACGAAGCCATCAACGCGGATCGGGATGCCGCCGACGAGGTTGGTCCACTTGTTTTCCTGGGCCAGTGTTACCTGCAACTCGACATCGGCATGCGCGCCACCCGTCGGTTCGTTGGACAGCGCCGACGTTACGGCCTTATTGCGGGTCGAAATGACGGACAGCGCCTTCGACCCGTCCATCCGACCGAAGGCCAGCAGATTGCCGCCGGTATCGACGACAGAAATGCACATCGGCTGACCGATCTTCTCGGCTTCGGCGATTGCCGCCTGCAGCACCGCCAGCCCGCCAGCCAGTGTCAGCGTCCTGGTATCCTTGACATAAGTCATGCAAAAAACTCCTTATTGGGATCGCAGCCGCGGATCGAGCAGCAGGGCGATGAAATCGACGATGAGATGGACCAGAAGCGAGACGACGGCAGCTGCGAGGATGAAGCCGAGCGAGGCATTGATGTCTGCGTTGAGCACTGCAGAAACCGCATATTGCCCGATGCCGCCCCAGGCGAAGACCACTTCGACCAGGACGACACTGCCGACCAGCGTCCCGTAAAGTATGCCGATGACCGTCACGACCGAAGGCATCGCGTTGCGCAGGACATGGCGCGAGACCCGGGACGGGCTCAGGCCCTTGGCATCGGCGAAGCGCACAAAATCACTGTCGTTGAGGCGCGACACCGTGGTCCGCGTCATCGTCAGCACCGGCACAGAATAGATCGTCCCCAGCGTCACAACAGGCAAAACCAGCTGTCCAGCCGCAGCCCTGAACGTCTGGAAATCTCCTGACAGCAGCGCATCGACGACATAGGAGCCGGTGATCGCGGGTGGCGGAAACACCGCGAAGTCCAGCCGTCCGATCGGTGGCGGCACGATGTTGAAAATGCTGTAGAAGATGAAGATTAGCACCAGTGCCAGCCAGAAATCAGGCAACGCGCCCGCGACAACAGAGAAAATGTCGGCAAACCGCGCCGATATTCCCTCAGGCTTTCGCCCGGCAAGCAGGCCGAGCGGCAGGCCGATAGCGAGTGCCAGGATCAGCGAGAGGGTCACAAGTTCCAGCGTTGCGGGAAGGCGCTGGGCGATATCGACGAGGACCGGGTTGGTCGTCTGCCACGACGTGCCGAGATCGCCGTGCGCCAGACGTCCAAGATAGGCGAGAAACTGCGCAGGCAGCGGCTGGTCAAGCCCCATTTCGGTGCGCAGTTTGGTGACGGCCTCCTCAGTGGCCAGCGGGCCGAGCATCATTGGCGCGGGATCGCCGGGAATGAGCTTGAGCAGGAAGAAAGCAACAGCTGCGATCCCCAGCAATTGGGGAACCGCAAACAGAAGCCGGACGGCGAGATAGCGCAGGATCTGCATCAGCTTTTACCCCCGACTGGCGCATGCGTGGTAAGAAATGCCTTCCAGCGCCGGCGTGAGGGCCGCAATCGCTCGCGCGGATTGGACCATGCCTGGATCGAGGCGCCGATGCGGCCGAGCCCGAACACAGTGAGCGCCAGCGCGAGACCTGGAAAGATCGACGGCCACCATTGGCCGGTGACGATATTCTGGAAGCCCATGGCGATCATCGAACCCCATTCCGGCGTCGGGGCACGCACCCCGGCCCCGAGGAAGGACAGGCCGGCCGCCAGCAGCACGGCAACGCCGGTATTGATGGTCATCTGCGCCAGCAGGGGCGCGGCGGCATTGGGGACGATATGCCGGCCGAGCAAGTACAAATCGCCGGCGCCGGCAATATGGGCCGCTTCGACATAACCCTTGTTGCGGATATTGAGGACCTCACCGCGCATCAGCCGCAGATAGATCGGAATATTGACCACGCCGATAGCGATAACAATGGAGCTGACGCCCTGCCCCAACACCGCCACCAGAACCAGAGCCAGTGCAAAAGCGGGAAAGGCCTGCAGAACATCGGTGACGCGCAGGATCAACAGTGCAGCCATGCCCTTGAGCCCGCGCCTGGCATGCCAGAGGCCGGTGATGGCGCCCAGCGCACCGCCCACCGCCGCTGCCCAGAGTGTCGAAACCAGTGCGATGAACAGATCGACCCGCGGCGCATGCAGGACACGGGAGAAGATGTCGAGGCCGGCGGCATCGGTTCCCATCGGATGGGTCCAGCTTGGTGACAGCAGGTAGGCAGTAGCATCGGCATCGAGTGGCGAATGAAGCGGCAGCAGAGGCGCGATCAGCCCGGTCACCGCCGTGAGAATGACGATGATGTAACCAGCCGCAAAGCTCTTGCGGCTGCCGAGAAAGTTGAGAAATTCCCGAGTCACGCCCAGCGTAGGGCTAGCGGCGGGTATCGGCCCGCCACCAGCTTCCACGTTAGAGTCGACCTCACTATGGACAGCCGGTTCAGACACGCTTGTAATCCTGGAAATTCAGCCGGTTCGACGTGTAATAGACGATACCGCCGACATCTTTTCCATGCGCAAGATGAAAGCCGGGATTGGCGATCAATGCCCAGGGCGCGTCGTCGTTGATGATCTTCTGGGCCTCCTTGGTCGCCGCCATCCGCGCCTTTTCGTCCAGCGTCGATAGCGATTGCTTGATCAGCGCATCCGCCTTCTCGTTCTTGTAGTTGGAGAAGTCGAGGAACGAGCTTGAGTGGAAATAGAGATTGAGCGAGAAACCCGGATCGGGTGTGAAGGGCGCATCGAGATTGAAGATCATCGGTTCGGTGCGCTTGACGAGACTGTCGAAGAAGGTGCCGGCGGGCAGCTTCTTGAGCTCGACGGTTACGCCGATCCTCTTCAGTGCCGTCTGGTACATGATGGCGATTGGCTCTTCTATCGGATCGCCGGCATTGTAGGCGAGCGTGGTCGCGAAGCCATCGGCAAATCCTGCTTCGGCCAAAAGCGCCTTGGCCTTGCCGATGTCGAAATCGTAGCCGTAGAATTCGTTGGTCGCGCCGGGATAGAAATCCGGCATGAACGCGGTCTGCTTCTTGCCGAAACCCTGCAGGATAGTGCTAACGATCTCGTCCTTCGGCATTGCATAGTTCAGCGCTTGGCGAACCTTGGGATTGTCAAGCGGCTTGAAGGCCGTGTTGAGCTCCACCCATAGCATCTGAGATGCCTCGATCGAGGTCACCTGTGCCTTGAGGCTGGCGGTCAGGCTCTTCAACTCCGTCGGGGCCAGCGCCTGGGCGATATCAACCGCGCCGCCATTCAGCAATTGCAGCCTTGTGGCGGATGCTGGCACTTCGCGGAACACCACCGTCTCGAAAAACGGCTTTGCATCGTAGTAGTCGGGGCGCGCCGTCGCGACCATCTGCTGGCCCCGCACGATGGTTTTGAGATTGTAGGGCCCGAAGCCTGCCACGTTCGTGTCGAGGAACTTTCGCGACCAGGGATCGTCCGCGGTTGCCATTTCCTGGCATTTGACGGAGTCGAAGATCGGATTGGCGAGGTGACCGCAAACGATCATCAGGATCGGATTTGGACTGTCGAGCTTGAAAGAAACAACGTGCTCGTCCTCGACCACGACCGCGTCCTTGTTGGCCAGGCCCATGACGGACGTCATGAACGATCCGGCGCCCTTAACCTCAAACTTGCGGTCAAACGTATACTTCACATCCTTGGCAGTAAGTGGGTTGCCCCAATTGCTGACGACGCCCTTTCGCAGTACGAAGCGCACCGACTTACCGTCGGCTGCGAATTCCCAGCTTTCGGCAAGCTTGCCCTTGAGATTGTAGCCGCCCGGCAGCGACGCATTCGGCGCGAGGTCCTCACGCATCACGCCCGGCACCTTTGGATCGGGCACTTTGCCGAATTCGATCAGATAGTCGTAAAAGGCGGCGACGGTGTCGATCGTGCCGAGCGACAGCGAATTCTCCACATCGAGACTCAGGGGCGTGGCGGGCGCGGCGATAACCAGCGTCTTGGCGCGATCCTGCGCGAAAGCCGAACCGATGAAACCAGGCGCCACCGCAGTCGCACCGCCAACCACACCCGCTTTTAGCAGCGAGCGCCGGGAGATCATTGTGAGGTCCCTAAAATCCATTGCCATTGAGTGCTCCTAGATTAATGCCGAAAGACCATCAGTCAGCTTGCTTTACTGTTAATCAATTATCGTGCCAGATCGCGCCCTCCTGAACGGAGAGCAGCTAACGTAGTGCAAACACTATTATTTTATTACATTGCGACGCGAAAATCACATTCTCGGCCAATAACTTGATTTGTAGTCATGTTAAATTATTAATCATGAATTGATGTGATTTTTAATCGTATCGCCTGATTTCTGGGCAAATGCGCAGACCTTCGCAATGCGTAGCCTAGAGACGTTGGCGAATGGTCGGCGCGCGACTGGATGCTTCCCAGGGGTTCGCCTAAAGGGAGACTGTCGAGGTATCCCAGCAGGATGGAGAAAGAACTTGATGACCCGTCGAACGGTCAATTAAGTTGACCTGATGCTTGAAGGTCTTGATGAGAATCGAGCGCTTTGCGCCGCAAAATATCCGGGTACGCCGCGTAAGCAGCAATCTTGACGATCCGCCGCCAATCTTGTTCATTTGGACAATGTTTAAAGCGCAAACGCTGTGCAGATCGGGGTTTCTATCAACGATATCCAGCCAGACGTCTGGCGCCGTCTGGTCCTACCAGTGGATTGGAACCTGGAGCATCTGCATCTGGGAATTCATGACGCGTTCAACTGGAGAAACTATCATCTCTATGAGTTCCGCATAGGTGCTCTTCGCTATGGGCGCGTCGAGATCCTGACTGAGGATGCGGCCGATAAAGATTCTCGGGTCTTCGATCAGAGCGAGGTTCGCCTGCTTGACATCCAGCAAGGTGCTATTTTTTGCTGTCACTATGATTTCGGGGATGGCTGGCGCCACGACGTCGCGGTCGAAGAGTTCCTAACGATCACTGCTCCGCCCAGACACGGAAGCTGCGTCGTCGGCGAAATGGCGCGACCGCCCGGGGATGTTGGTGGCGTTTCAGGATATGAGCGGCTTGGACACCATTGCCGACCGGGAAGATCCCGAATATGCCGAAACCATTCGGTGGTGCGGCGGCTGGTTTGATCCGGAATGGTTCGCCCTGTCCATCGCGGACAACGATGTCCGCAATGCTCTTCGCTCGAACGTCAAAAAGCGCTTGTATCAACCGAAGCCGAAAGCCCTCCCGAAGAAATGAGCTGGTTAAATTCAAGGTGTGCCTTGATGGGAATCAAACCTTCGTCCGGCCGATTCCCGACCTTGATTGATATTAAACCCGTGAGTTAGCTCCGCAGCAGCAGCGCGTAACGTGTGTGCCGACGTTCACCCGAGCGCATAAGCGCGCCGATCTCTGCAAGTTGCTGAAGATCGCGGGTCGCTGTGGCCCGTGATGTGGCTGTGATCGCAATGTAGTTCTCCGCGCTTAGGCCTCCCCTAAACCCCGTTATGCCCTCTTTGAAAATGCACGCTATTACTTTTTCTTGTCGTTCGTTTAAGTGACCTCTGAAACGGTCGTAAAACGTCGTTTTCTGGATGAAGAAATCGATGCGTTCAAGCGTCGCCTGTTGGGCTGCAAGGATCGTTTCCGAAAAGAAGGGGTCCAGCTGGTGATATCGAGTGTACGCTGGTGACGCTCGGCTCGGAATAATAGGCCTTTCGATTTTTCTCGATTGTAAAGGCAAGTGAGATCAGAATCGGCTGTCCTATCTGTTGCGCCAGGGATTTCTCAGTAAGCGCGCGTCCAATGCGGCCGTGACCGTCTTCAAATGGATGTATGCTTTCGAAATAAAGATGGCCGACCGCTGCGCGCGTTAACGCCTGAAGTGGGTTTTACCGCCTGGCCACGATTGATTGAACCATACGATGAAGCTCTCCATCTCAGTAGCAACCTGACGAGATGCAGGAGCCTCGAAGTGTATTGTTGGCTTGTCCAGCCGGCCTGACACGATCTGCATGGCAGCTTCATGCTGGCGGTAAGCGCCGACAGTTTCAATGTAACGATTTCCGGCCATCAGCATCGTGTGCCAGTGGAACAGATCTTTATGGTGCAGCGGCTCGTGCCAGTTTCGATAGACATCCACCATCATCTCGGCCACCCCGCGTTCTTGGGGGCGAATCTGTCGGCCATCTGTGTTGAGCCCGAACTGTCGACGCAATGATGATTGGACACTTGCGCGGTCGAGAAACTCACCTTCGATCTCGGAGGTTTTTATCGCCTCGTCACTCAGCAGTTCAATCCGGAGCTGGCGATTGTCATCCTCATTGAAGTGCCGAACAGCACCGATGACCTCACCGGCAGACTGCAGAAATTTTTGCTCCAACGGAACAATGCTTGCAGCGCCGTACCTGAAATCAGGCCAATCGGTATTCTGCCAGTTCCATTGTATAAATTTTAGCTCACCTCTCTATAGCTCATGATTAGTCATCATCGTGAGCTATAGCAAACTTATCTATCGCTCAGCCAGGCTACCGTCGTCAATCGAATCTGAGCGGTGAATGAATACCCCGATCCCATATCCGACCTTTAGCATGCCGACCGCGATACTTAACATGGAGTTTGGTCATAACGCATGCGACCAAGCGCGTCGTCTTCTACGCGCGTTATTCAACGGATCAACAGAACCCGGCGTCAATCGAACGTTCATCTAAGCGCCGTTTACGCATCTCGGCCATCAATTGGGGAAAAGCTCCCGGCAATTTCATGGCGCATCGATAAATGACAACTCGGCATCAAAAAACTTGGTAATACCGCGCTGAGATCGTCATGTTGAAAGGGGAGAGTGGATTTTTGTAAGCCTTTCATGTCTCGGCCAAGTTGAAAGCGAGGCGGATCATGGAGACTTCAAGTCGATGCGCATCCGTTATCGGCCGTTGCGGCGGGAAAAATGCTCCGCCGCCCAGCCTCTCGCCAGCTTCCATTCCTCTTCCGGTACCGCAGAGAGGCCGGCGAGTGCAACGATGTAAGCCGCAGCACCCACCGGTATGGACACTGCAAGGCCGATAAGGTCGTCTTTCCACATGAGCACTGCCCAAGCCGCGCCCGCGCAAAGCGCAGCGGAGAGAACGACCTTGAGCAGTGGCCATACCCGAACCGGTGTGTCGAGCGCAACACGGCAATAGGACAGATATACTATGGCGGTTACGGTCGCGGTTACACCCTTGACGACGGCAGCGCCCATCGCCCCCCAGAGGGGAACCGCGACCAGAAGGGCAACCATGCTCCCAACACCTTCCCAGACGGACAGGTGCAGAACGACACCAGTGCGCTCCCTGGCGAGCATCAATCGATAGGGAACCGTTGTCAGCACCTGGGCGAAAGCGAAGGCAACAAGAACGGCGCCTAAATCGCCGGCCGGGCGGAACGCTTCGCCGAACATGAACGGCACCAGAACGGGCGCTATCGTGGCCCCCCCGAAGCATATCGGCGCGAGGAGAAGGGAGAGCCCGAAGAGACTGCGCTGGTAGGAGTTTACAAGGCCGGCAGAATCCCCCCTGTCCTGATAGGACGAGAACAGCGGAACGAGAACGGCAGCAAGTGAGAAGGTCAGTTGCACGATCATGCCGGCCATCGTCGCGCCGGCGGCATATTGTCCGATCTCGGTGATGCCGAGATAGGCACCGATGATTGCCAGTTCGACACGGGAACTCAAGAGCGCCGTCAGCCCGCCGGACACCCAGTTGTTGCGCGCATAGGTATTGATCGCTGGCGGAATGCTGTAATCTTTCGGAGCTGTTCCGGACAACAGGTAGCGTCGCAGTGTCAGAGCCTGCGGCAGGTAGCGGGCCATCTGGCCGAGGATCGCTCCCGCGGGGCCGAGGAAAACGGCTCCCGCCGCGACGGCGACGGGCTGAATGAGGCAACCGGCGACGGTTTGCGCACTGGTCTGGCGGAAGTGACCCAAACCTTGGGCGACACCGAGGGAAAGCGTCGAGTAGGCGTAACACAGGAACAGCCCCGCCGTTGCCATCCAGATCCAGGCAGCCGGCGGGCCTCCGGTTGAATGCCGCCACAAAGCGAAGCCGGCCATCAAGGTCGCCAGTAGTCCGGTGGAGAGGGCGAACCGTCTCGTGAGCGTCCGCAGCAGTGCGATGCGTTCGCTCTCGCTACCCGTTGCAGCAAAGCGGAGCAAGGCTTGTGGCAGGCCGAGGTCGGAAACGAGCGTCGCGGCCGTCATGATCCACAGCGCGTAGGCGACGACCCCTGAGCCATCCACGCCAAGGACGCGGGCAACGATAATGCTACTGCCGAACCCGGCAATCAACGATGCCAACCCGGCTGCCGTGTTCATCATCGATGCGCCAAACATGATGCATGTTCCTGACTGGTACCGAACCCAAGACCTGCCGCTAACTGTTTTGCCGTACGCCGGCGCCCGTCAATTCGAGGCGTCCGGAACACGCACACTCGGTCGGACAGATCGATGAAGGCCGCTCGTGCGCAAAGGCAGGATCATATTTAGCGACTACCGGTACAGACAGGAGTTTAATATAGCGTATGCGGTATACGCCTTTCGGTTGTTTTTCAGCGTTCGGTTAATATTTTGGTAAGCGTTGCCCGCTAAGCTTTATCTGTCTTAAATATAATTTAAGTTAGTATTTCTATGTCAATTGTCGCGATTCCATCAATCAAAAAAAGCTTTTCCAAAGAAAAAACTCTACATTTATTTTGGAAATTGATTTCAATATTGCCAGATAAATCGTATATTATTCTAAAATATTGGTCAATGTCAGGAAAAATTCCGAGAATTGATGCGCCTGAACTTTTTTCCGAAAAAATTCAGGCTCGTAAACTTTATGACCGCAATCCACTATACCCAATTATGGTCGACAAGTACGCTGCCAAGGAATTGATCCGTGAGCGCACCGGTTCGCAATATGTCATCCCGACGCAATGGGTCGGTCGCGACCTTTCCACCGTGGACTGGTCGAAGATCGAACTTCCCGTTGTCGTGAAGCCAACCCACGCATCGGGGTGCGGGGCTTTTCTTCGCAGCCCTGATGACATCAGAGCGCTGATGAATGACGACCCCAGTGCCAAATGGATGGCGCTGGAGCATCACCGTTTCAACCGCGAATGGGCCTATGGCGAGTTCGTGCCACAGATCATTATTGAAACGATGCTGGTCGATGATCACGAAGTGCCGGACGACTATCGCCTTTTTGTCTTCGATGGCAGGGTTGTCTTGATTGAGCTACGGCTTCGCCGGAACGGAATCGGGTATGAAGCTTATTTTGATATGGACTGGAAACGTCTGGATGTTTCCAGCGGCTATTTCGATCGCTTTTCCGGCGAGCTTTCGAAACCGGAAAAGCTGGGGGAAATGTGCAGTGTGGCAAAAAAGATTGCCGACGATTGCGACTTCATGCGGGTGGACCTCTACCTGGTGGAAGGGCAGATCCACGTGGGCGAATTGACGCTTTATCCAGGCGGTGGGTTCAAGGGGTGCGTGCCCGACTCACTGGACAAGCCGCTCGGCGCGCAATGGAAGCAACATCTGTCGACGGAGCGCTGATACCGTTCTTTCGGACAGCGCATTGCTAGGGTTGGGCAGCAGTGTGAATTTTCTCTTTCTTTCCACGCATGCGTTTCTACCGACGACACGCAAGACAAGCGTACACTTCGTCAGCCAGGCGCTTGCGGCCCGTGGCCACGAAGTCGAAACAATCAGTGTCGGTTTTAGCCATCTATCGTACTTCAAGAAACGGGAGATCTATCGCCAACTAGCTGCGCAGCAGCGAAACCGTTTCGTGCAGAAAGAGCCGCGCTATCGTTCGGCCTGCTACCTGCCGCTTACGCATCCCTTCAGTTCTGGAAACACGGTACTCAATGCGCTGACCGCTCCATTCTTCGAGATGTACGGCGCCCTTCTGCCACGATTCATGCGGGAGGCCATCGTGAAGGCCGATGTCATCGCTATCGAATCCGGGACGGCCATCGTGTTCTTCGACGCGATCCGCAGGGCCAACCCAGGCGCGCGGGTGGTCTACTTCGCTCGCGACCGGCTCGACACCGTAGGGGCGTCGGAATATCTGCAGCGGCTGGAACGGCGAATTGTGCCGCTGTTCGACCGGATCGTCGTTCCCTCGTCCCATATGGCCGAGGGCTTCCGGGAAGCCGGCAAGGTTGCGATTATTCCGCAAGGCATCGACAAAACAGGTTTCGACTCGTGCCAGGTCTCGCCCTATCCGGCCGGAACCCGCAACGGCGTCGCAGTTGGCAACATGCTGTTCGACAGAAACGCCGTGATGGCCATGGCGACCCATGCACCTGATGTGAATCTTCATCTTTTCGGCGAAGGGATTCCGACCGATTTTCCCTCGAATGTCCGGGTCTACGGCGAACGCGCCTTCAACGAGATCATTCCCTACATCAAGTTCGCCGATTTCGGGCTCGCTCCCTATCGCCTGATGGAGCATGAACTCTATCTCGTTGAATCGAGCCTGAAGCTTCAACAATATTCCTATTGTGAGCTCCCGATCCTCGCTCCTGACCTGATGGCGAATTCGCGCCCGAATATCGTGGGTTACGACCAGCGAAACGAAACGGATTGGACTGGCAAGCTGAACAGAGCGGCAACAATGCTCCACCTTCCCGCTTGGAGAGAGAGCATATTGTCGTGGGATGAAGTCGCCACGCGGTTCGAAACGGAAGTCAAGGGCTGAAATCGCGGCGCTAGAGGCCGATATTTCTGATGAGGTGAAAGCTCGGAAACAACGAGCAACCTGAAGTCTTGTTCGGCGCAGGATGCGGCGAGAAGTAGCGTCACAAATCAATTTTCTGTTGCACAATAATACAACCTTAAATGCGTTTTTATCATTCAAAAGCCACAATGAGTTTCCCAATATCTCTTTCGGACGTTTCTATCGGCATGCATGTCCTCAACAATAGCTGGAACACTTCGGGTGTTCCGGCGCACGCCGAAACTACGTGGCCAGTATTCATTGCGTTGGCTGCACAAGGTGGTTCAACGATTATCCGGGTGCCGACGGCACTCTCCAATGTGACTGCAAGCGGTGTTCCGGGCTGGGTTCTGGATACTTATGTAACGATCCTTCAAGCGGCTCAGCAGCACGGACTAAAGGTCATCTTCGAGCCGGGGCGAACGCCACTTGACCTGCTTCCGGCAGGAGCCAGCGTTTCGGATGAGCCTCAACTCTGGAGGCCATAGACCAACTCGCAGATCGTTTTCGACGCTTGTGCATGCGGTGGAAAACTATAACAACGGCGCGTACTCTAATGCGATAGCCGGATGGGAAGTGGGTAACGAACCGAACTTATCGTATCAATATCTTGGCGATAATACCTATTATACGGGGGCTAGCGATCCGGACACCGTCAGCAGCGCTCCCAGGTATTACGTCGTTGGCCTCGACAATGCCGAGAACTATGCACGCTATCTCGCATCTGTGTCGGAGTCGGTCGCGTCGGTCGAACAAGCCCTGGGGAAGAACATTATCCTCATCGGTGCCGGCATTGGACACAACGACTACGCTTACATGGACCGCATGTTTACGACGCTCGAAGCACTTGATGCGAATGTCGACGCTTTCTCGATACATCCTTACACGATGTACGACTACCCAAGCCCGCAGAGCGGTCGGCCGACCGATTGGGTTCCCACCCCGGATGGCACAAATGACACCGGTTGGAATTATTATCATAATTTCCAGCAATCACTCTAGAGCATTCAGTATCTGATGAACTCGTCCGGATATTCCGGTGCAGACCTTTACATTACAGAATTCGGGGTGCCGTCATATCTTGGCTTTCACAACGCCGGCGCTGCAGGTCGGATTGATCAGGCGAACTGGTATGCTGAAGCGTTCGGAGTCATTGATAGCTGGGGTAACGACAAGCTGAAGGCGATGGTCGCCACATGGTGCTCGACAACCAGTGTGGTGCCGTGAACGACACCTTCAATGCCTTCGACAACGATCCGAATACTCTTGACGGTGGGGCGACCGTTAACTCGGAGAATGCTTTTGCCCTATTTGAACGTATGACGGCGGGAGGGCCAATTGTCGAAAAGCCGGTCGTCGCGCTTATGCGGGCTGTGGCTTCCGGAGATGACTTCATCACCAGTTCATATCGAGTCATCAAACGCATTTCGACCGACGGGATTGATGTGTCGAGATGGGGGAGTAATGGCGTGGGGCTCGCCAATGGATACATTATCCTCACACATGGAGGAGATGACACCGTATTTGGTTCGGCATATGGCGACAGCCTGTTCGCAGGCGATGGTGACGACATCGTCAACGGTGGAGCAGGTCATGATCGCATTTATGGTGGTCGTGGTGCGGACATTATTTTCGGCGGTGACGGAAATGACGATCTGTACGGCAACTCCGGCGACGATCGCTTGAACGATGGAGCTGGGACAAACCGCATCGATGGCGGCACGGGACGGGATGTCGTTGAGATAACCGGTGCCAGTGCCAACTTCAACTGGAGCGGCGACGGAAGAAGTATCTTAATCACAGGTGCGATGCAGTCTACCCGCGCGATCAATGTGGAGAAAATCTATTTCACCGTGGATCAGGTTATGGTGACGCTTACCGATGCTGACGTTTCGATCGGCAATGGGGGTGTCGCCGAAACCTCTGTGCCGCCGACATATCCGGATGTGACGGTTCTCGGGACCTCGGGGGCGGACACGCTGGTCGGAACGTGGGAGAACGACGTGTTCCAGGGCGGGCTTGGCGACGACACCCTGCTCGGTGACGTCGGTAGAGACATCTACATCTACACGTCGGGCGACGGCAACGATTACATCGACGACGAGGCGGGCTTCACCGACAACACCGATGTGCTGCTGCTGACTTTCAACGGCGGCGTAAAAACCGGCCACGGTGCGGCGTAAATGTCGGCCACTTGTGGCGCACGGTTGAGACCGCCGGGAGGGCGTAGCCCGAGCGGGGGTCTCATGCGCACGTTGCGATTTTTGAAGGGTTTCAGCCTGCCTTTCGGGCACGGCTTTGGGCGAGACGGTAGCTTTCGCCATTCATCTCAAGGATGTGGACGTGGTGAGTAATGCGATCGAGCAGAGCGCCGGTGAGCCGCTCCGACCCCAGGGTTTCCGTCCATTCATCAAATGGAAGATTGCTGGTGATCAGGGTCGCACCACGCTCGTAGCGTTGCGAGATCAGCTCGAACAACAATTCCGCGCCGGTCTTTGACAGCGCAACGAAGCCCAGTTCATCAATGATAAGTAGCTTGTAGGCTGCCATCTGCTTCTGGAACCGAAGCAGACGTCGTTCGTCTCGGGCCTCCATCATCTCGCTGACCAGGGCAGCGGCCGTGGTGAAGCCGACGGACAGGCCCTTCTGGCAGGCCGCCAGGCCAAGGCCGAGCGCAACATGGGTCATGCTGCTGCTCCTGCATCAGGCGACAGAAGGCGCATGTAGGCTTTCGCCGAAGTCGTCTCGAGCGTCGTTCTCGGCAGGTACGGATAGATCGACAGGTCTAGTCGCGGCGGCCGGCGCTCGATCCTGCACAGGATCAGATGCTTGGCGGCGTCGAAGCCGATCGCGCCGAGTTGAAGGGCCTGCTTCACCGCCGCATGCAGGTCCGCAAGGTCGAAGCTCTCCAGCAGTCGCAGAACCTGCACTTATTCCCGCCGCCCATGCTTGGCCATGCGGCCTTCCATCAGCCGGCGCAGCGTGGCGAACTCGTCCGGCAGATCCCAGCCCTGCAACGGAGCTGCCTGATCCAGCGCATTGATCTTCTGCTCGATCAGCGGCAGGTAGTCGCTCTGACGCTTGCGGCATTGCTCTTCCAGAAAGGTATTAAACGCATCCCATGTCGGAAACTGCGGGATCGGCAGCATGAAGTTGCGACGGGCATAGCCCACGAGACCCTCGACATTCCCTTTGTCGTTGCCCTTCCCCGGACGGCCATAGCGATCCCGGATCAGGTAGTGGGACAGGAAGCCGCTAAACAACGTCGCCCGTTTGCGTGTGCCATCAGGCAGGATTTTTGCGACAAGGCAACGGTCGTTGTCATAGACGATCGACTGCGGCACGGCCCCGAAAAAGGCGAACGCATGGATATGGCCATCGACCCAGGCTTCCGATACCGCGGCCGGATAGGCCCGCACATAGCAGCCGTCGCTGTGCGGCAGGTCCAGAACGAAGAAGCGTGCCTTCCGCTCGACGCCACCGATCACCACCATCGCTTCACCGAAATCGGCCTGCACATGGCCCGGCGGATGAGCCAGCGGCACGAACACTTCCTGGCGACGCTGATCCCGATCGCGCATATAATCCTTGATGATCGTATAGCCGCCGGTGAACCCGCATTCGTCACGCAGGCGGTCGAACACCCGCTTGGCCGTATGGCGCTGCTTGCGCGACACCTTCAGGTCTTCATCGAAGCCAATGGTCGATCGTCGAAACGAACGCATCCAGCTTCGGCCGCCGAACCGGTGAACGCCGCTGATAGCCGGGCGGTGTCGAATAGGCCACCATCTTGGCCACACTGTCACGCGAGATGGTGAAATGCTTTGCTGCCTGTCGTCGACTCATCCCTTCCGAAACAGACAGGCGAACCTTCAGATATAGTTCCACGGTGTAGATCCCCTGTCCCTCCTGCGCTCATTGCAGAAAGGAAATAGGTGGCCGAATTTTGCACCGCCGCTCTCAAAGAAAGCACAAGCAAGGCGGTGAAGTACCGGCGCGGTGGAGATATTATCATAGTCAGCCACGATGGCAGAGGCTGGTTCGATCCGCCGTCCGACGCCAGGGGTGATGTGTTCGGCCTCGCCCAGCATCCGGAGAGCTTCTCCTTGGGCGATGCTCTGGCATCATGTCGCGTCCCTGGTTGGTGTCAACGTGCAGCAACCAGGCACGCGACGGATCAGATGACCTCGAAATCCCGATATGTAAACGACAGGTTGGCATCGAGAATGGCAATCAACACAGAGCCACCAGCCGCACTCCCATTCGCATCATAATAGAGTTCGCCGGTATCCTTTTCATAGATAAGCCGATCAGCGGCATCCGTCGCCAGACCGGTGCTGTTGCTGGTGAAGGCATCGATGTTCAAGTGACCATTTCTGCCAATTGCCTGATAGACAGCGTTATCCAGCACGATGGTATCGTCACGGAGGTTGAAATCCGTGATACGGTCAACATTTCCGGATGCGCTCAGTGCGGTGTCGAACACAAAGCTATCCTTGCCTAAACCGCCCGTCAGAATATCGTTGCCATATCCGCCTGCAATCGTATCGTCGCCACTGCCACCATTCAGGGCGTTCCTACCGATGTTGCCTGTCAAGATGTTGGCATAGCTGTTTCCTGTGCCATCGATATTCCCTGAGCCGAGCAATGCGAGGTTTTCGATGCCCTTGTAATCGAGAAGCGAGCGCGTAATCGTCGATGTGATCGTATCATTACCGGAGCTGTCGCTAACGCTGTCATTGCCGGAACCCAGCACATAGGTGTCATTCCCGGCACCACCAATCAGCTTGTCGACGTTTCCACCACCATCCAGAACATTATTGCCGGAGTTTCCGGTGATGATATTCTGAAGCGCGTTGCCCGTGGCGTTTATATTGCCGGTGCCAATCAGCGTCAGATTTTCAAACCGTCCAAGCACATAAGACGATCCGCTGATGTTGAACGAGATATAGGATTTGACGGTATCGATACCACTGCCGCCGTTTTCATCGATGACATCCGTCAACCGGTCGACTGTGTATGTGTCGTTACCGCTACCGCCGACAAGCCGGTCACTGCCTGAGCCGCCGTCCAGACGATCGTCACCGGCTCCCGTCTCGATCGTGTCGTTTCCAGACCCGCCAAATACATTATCAACGCCGGCATGACCTTTGTATTTGTCCGCGTCGCCTTCAAGATCGATCAAGGGAGCCGCTCGGGTAAACGCTCCCAAACCCGTGAGGTCATAGATGTCTTTACCGGTCGTTCCCGTCAGCGCAAAACCATTGGTATCCAACCGTTCAATACTGGCCGCCGTCGTGATGGTCAGATACTGGCGGTCGGTGTCATTGAGGAGACGGATCGTATCCGTACCACTACCGCCGAGAAACGTGTCGGTCCCGACATCGCCAATCCAGAAGATGTCGTTCCCGGCGCCGCCATCAAGCAGGTCCCGGCCGGCATCGCCGTAAAGCTGATCATTCCCGTCGCCGCCGTAAATCTTGTCGTTTCCTGCACCGCCATGCACGATGTCGACACCGCGATAACCGACATAAACGTCTTCACCGCCCAAGAGATCAAGCACAGCACCGGTGTTGACGAGCCGGGTCAAACCGCTGAAATCATAAATATCACTGCCCGCCATTCCCTTCATCGTAAAGCCATCGGTAGTCAGGGTCTCGATACCGGCGGCTGCATTGAGGACAATTTTTTGGCGCGTAAGGTCGGCATACAAACGCACCGTGTCTTCACCAGTGCCGCCGACAAACGTATCGATTCCATCGAATATGCCGCCGATCCAGAATGTGTCGTTACCAGCACCCCCATCAAGAAGGTCGTCTCCGGAACCACCGTACAATTGGTCGTCACCATCCTGGCCATACAGGTAATCGCTGCCATCCTCGCCGCGAAGGATGTCATTTCCGCCACCGCCATAGATGTGGTCACGACCATCACCGCCGCGCAACTCGTCGTTTCCCGTCTCGAGCTCCGGCTCCGTTCCCTCGGCATAACCGTAAATGTAGTCAGAGCTCATGCCGCCCTGAAGAAAGTCAACACCGGGGGTGCCAAAATAGTTCGCCATATCTGAGGTCTCCTTGGAGCTTTATATATCTTGAGCTTTACGCGGGCAGTACGTCCCGAGACTGCCGCTTTCTGGTTTACTTGGTGTGAGAAGCCATGTGCGTCGGAGAGCGCGCCTCATGTGACGCGCGCGCTGGACTTCAGGTGCGCAGCGAAAAGGCGTAGCGCGACTGCCGCGAAAACCAGCGCCATATAGGGCCAGTACATGCCGGGCATGACGATCGCACGCCGGCCAAAATTGATGATAAAGAAAGCTGCCAGGAACCAAGCGCCGCCCGTATGCAGCCGCTGCCAGCAACGTGGACCTACCAACGCTGCAACGCGTTTGAACGAGGTTGCGAACATCGCCACGATGATGACGTAGCCTATACCGCCTGCGATAAAGGAAGCTGGCGTGGTCAATGCAGCAAAAACCTGCGGATCAATTTGCGACAAGGCAACCAAGGCCGCCGCATGAATGAAATGCGAAAAGGCAAAGGCGACACCAAACTGTCGCCGCTCGGCACGCAACCAGGCCGTGACAGGGGAAGGCCAGAGCGCAAAGAGGCTTGAGGCGGTGAAGGCTAAGACGAACAGAACCAACGATGTGCGAGCCGTCAGGCGGATGGCCATTTGCACCCCATCGACTGGATAAAGAGCCAATGCGTACATCACAACGCTCGCAATGAGGACGCCAGTGCCAATCAACAGTGCCAGGCACCACCGGCGTGGCGACATGTCTGAACCATGTTGTGTCTTCTGCATTCGATATCCCGCAACAAGCGCGCTCGCCAACATCGACGAACAGGGCGGATCATGAACTGAGATCGTGGGCATGGCTTGCCATAAAACGTACCGGTGCATTCAAGTTGTGCGGCTTGCCAAGCCGGGGTTTGCCTTTACCTGGCAAGAGCGCTCCCTGAAGGAAGGCATATACCGGTACGTCACGCGCTCTTAATTTCCTCCGGCGACATGGTTAGTTTCGGCTCATCCAAGGCCCTTGAACCTGTTAGCGCAGTCGCGCGACCAAGGGGCGATCGAGACGTAAACATGATCAATTTCTCCCTGCACTCACGATGGAGGCGCATCGTTTGCGCGGCCACTCTTCTCGCCATCTCCTCAAGTTTGGCTGCCTGTTCCACAATTGACGGAACCAGGACCGCATTGCTCGTCAACCGGCGCGTCGAGTACGTGATTGCCGGTCACGGCGGACCGGCGGTCGTACTGGAAAACGGTCTTGGCGGCCACCTGGAATGGTGGGCCAAGGTTGTTCCCGCCATCTCGCGGGAGACGCAGGTGTTTGCTTATAATCGCCCCGGCACGGGGGCGAGCGACGCGGTTTCTACGCCGAGAGATGGCGACCACATCGTCGAGGAACTGCGCCAGACGCTACGCCAAGCTGGCATAGCGCCGCCTTATGTTCTGGTCGGGCACTCCCTTGGCGGCCTCTACATGCAGCTTTATGCCAGACGTTATCCGGGCGAGGTTTCAGGGCTCGTTTTGGTTGACTCGACACATCCCCAACAATTAGATGGCGCCGGGGGGCGCGAAAATTGGCCGGTATGGGCAAACATCGCTTTCAACACTTTGACAACAACAGCAGCAAAGCAGGAGCTTGCGGCCCTGCCTGCGACAGGACGTGCTGTGTTGGCCTTGCCGCCGATGGCTGGCAAGCCCGTTGTTGTTCTTTCCGCCCAAAAACCGATGGCGGTCAGGTCCGCACTCGCGCGCGACGCCAATGCGAAGCGCGTGGACATTGCCCGTCTCAATCCGGGCGCTAAACAGGTGTGGGTCGATAGTGGCCACGCCATCCCGCTTGAGCGACCGGAGGCTGTTATCGCAGCCATTCATGATGTGCTGTCCACCGCAAAGGGTAGCGCGCCTGTTGGAAAGCCGGATTAGATCGGCAAGCTCTTGCCTGCTCAGCGCGTCAGATCCGATCGGACTCCAGGGGCATAGGTCTTGCCCACGCGGACCTCGGTTCCGTCGCAGAGAACAGCGACGAGGGCGGAAAAGGGCGCAGTCCTGACACGCGTGATCGCATTTCGGCGCACGATCGTGCTGCGGTGAATACGGACAAAAATCGTGGGATCAAGTCTCCGTTCGAGCGATGCCATGTTCTCCGGCAAGAGATAGGCGGCGTCCGATACGTGGATGCGGACATAATCACGCTCTGCCTGAAACCGGATGACGGTCTCAGCCGCAATCCTGATGTAGGCTCCGTGCGACTTCACCCAGAAGTCGCCGGTGCGCCGACTGTTGCCGCCTAGCGCCTTTTTCAGCGATGCCACGGTCTCCTGCAATTCGGCAATGCGTTCACCTTGCAAACGGGACGTAACAGCCTGTCGCGCCCGGGCCATGGCCATCTCGAACCGTCCGGGCTCGATGGGCTTGGTAACATAGTCGATCGCATTCGCCTCAAAGGCGCGAAGCGCGTGGTGATCAAACGCCGTTACAAAGACGACCACTGGTGCCTCAGCACCAAGGCGCTCCAAAAGGTCGAATCCGCTGCCACCTGGCATTTGTATATCGACCAAAAGAATGTCTGGCTTAACCTCTTTTGCCAGACGGCAAGCACAATCAACGTCACCGGCCTCATCGATCCGAGCAACCCATCCGATCTTGCCGAGATGTCGAGTCAGCCGGCGGCGGGCAAGAGGTTCATCGTCTACGACCAGAACCGATAAGGGCGTCATGGATGGGCTCCGGACTATTTTAGTCCAGGAACGATAGCCCCACGCCCGTCTTGTCGTCCATCGCGATGATAGAGGATGTCCTTATGATTGCCGTTCATCGGCCTCTTGTCGCCGTTGGTCGAAATTTGTCACCCTTTGTTGGGCCACGATCGCCTTTCGCCTTTTCCTGGATAGGGTTTCTGGCTGCAAAGCCGTAGAATCGGACCCATGCGCAATACCGAACAATCCAAAATCAACACCTCGTCCATCCTTGAAAGGCCGGTTCGGCCGCAAGAGAGCGTCGCCATTGCGAACCAGTTCGATGAACATCGCGGAAGCAAAGCGATCTTCCATCTGATGATTGAGGCAGACAATGCCGGCGTCATAGACGCGGTTCGTGCGGCGTTGCCAAAAGGCAGTCAGCTTCACTTCCAATACGCAAGCAGCCGCATCCCTGTCGAAAGAGATCGAGGTCGCGTATCTGAGATAAAGATTGCCGACTTCACCGCCAGGCAGCGCGACATTCTCGTGCTCGTTGTCAACGGCCTATCGAACAAGGAAATCGGGCGGCGGCTGTCCCTGTCGCACTTCACTGTTCGCAACCACATTCATCACATCATGCGGGCCCTGAACCTTTCCAATCGTAAGGAGGTCGCGGCCATGGTCGTGGCGGCAGAGTTCCTCATCGCCAATGACCGCACCGACGAGGTGTTGCCTTGACCTTGTGTCGGTTGATCCACGAGTATCGCCCGTGGACTGGATGCCATGGCAGGCAGCAATGGCTGAATGCAGGCCAACCGCTGCCCGATCAAACGAAAGAAACCGCGGGATGACTGACCACGCTTCAGGTGATTGTGGCATACGTGATGCATTTTTCACTTTTTCCGCAGTCTATTGGGGAGGCGCGCTTCTCACGTCGACCGTCCTCTACATCATCAAGATAAGCGATTTCAGCCAATATTTGTGGCACGGCCTATATCTTGCCGAAAAATGCGGCCGCTACGTTTCCGGCTGGATCATCGCATGCATCATTTCCTATGCCTTGTTCAATCTCAACCGGCGTGCCAGAGGCCGGGGGCCATCAGAAAGCTCACTGCCGATCTTCATCGTCGCGGCGTTCCTGATTTCGCTGGTTGCCGCCCCTAGCTGGGGCGCCTTCGGCTTCCTGTTGCAGACGCTCATGCCACTTCCCCAGCTCTCACCGCCCGATTGGAATGGCTTCGTAAATGACACGGCTATGGGGGCCGCACTTTTCTTTGGCTGGTCATGTCTGTTTATCTGCCTGCTTTTCAGTTTTGAGCTCCATGACCGGGAACGCCGATTGGCCGCCGCGCGCGAAGAAGCTTTGTCTTCGCAAATGCGTGCGTTGCGCTATCAGGTGAACCCGCACTTTCTATTCAATACGCTGAACTCAGTTGCTGGCCTGATCGAAGAGGGCGAGACGGGCAAGGCATTGCGCATGATCATGTCGCTTTCCACCTTCCTGCGCGTCACGCTGTCACTCGATCCGATGCAGGATATTGCCCTTTCTGAAGAAGTTGCCCTTCAACAGGAATATCTAGCGATTGAGGGTGAACGGTTCTCGGACAGAATGACAGTCCGTATCGACATGACGGAGGAGGTACGATCGGCCCTCGTACCAAGCCTCATCCTGCAGCCGCTCTTCGAAAATGCGATCAAGCATGGCGTAAACATAACGGTGGGAAATGTCGAAATTACATTCTGCGCACGACGCGACGAGAATCGCCTTGTGATCACTTTGGAAAATGATATGCCCAAAGGACAGGACCCCATAAGGGTCACGGGTATGGGGGTCGGGCTGCGCAACGTTGCGGATCGACTGCGTGCGGGCTTCGACCGCGAGGGTTTGCTTTCCGCCGGTCCGGTTGCGCCCGGACGCTACCGGGTGTTCCTGAGTATCCCATGGTCGACTATCAAAGGCGCGAGATGAGCCAATGCAAAGGGCTACCTCTGGCGGCACAGGTCAGTCTCAGGTCATAGCTTTTTATATGCATCGAAAACCTGGAGCCCATAACCGACGGGCTCCAATCTCGGCGAAAGGGCGTATAACGGATACGCCAGCTTAGAGATAATTGGTTGGCACCGCCGTCGTGAACTTCAATTCCTCCATCGAAATTGAGGAATTGATCTGCGAGAATTCGAGCCGCTCAATCATGCTCTTGTAGACTTGGTCAAATGCTCCGACGTCCGGGACCATGACTTTCAGGATATAGTCAACAGTCCCCGTCAGGCGGTAAGCCTCTACAATCTGAGGTATTCCCTCGATCAGCTCCCGAAAGCGCATCAGCCACGCCATTTCATGACGCGGCGCCGTGATTGCGATAAACACAATCATTGGCACACCCGCTTTCTTGGGGTCGACAAGCGTGACCCTTTCGCGGATCACGCCTGCCTCTTCCATCCGACGGATGCGCCGCCAGCAGGGTGTCTGCGATAGGCCGACTTCGTCGGCGATTTCGCTGACCGGGCGGTCCCTGCGTTGCAGGAGATCGAGGATCTTGCGGTCAATTTCGTCGAAGGTTGTCGTCATCTCTCGATAAACTCCACCACATTACCGGCTGCGGCGTCGGGCGACACAAAAACGCTATTGCCGCAACCAGGTTCGTGAAACACCACGGCATTTTTGGTTAGAAGCGTACGGGTGGCCACGAGGTCGGCGACCTCGATCTGCAGTACGGCAAAGTCCCCGTGCAGGATCATCTCAGGGGCAAGGGGCGCGTAGCGGGCAACAACGGCGTCAGGTGTCATGCAGATGATGGTGGCCGATTTTTCCCCGGTCCCGACCGCGGCGCCATCAGAAGTTGTTGCAACGTTTGCCCCGGCAAACAGCCGGGCATAGGCTGCAGCCGTTTCCATCGGCGTTGCGGAGGCGATGATGATACCGGCAATGGCCCGCGCGGTGTTTGCATGGTTCATTAGTTCAGGGCGCCAGACCATGTCCCGCGTCCTGTGGCTGCACATGAACATCTCGCCTCGAGGAATATCTGGCGCGGAAAACGTGGTGACGGCGAATGCCGCCATTCCAGAACTGCCATCGGGCAGTGGCAGCGGCCGCGAGAATTCCAGAACCTCGGTGGTAGAAATTCCGCGATCAGCCAGTTGCGCGCGGGCGGCGGATGCATCACCGATACGGCAGGCGATCGCTGTCATGCTGTCGCCGCGCTCGGCTAGTTTGGAACGCTTGCCGGCATTCTGCGGCGTTTCGGCCAAAATGCCCAGAAGCTCGAAGTAGTCTTCTGGAAAGATCATGGTGTAGTTGGCGCTACCCATGTGCGGGCTATGAATTCCGCGCGGCGACAGTGTGAAGCCGAGTGCCTCGAAGCGTTTGGCGGTCGCATCAAGGTCGTCGACCAGATAGACGATGTGATCGACCCCGGTGACTGGATGCGGTTTTGCGTTTTGTTCAGTTTTCATATCATTCCCTCTGCGGTCGACGCTTAGTTAAATTATCTACGAATTGCGCCAAATATGAATATATATATCTACGAAAGACCGTCAATAAGAGATACATACTGCAGAAATCTTGCTTTTTTTAGAATGGTATTGACACGAAGGCCCGTCTCGGCGAACAATTTACCTCGTTCGCAACCCGGCAAGAGATCGAGTGCGGATTTCCTAAACAGAGGGGTACGAAATGATAGTCTCAAAAAAGCAGCTTTCGCTGCTGAGCGGAGCTTTGTCTGCGATCGTGGTCTCCACAGCGGCGCACGCTGAAGAGCCCAAGCGTGGCGGCACGGCCATCATCCACATGGTTTCCGAGCAGGGTGTGCTCAATCCGGCGCTGCGCGCCTCCACTGGGGTCTACCAGATCACCGGCAAGTTCATGGAGCCTTTGATCGACAAGACCTATGACGGTTATGTCGGCGTGCTGGCCACAAACTGGTCTTCCTCGGAAGATGGCAAAGCCATCACCTTCAAGCTGCGCGAAGGCGTCAAGTGGCACGACGGCAAGCCGTTCACCTGCGAAGACGTTTCATTCACGGCCATGAACCTGTGGAAGAAGCTTCTGAACTATTCCACGACGCTTCAGGCCAATCTTGAGGCCGTCGATTGTACCGATGCCAACACCGCCGTATTCCGCTATTCCAAGCCGATGCCGCTGGAACTGCTTGTGGCCGCCATGCCGGACCTCGGACATCCCGTGCCGAAGCATCTCTATGAAGGCACGGACATTCTGAAGAACCCCTACAACCAGAAGCCCGTAGGCACAGGCCCGTTCAAGTTCGTTGAATACGAGCGCGGCCAGTACATCATCGGCGAACGCAACGACGACTACTGGCGCGGCAAGCAGTATCCCTATCTTGATCGCGTGATCTGGCGCTTCATTCCGGACAAGGCCGCCGCCGCCGCCGCCATTGAGGCGGGCGAAATCCACGAATCCGGTTTCAACGGCATTTCCATGGAAGACATGGAACGTCTGGGCAAGGATGATCGCTTCGACATGGGGCCGAAGGGCTTCGAAAACAACGTCGCCCACTCGACCGTCGAATTCAACCTGCGCAATCCAATCCTGGCTGACCTGCGTGTCCGTCAGGCTATCTATCACGGCCTGAATATCGACTTCGCTCTGAAGACGATCATGCGCGGCTATGGCAAGCCGGGGCGTGGCCCGATCCCTAGCGCGGGCGGCATCAATTACACCGACGACGTGCCGACCTATGCCTATGACATCGAAAAGGCCAAGGCGCTCCTCGATGAAGCCGGCTACAAGCCCGACGCCAACGGGATCCGCTTCAAGCTGAAGCATCGTCCGGCACCCTGGGGCGAATACACCCAACTCTGGGCCGAATACTTCGCCCAGGCCATGAAGCAGATCGGCATCAGCGTCGAGCTTGTCACCAATGATGCACCAGGCTTCCTTAACGGCGTTTATCGCGACCACGACTTCGATACGGCAAACGGCTGGCACCAGTTCCGCGCCGACCCGGCCGTCTCCACCACGGTTTGGCTGCGTTCGGGCGCTCCGGTTGGCACGGCCTGGTCGAACCAGTTCGACTACAAGTCCGACAAGATGGACACGCTGATCGACACCGCCGCCGGCGAACTCGATCCGGCGAAGCGTGCCGATCTCTACCATCAGATCCAGAAGCTCGAAATGACGGATCTTCCGGTGATCTTCGCCATCGAGCATCCGTTCCTCGGCATCACCAGCAAGAAGCTCAAGAACCACCACAACACGCCGCGCTGGGACAGCTCCAGCTGGTATGACCTGTGGCTTGAAGAGTAAGGCGTCCGGCCGGGGCAGCCCTTGCGCCCCGGCCCTCCCCTAACGGAAGCATGGTGACATGAGCATACACATCCCCCCACTTCTGACCTATGCGCTGCGCCGCATTTTACAGGCGATCCCGATCATGCTTCTGATCATGGTCGGCAGCTTCCTTCTGATCAAGATGGCGCCGGGCGATACGGTCGACGCGCTCGTCGGCGACATGGGCGGCGCAGACCCCGCCTTCGTGGCACGCCTGCGTGCCGAATATGGCCTCGATGAATCCGTCTTCATCCAGCTTTGGCGCTATCTCGTGAAGCTTGCGCAACTGGATTTTGGCTGGTCCTATGTCTACGAGCAGCCGGTGCTGACCGTTCTCATGGCTCGCATCGGGAACACCATGCTGCTGATGTTCGCATCGCTGACAGTCGCCTTCGTCTTCGGCATCACCCTTGGCGCCTTTGCTGCGCGGCGCGCCTATTCGCTGACCGACAACGTCATCTCGACGCTTGGCCTCGTATTCTACGCCATGCCTTCCTTCTTCCTCAGCCTGCTGATGATCCTTGTCTTCTCGGTCAAGCTGGGTTGGCTGCCCGTAGGTGGCATCCGCACTATTGGCGCCTTCAAGACGGGCTGGGCCGATGTCATCGATGTGGCGCGTCACCTCGTCATGCCCACAGCGGCGCTCTCACTGATCTACCTCGCTTTCTACATGCGTCTGATGCGCACCAGCGTTCTCGAGGTCATGGATCTCGACTTCGTTCGCACGGCACGCGCCAAGGGTGCGGGCAACGTCCGGCTGATGGTCCACCATGTCATGCGCAACGCATTGCTGCCGGTGGTAACGCTTCTCGGCCTGCAATTCTCCACGGTTCTCGGCGGCTCGGTTGTCATCGAGACGATCTTTTCCCTGCCGGGTCTCGGACAGCTTGCCTATACGTCGGTCATCAAGCGCGATCTCAACATGCTCATGGGCATCGTTGCACTCAGCTCCGTCATCGTCGTCATCGTCAACGTCCTGACCGACCTCGTCTATGCCTGGCTCGACCCGAGGATCGAACTCAAATGAGCATCACCGAAACCACCCTCACACCTCCGGCCCCGCCGCGCAGCCTCGTCCTTTGGCGCCGCTTCCGCCGCAACCGTGCCGCCGTGCTCGGCCTTGCCCTCTTCGTCATCGTCGTGCTGATGGCGGCGCTCGCCGATGTCATTACCCCCGGCGATCCGTTGCGTCTGGCCGGCACGCCGTTGACCGCACCGCTGACCGTTGCCGAAAATCCCTGGGGCACCGATCAGCTTGGCCGTGACATCATGTCGGGTATCTTCCACGGCGCCCGCATCTCGCTCGCCATCGGCGTGGTCGCCACGATCATCTCCATTGCGATCGGCATCGTCATCGGCGCCGTCGCCGGCTATTTCGGCGGTCGGGTGGATGGAGCGCTGATGCGCGTCACCGAAGCCTTCCAGACCATTCCGAGCTTCGTTCTTCTGCTGACGCTGGTCGCCATCTTCGGCTCAAGCATCGAGAATATCGTCATCGCCATCGGTGTGGTGTCCTGGACGGCCCCTGCCCGCATGGTGCGCGCCGAATTCATGTCCCTACGCAAGCGGGAGTTCGTAGATGCGGCGCGCAATCTTGGCGTCAGTGACGTCTCGATCATCTTCCGCGAAATCCTGCCCAACGCGCTGCCGCCCGTCATTGTCTTCGCCTCTGTCGTCATGGCCACCGCAATCCTCATGGAAAGCGCGCTTGCCTTCCTCGGGCTCGGCGATCCGAACTACGCAAGCTGGGGCAACATGATCGGTCAGGGCCGCGCCGTGCTGCGTACCGCCTGGTTCTGCTCCGTCATTCCCGGCATGGCCATCCTTCTCACCGTGCTTTCCTTCAGCCTGATGGGCGAAGGTCTCAACGACGCGCTCAATCCGAGGCAGAAGAAATGACCGGCGAACGCAAGACCATTCTCGATATTCGCGATCTGCAGATCAGCCTTCCGGCCGGTAGCGACCGTCCGCACGCGCTCTGGGATTTCAACCTCACCGTCGGCGAAGGCGAAATCGTCTGCCTCGTAGGGGAAAGCGGTTCCGGCAAATCGCTGGCAGCCAGTGCCGCGATGCGCCTTCTTCCTGAACCGCATGTGCATGTTTCCAAGGGCTCGATCAGCCTCGACGGCACGGACCTTCTCTCGCTCTCGGAGCGGCAGATGCGCGGCGTGCGTGGCGACCGCATCGCCATGATCTTCCAGGAGCCCATGACGGCGCTCAATCCACAGAAGACCGTGGGCTGGCAGATCGATGAGGTGCTCAGGCTTCATACCAAGCTGAACAGGGCCGAACGCAAGGCCCGCGCCATCGAAATCCTGACGGACGTCCACATTCCGGACCCTGCTTCGGCCTATAATGCCTATCCACACCAGATTTCTGGCGGCCAGCGGCAGCGCGTGATGATCGCCATGGCCCTCGTGCTCAAGCCTCGCCTCATCATCGCCGACGAACCGACGACGGCGCTCGACGTGACGACGCAGAAGCAGATCCTGAAGCTCATCAAGGAGTTGCAGCAGCTTCACGGCACTGGCATCTTGTTCATTACTCACGACTTTGGGGTTGTGGCCGAGATCGCCGACCGCATTGCCGTGCTGAGCCTCGGCGAACTGGTGGAACAGGGTGCGGCTGATCAGATCCTCAACAATCCACAGCATCCCTATACCCGCAAGCTGATCGCCGCTGTGCCTGCGCTCACACCGCCGCCAGAAAAGCCGCTGTCGCAGGAGCCTGTCGTTCTCGAAGCCAAGGCGCTTCGCAAGACCTTCGCGGCACGCGGCAGCTTCCTCTCCGGCAAGCGCAATCCGGTCATCGCGGTCAAGGATCTGACCTTCGAGCTTCGTCGCGGCGAAACCCTTGGCGTCGTCGGTGAAAGCGGATCGGGCAAGACGACGGTGTCGCGCATCGTGACCCGGCTTCTCGAAGCCGATTCCGGTGAAGTCAGCATTGATGGGCGTGACATCATCTCGGCCTCAAAGGCCGAATTGCGGGCACTGCGCAAGGACATCCAGATGGTGTTCCAGGACCCCATGGCCTCGCTCAATCCGCGCCGCCGGGTGGTGGAACTGATTGCGCAGGGACCGATCATTCAGGGCGTACCGCGTGAAACCGCCTATGCCCGCGCGCGCGAGCTTCTGTCGCTGGTGGAACTGCCAGCGGCAGCGGCAAACCGCTATCCGCACGAGTTTTCCGGCGGCCAGCGCCAGCGCATCGGCATTGCCCGGGCACTGGCGATGGAACCGCGCGTGATCGTGGCCGACGAGCCGGTTTCGGCGCTCGACGTCTCGGTACAGGCACAGGTGCTGCGGCTCCTAGCCGACCTGCGCGACCGGTTGCATCTTTCGCTTCTGTTCGTGACCCATGACCTTCGCGTTGCCGCGCAGCTTTGCGACAAGGTGATCGTCATGTCCAAGGGCGAGATCGTTGAAGCCGGCCCAACCGCACGCGTCTTCGCCGATCCGCAACATCCCTACACGCGTTCGCTGCTCGATTCCATTCCCGGACGGGGCTGGGAACCGCCCGTTCTGAGCGTTGCCTGACCGGCCAAGGACCAAGTGACATGATTGAGACCAATACGCCTGCGGTTTTCCCGAAATCCCTCTGGGCCGAAACCGCCCCGCCCCGCACACAGATGCCCTCACTGATCGGTGCGGTCAACGCAGACACCGTCATCGTCGGCGGTGGCCTGACGGGCCTTTCCGCAGCGCTCCATCTTGCCCGTTCCGGCCAAAAGGTCGTGCTGCTGGAGGCCATGGCCGTCGGCTGGGGCGCCTCCGGTCGTAACAACGGCCAGGTCATTCCCACCATGACCGCCGCCGAACCGGACATGATCGCCAAGCGTTACGGCGAACCCGGCGAACGCTTCGCCCGCCTCATTGGCAACAGCGCCAGCGTGCTGTTCGATCTGGTGCGCGAGGAAGAGATGCAGGCCGAGGCGGAACAGACCGGCTGGTTCCAGCCGGCCCATTCGCCGGGCCGCGTCAGGCTTTCCAAGCGCCGCGTCGATGCCTGGAACCGCTTCGGCTTTCCCGCCCGCCTGCTGGACCGCGACGAAACGCGGGCGCTGATTGGTTCGGATTTCTGGTATGGCGGCATGTTCAATCCCACAGGCGGCCACGTCAATCCGCTGGCGTTGGCGCGCGGCTTCGCCAAAGCCGCTGAAAAGCACGGCGCAACGATTTACGAGGCAAGTCCCGCCACAGGTTGGCAGCGAACGGCCAATGGCTGGGTGGTGACGACGGCCACAGGGTCCGTTACCGCCAAGAACTTCCTCCTGTGCACCAATGCCTATACCGGCGAAATCGTGCCGTCGCTTGCCAGCCGTCTGGCGCGCAGCATCGTACCCGTCCTCTCCTGGCAGATGTCGACGCCGCCGGTCTCCGACAATCTGCGCGCCACCATCCTGCCGGGCCGCCAGGCCGTTTCGGACACGCGCGGCGATCTGCGCTTCTTCCGCTATGATGCGCGCAACCGGCTGATTACCGGCGGTGTCGTGCTCGGCTCGCACGATGTGAGCCGCCGCGTGGCGCACAAGGCCGCAGCCAATCTGGCCGAAGCCTTCCCCGCGCTTGGTGCGCCGGAGATGACGCATGTGTGGAGCGGCTATATCGGCATGACCTGGGACCGTTTCCCGCGCGTCCACAATCTCGGCCCCGATGGCTGGGCCTGGATCGGCTGCAACGGGCGCGGCGTGGCGCTGGCGGTTTCACTTGGCCGGGAAATGGCGCGTGCCGTTTCAGGGGTTGCGATCGCGACACTGGCCCTGCCGGTGTCGGAACCCGCGCCACTGCCCTTCCACAGCATTGCCCGTCGCATTGCGCCGACCTATCTCGCCTGGCTTCGCCGTCAGGACAAAATGGAACTGAAACCCTGAACGGAAGGCACGACCCCATGAAAGACATGCCCATTCTCGAGCGCCGCCGCATCGAGGCCCAGATTTTGAAGCACGTTCACGAGGTTATCGAGGCGCGATCCGGCGCCGATGAGGCCGACGCCGTGATCGGCACCGCCGTCAGCCGCTCCGCCATCGATCAGGGTCGCGGCTTTGCCGAAGCGCTGGGTCATAAGCCGGATTTCAAGGACTTCGCCGACATTCTGCCGCTGTGGACCAAGGACGACGCGCTGAAGATCGAAACCATCGAAACCTCGGCAGAAAAGCTGGAATTCAACGTGCTGCGCTGTCGGTACGCGGAGATGTACCGCGAAATGGGGCTCGGCCGCATCGGACATCTCCTGTCTTGCAACCGCGATGGCGACTTTTGCATCGGTTATAATCCCGACATGAAGATGACCCGCACCCAGACCATCATGGGCGGGGCCAGCCACTGTGACTTCCGCTACCGCATGGAGCCGGAAGCCGGCTCGAACGCTACCAAGTAACAAGGACATTCGAAATGGCCGTCGATAATTGGGTCTCCGGACATCTGGACCAGCTGGTCGCTTTCCGTCACGATCTGCATGCTAACCCCGAACTGCTTTATGATCTGCCGCGCACAGCGGCGGAGGTCGCCAAGGCGCTGCGCGCCGCCGGTTGCGACGAGGTTGTGGAAGGCATTGGCAAGACGGGCGTTGTCGCTGTCATTCACGGCAGGTCCAACACATCGGGTCGCTTAATCGGCCTGCGTTCGGATATGGACGCCCTTCCCATTCTGGAAGCAACGGGCAAGCCATGGGCCTCGAAGACGCCGGGCAAGATGCATGCCTGCGGCCATGACGGCCACACCACCATGCTGCTGGGCGCCGCTATCGGCCTTGCCCAGAGCCGCGCCTTCGACGGCAAGGTCGTGCTGATCTTCCAGCCGGCGGAAGAAGGCGGCGCGGGGGCCCGCGCCATGATCGAGGACGGTCTTTTCAAACGCTGGCCTGTCCATGAAGTCTATGGCATGCACAACCGTCCGAACCTGCCGGTCGGTGAATTCATTATCGCGCCCGGCCCGATCATGGGCTCAGTCGACATGATCGACATCGAAATCGAAGGCGTGGGCGGCCATGCGGCTTCGCCACACCAGACCATCGACCCGGTTCCGGTGGCGGCGGCCCTCATTCAGGCTATCCAGACGATTACCGCGCGCACCATCGACCCGATGGATTCCGCCGTGATCTCGATCACAACCATCCATGGCGGCGATGCGTTCAATGTCATTCCGCAGTCCCTGCGATTGACCGGCACCGTCCGCACCCTGCGCGACAGCGTGCGCGATCACGTAGAAGCCCGGCTTCAGCAGGCGGTCGCGGGCATTGCCGCCGCCTTCGGCGCAAAAGGCAAGCTCGACTACTCCCGCCATTATCCCGTCACGGTCAACCACGGACAGGAAACCGAATTCGCCGCCCTCGCCGCCGAGGCCGTGGCCGGTGTTGGCCGAGTGGGCCGCGACATGCCGCCAACGCTGGGGGGCGAGGATTTCGCCTTCATGCTGAACGAGGTTCCCGGCGCCATGATCAACATCGGCAATGGCGAGAGCGCCAATCTTCATCACCCGGCCTATGACTTCAATGATGAGGCCATTGCCTGGGGATGCTCCTACTGGTGCGAACTCGTGCGCCAGCGGCTACCGCTCTGAGGGGCTGAAGCCGAAACCGAAGGCCGTACTCGCAAGGCCGGAGAAAGAAACATGCAAAACTCGAACTCAACGGGCCAGGCAACCGCTTGCCCGCCGCTCTCCCTGTTGCCCGATTGTGCAGAACGGGCCTGGTCCCGTTCCGCCATCGCCTTGTTACAGGGCGATGGCCGCCGATCCGCGGATACGCACCTGCTCAAGCCGCTTTTCCCCGGCCTGAAGGGCATTTCCATCTATCTGAAGGACGAGAGTACCCACCCCACCGGCAGCCTCAAGCACCGGTTGGCACGCTCGCTCTTCCTCTATGGCATCTGCAACGGCAAGATCCGCCAGACCACGACACTGGTCGAGGCCTCGTCCGGTTCCACAGCGGTCAGCGAAGCCTATTTCGCCAAGCTGCTCGGCCTGCGCTTCATTGCAGTGATGCCGCATTCCACCAGCCGCCAGAAGATCGAGGCGATCCAGAGTTTCGGCGGTGTTTGCCACTTTGTAGAGCGCGCCGGCGATGTCTACGATGAGGCGATCCGCATCGCCGGACAGACGGGCGGCTACTACCTCGATCAGTTCACCAATGCCGAGCGGGCGACCGACTGGCGCGGCAACAACAACGTTGCCGACAGCATTTTCCGGCAGATGGAAGGCGAAGAACATCCCGTTCCGGACTGGCTGGTGATGAGCGCGGGCACCGGCGGTACCTCCGCCACGCTCGGCCGTTTCATCCGCTACAAGAACCTCGAAACACGACTTTGCGTCGTCGATGTCGAAAACTCCGCCTTCTACGAAGCCTGGCGCACCGGCGACATGCAGATGACCGCATCGGGATCGCGCATCGAAGGCATCGGTCGACCGCGCGTCGAACCGTCCTTTGTGCCTGGTGTGATCGACCATATGATCCGCGTGCCGGACGCCGCCTCGATTGCGGCCGCCCATGTGTTGTCCGAACGCCTGTTCCGCCAGATCGGCGGCTCCACCGGCACCAATTTCTTTGGCCTGTGCTGGATTGCCGCGACCATGATGCGGGAAGGCCGTTCCGGGTCCATCGTCTCGCTGATCTGCGACAGCGGCCAACGCTATGCCGATACCTTCTACAATGCCGACTGGCTGAAGCAGAACCGGATCGACATCGCCCCCTACCGGCGTATGCTCGACCACTTCCTCGATCACGGCGAGTTCACACTGCCTTCTTGATCACCCGTCGTCCGCGTACCCGTTTCAAAACCCTCTGAAAGGACAAGACATGCAGCCAATCACGACGACCGACGCCCCCGCCGCGATCGGCCCCTATTCGCAAGCGATCATTGCCAACGGTCTCCTCTTCATTTCCGGCCAGCTGCCGATCGATCCGGCCACCGGTGCCTTCATCTCCGACGATCCGGTCGACCAGTGCCGCCAATCCCTGCGCAACATCGAAGCCATCGCCAAGGCCGCCGGTGCCGACCTCTCCAAGGTTGTGAAGACAACCGTTCTTCTGAAGGATCTGGGCAGCTTTGCCGCCGTCAACGCCGCCTATGCCGAATTCTTCCCGAACGTGGCTCCGGCGCGCACGACCTTCGAGGCAGCGGCGCTCCCAAAGGGCGCTCTTGTCGAGATCGACGCGATCATTTGCCTTTGACTGCCAAATCGGAAGCGCTCCACCAAGGGTTTCGGTTTCATCGGGCCGGACAACGGCGGCGCTGACGCTTTCGTTCATATCTCCGCCGTTGAGCGCGCTGGAATGCGTGAACTCGTTGAAGGTCAGAGGACCGGCTTCGAGCTCGCGCGCGACCAGAAGTCAGGCAAGATGTCGGCCTGCAATCTGCAAGCTGCGTGAAGATGGCTGCTTCCCTTTGACCACGGATGTACTGGCACTACCGGAAGCACGTTATCATTTAAGGCCAGGCACATTGCCTGGCCTTTTCGTTTCAGCCTCGTGGCCGACAGCCGGGGAAACCTATGACAGAAACGTACAGCAAATCTCGCCAACAGGCTGAAATTGCATTTGGCAATGTCCAGAGCGCGTTCTTTTCGAAGAACAACGCAATGGAGGAGCTCGAAGCGGTGGCGCAGTTGCGTGCAGCTAAACCCTGCGGCTTCGGGAGGCTCGCCTTGCCAAAGAGCAAGGGGAACAGGCATCCTCGGGATTAAGCCTCCCGGCTAACGGCACAAAGATTGGCTGATTGCCCTCCGCCGCCATAAGGAAACAAATTGCGAGACCTGCGAAGCAATGAACTTGCCGATCGACGTTCGGCTGCTGCGGATGCCAAGGCCATCCTCCTTAACGCTTACCGGACAGCGAAGGAGAATGCCGAGCCGACGCGTCTCGCCAGACAAGCCGAGCGTGCGTTAATCGTTGAAGCTCGCAAAGTACGCCGTTTGAACCGCGCCGAGTTTACCGGAGACCGTCTGGTTTAAGTTATGCGGCCATGGCTGGCGCGTCCAGCATGGCATGGTATCGTTCTTCGGCCTCGGCTGGTGGGATATTCCCGATGGGCTCCAGAAGGCGGCGGTGGTTGAACCAATCGACCCATTCGAGCGTGGCGAACTCCACGGCTTCGGAGTTGCGCCATGGTCCTCGCCGATGGATGACTTCGGCCTTGTAAAGACCGTTAATCGTTTCGGCGAGAGCTTGTCGTAACTGTCGCCAACGCTTCCGACAGAGGGCTCGATGCCTGCCTCCGCCGGCCCTTCGGAATAGCGAATGGACCGTATTGCGAGCCGCGGTCGGAGTGATGAACCAGCCCGCCACGTTTGACGGGCCGCCGATCATGCAGTGCTCTGGTCGAGAGCATCGAGGACGAATCCCGCGTGCGCTGTTCGACTGGCCCGCCAGCCAACGATACGACTGGCGAAGGCATCGATTACGAAGGCCACGTAGACGAAGCCCTGCCAGGTCGCGACATAGGTGAAATCGGATAACCACAGCATGTTCGGCGCGGGAGCCTTGAAGTGGCGGTTGACGCGGTCGAGCGGACACGGGGCAGACCTGTCCGATACGGTGGTTTTGATGGGTTTGCCACGAATGATGCCTTGAAGACCCATCATTCTCATGAGCCTTGCGACGGTGCAGCGAGCAATATCGAAGCCTTCGCGCTGCAACTGTCGCCACACTTTCCGCACCCCATAGACTTGGAAGTTCTCTTTGAAAAACAGGCGTATCTCGATCTTCAGGGCCATGTCGCGACGGGTGCGGGCCGATAGACGGCCCACGTCCGTGCGCTTGGCAATGACCTCATAATAGGTGGACGGGGCAATAGGCAGCAGTCTGCAGATCGGCTCGACCCCGAGCACCGCGCGGTGTTCGTCGATGAAGGAAATCATCGCTTCAATGGGCGGTCGAGCTCCCCTTGCCCTTTCGGCGAATGCCTGCATTCGCCGAAAGGGGCATCGCGAAATATGCAGACGCCTTGCGCAAAATCTCGTTCACCTGACGAAGCTCGCGGTTCTCCCATTCCAGAGCCTTCATCTTCTCCGCCACGTCACTCGGCAAACCTGCACGCTTGCCGCTGTCTACCTCGGCCTTCTTCACCCATTCATTCAGCGTATGCGCCGATCAACCGATCTTGGCCGCTATCGATGATACCGCCGCCAGCGGGAGGGATGCTCGGCTTCATGCTCCGCCACCATCCGAACGGCACGGGCACGAACTTCAGGAGAAAACTTGTTCGTCGTTTTGCTTGTCACAGACCCGACTTCTCACGATTTGGGGTCTCCGGCAAACCCGGCGCGGTTCATGTTGTAAATGCTCTGGGTCTTCGTATACTCCGCGCCAGCCAAAAAATCACAGGACTGAAGATTAGAGCCATGCAGGAAGCGCCACGCAGAGAGTTGCAAGTCTCGTTTGCAAACTCGCTGCCCGGTACTGATATCTCTCAATTCTTCGATGCCTGCTCCCTGATTTTGAGCGCAGAGCTCGAAGATCGGAACGACAATACGCAGTATCGGGTCGATCTTGCCGGCACCCAGTTTGGGCCCATCGTCATGAGTAAAGTGATGACGACGGGTGTAGTCTATCGTTATCAGCGCGACACGCGTCTAATCGCTCTCAAGAATGATTTGAGAGTTGTTACAAAAAACCCCGGTTTAACGTGATGTTGCGAAGCTCACTGCAAAACTTCTGTAGAATCGGTCAAATTCTATAAACACCCGTACAGAAACCTACAGCCGATAATATCACTGCCGTCTAAATTAACATAAAAAGGGGAGTGGCCATGCTGATCGGCTATATGCGGGTTTCAACCAGCGAACAGAACCTCGACCTTCAGCGGGCCGGATGCGAGAAGATCTATGGCGACGTGTGCTCCGGACGAGTTACCGATCGGCCCGGTCTTACGAAGGCACTTGATATCGCGCGAGCCGGTAATGCTCTCGTCGTGTGGAAGCTCGATCGCATCGGCCGGTCTCTTCCGCATGTCGTCGGCCTTAGACGTTTAGTCCCGGCATTTGGTGGAGCGGATTCAACGTGAACCTCTCTGGTTCCGAAGTCCAGACTTTGCAGATACCCCGGATGCTTCACCATTGTCCTGGTGATTGATCCGGCAGCGCCTCAGGACAATCATCCATGTCACCGTTGGTGCCATTGCAATCTTACTTATGTTTTAGCAACCAAAGTTTCCCTGCCATTGTGATCTGGTGCGCGGAGGTATCCGGTCCGACTTCGGTATCAATAGCTTCGATCAGGCGGCCTTCCCTCAGCTCGTCAACAGTTGCGGTTGTCACGAACTTGATTTTAATCGGACGCTCTTTGAAGCGATCAGACTTGGCAAAGGTGATTGTCGCATTTTGATGCGTCCATCTCTTACCCTCTTGAGGATAGAGGTCCCCATCCTTGGCAAGCTTGAGGCCTCTGACCTGGACAGGGGTTAAAGTTAAAGCCAAAGCGGCCGAGTTAGGGCTTGCAATAGTGAACTTGCTCATATTTTTTCCTAAAGTTAATGAGCGCAGCCGTTGGAGACGACAAACCGACTGGGGACAAGTCTTTCCTCCTGAAAGAAACGAGCTTGCCACTCTGCTCCAGCAGCCGAACGTCGATCGGCAAGTTCACTGTTTCGCAGGTTTCGCAATTTGTTTCCTTATGGCGGCGGAGGGCGATCAGCCAATCTTTGTGCCGTTAGCCGGGAGGCTTAATCCCGAGGATGCCTGTTCCCCTTGCTCCTTGGCAAGGCGAGCCTCCCGAAGCCGCAGGGTCTTAGCTGCACGCAACTGCGCCACCGATTCGAGCTCCTCCATTGCGTTGTTCTTCGAAAAGAACGCGCTCTGGACATTGCCAAATGCAATCTCAGCCTGTTGGCGAGATTTGCTGTACGTTTCTGTCATAGGTTTCCCCGGCTGTCGGCCACGAGGCTGAAACGAAAAGGCCAGGCAATGTGCCTGGCCTTAAATGATAACGTGCTTCCGGCAGTGCCAGTACATCCGTGGTCAAAGGGAAGCAGCCATCTTCACGCAGATTGCAGATTGCAGGCCGACATCTTGCCTGACTTCTGGTCGCGCGCGAGCTCGAAGCCGATCTTCTGACCTTCAACGAGTTCACGCATTCCAGCGCGCTCAACGGCGGAGATATGAACGAAAGCGTCAGCGCCGCCGTTGTCCGGCTCGATGAAACCGAAACCCTTGGTGGAATTGAACCATTTAACTGTGCCAGTGGTCATGATGAACCCTTTCAAAGCATAGAGTGTGGGACCGCGCGACAGGAGCCACGCAGATGAAACCGACTAATTTTGAAAGAGAAGATCGCTTAAAACGCGGCGCCAATCGCGAAGTAGACAAAGCTCGGCAAGCAAAAGATCGATGAGCATCAGATACGTGTTGCAGATGACAAAGTCAACGCTTAGTTTTTGAAATTAAAAATTTGCAGTCCTGGGAGGCAAACCAAATGAACACCTATAGGTCGCTTTAGAAAACCGCCGAGACGTTTAAAGCGTCATCCACCCCGTACGAGAAATGACCTCGACATGTGCTCGGAGTTCGATATCGAACAAGCTATCGCGCTGATAGTCACTCAGCAAATCTTTGATGGCAGTGACTGGCACACTACTGTCTTCGACAAACGGACGCGAACAAAGGTGGGTGCCCGCAGTCCTTGGACAGCGGGCAGGTCGATGAAAAATCAGGATATCGTTGTCTTGCGGAAGCTCATCAGCTTGCAAGAACAGGAAACGGCCGCAGCACATTATTAACACACAGATATACGGTAAGCGATTTCCGGCTCAGGATGCCAGCAACCTGACCGGCAGGAAGCACTCCTGATCGACTTCCAGGGCGCCGGACCAGATGTAGTCGCCGGTAATATTGATGTGGTCCCACCCCAACGGCGACAATTTGGAAATTACCCGATCATCGAATGGCCTGCCTTATCGGCGGATTGCCTCCATGATCCGCCAGAGATACCGGCAATTGAAAAGAACGACGGCGGCCGTGACAAGACTGAGGGCTGCCGCCTGACTTGCATGGCTAAAATCGAGTTGCAGAACAAATGATACGTCGATAAAATTGAATTACATCGGCATATTTTTGTGACGTGTCGATGCTACCGACATATCCAAAACGCCATGTCGATGAAATCAAGAATGATCGACATGACACTTCGACCGAACTTCCGTCCTGACCTCCAAATGTCGACATAGAGACGAAGACCGTCCTCAAAGCCTGCATTGCCGCGAGGGCCTCGCTCGCAGAACTTCGCGTGTCGGGACAACTCATTCCAAATCAGTCCGTCCTCATCAACTCGATCCCGCTGCTTGAGGCGCAGGCGAGTTCCGAAATTGAGAATATCGTCACCACGACCGACCAGCTGTTCCGATTCGCCAACGCGCCCGGAAATCAGGCTGATCCCGCGACGAAAGAGGCGCTGCGGTATCGGACAGCGCTCAATGAAGGATTTCTATCGCTGCAGGAACGGCCCCCCCCCGTGTCGACGTCCACAGCGGTTGCCGTCTGCCGCAGGATCAAAGGCGTCGATATCGATATCCGCTCGACGCCCGCCACCGCACTCATGAACGAAGCCACTCGTTCGGTGATCTACACGTCGCCGGAAGGACAGGAGTTGCTCCGAAGCAAACTGGCCAATTGGGAACGCTACATTCATGAGGCGGAGGATATTGATCCGCTGATCCGGCTGGCTGTGATGCACTACCAGTTCGAGGCCATCCATCCCTTCATCGATGGCAACGGCCGTACAGGGCGCGTCCGGAACCTTCTGTACCTGGTCGACAAAGGCTTGCTGGATATTCCCGTCCTCAATCTCAGCCGATACATCATCGGAAACAAACGAGCCTATTACGACCGGCTTCTGGCGGTCATGACGGAAAGCGCCTGGGAGGCCTGGATCCTTTACATGCTCCAGGCTGTGCGCGAGACCTCCGACTGGTCAACGGCAAGGATCCGAGCTATTCGTGATTTGCTTGATCAAACGGCTGAGCGCATCCGCCATGATTTCCCGAAAATCTATACACGTGAACTTGCAGAAGTGATCTTCGTCAATCCGTACTGCCGGATCGGCGCCCTCGTGAGTGCCGGTATTGCCAAACACCAGGCCGCATCTGCCTACCTGAAAGCGCTCGCTAAGAACGGCTTCCTGAAGAAGTGAAAGCGGGGCGAGAAAACCTCTATATCAATCCAACTCTGCTCGCACTTCTTCGCGACCTGGCACCAATGCGGGCTGAATAGTGGCCCGCGCGACCCCAAACCCGATCTCATCGGCCGCCTTCACGTCTCCACAGACGAAAAGACAGCAGAAGCGCAAGAAACCGAGGCGCTAAGCGCGGCTACGCGATGATCATCCAGAAATACGGCGGCGCCCTACCCGCTCCCGAAATGCCGACAGTAAGCATCTCTGTCACGTGAACTCACGGCGTCCGGTCAGTTTGGTCTTTTGGTTTTGAAAACCGAGCACCGACGCCACAAAGCAGTGGCCGCAGACCCGCTTGGTTCATGTCGCGCGAGCAGCAGCGGCGAAGCCGTGTTCCGATGCCGCCAGCGCCTGCTCGATATCGGCTTCAGTATGTCCAGAGCACAGGAACATATTGTGCTTCGGGTGGAAGTAGACACCATTGGCAAGGGCGGCATCGCAAAATGCAGTGCCCTTTGCGAAATCTGCATCGTCATCAAAAAGAACCGTCGGCATCTGTGCCGGGCCTGTCTGGCGGATCGACAGACCAAACTGGCGCGAACGTGTTTCAAGCCCATCGCGCAGCAACTGGCCCAGATAGGCAATTCGCTCCGGCACGCTGTCGCGTTCCACGATCTTCAGCGTCGCAACCGCGGCCGCCATAGGAACGGCGCCTGCCCAGAACGAGCCGGTCGCATAGATTTCCGACGCGGCCTTGCGCAGCCAGTCGCGGCCCGTAACGGCAGAAAGGGCGTAACCGTTGGCGATAGCTTTGCTCCACGCAGAAAGATCGGGACGCACCCCGAGCGGTTCCCAGCTACCGGCGACGTGAAGCCTGAAACCGGCACGCACTTCATCGATGATAAGGGGAGCGCTGGCAGCATCGGCAATACGCCGGGCGGCGCGGGCGAATTCGGGCGTCGGCATTTCCTGATCGAAACTGAAATCATGGCGAAAGGCCGAGACGATGATGCCGGCCAGATCATCGCCTGCCGCCTTCACCGCTGCTTCAAGGCTTTCGACGTCGTTGAAGGTGTAATAGAGAAGATGCGCACGGTCTTCCGCTGTCACGCCGACGAGCGAGGGCGAGCACCACGGAACAGCGCCGTGATAGGCACCCTTGGCCACGAGGATCTTGCGTTTGCCGGTGGCGGCGCGGGCAATCGTCACACAGGTTGTCGTGGCGTCCGTACCGTTTTTCTGAAACAGCGCCCAGTCGGCGTGGCCAACCATATCGACCAGACGCTCGGCAAGTTCGACCATCACCTCGCCCGGTCCGTTCAGGCAGTCTCCCATCAAGCGCTGGCGCTCGGCGGCTTCCTCGACCTCGGGGTTCTTATGGCCAACCAGATTGGGACCCCAACTACACATGAAGTCGATATATTCGTTGCCATCGACATCCCAGATACGGCCAGCTTCACCGCGGCTGAAGAACTGCGGGTAATTGCCGGGCAGCTTTGCCGCATGCAGGTGGCCCCACATCCCGGAAGGCACGACCTTTTCGGCGCGCGTCCTCAGTGCCTTGTCATGTGTTCGAATAAGCTGTGCCATGAAGACCTCCTGTTTTCAAATGATATATCATATATTATTAGAAAACGCGCAAGCGTAATTTTGAACACGAAGCCAATCAGATCGTGCTGCCGTTGCGGGAATAGATGCTGAAGCCATGCGAGTGCACCGCGGCAACGCCTGTAAAGCCGGGGTAGGTTTGACCATTATGACGAAAGTATCCGTATTTTCTGCACTGCGGGAGTGGTGGGAGCGCAAAACTATATGATATACGAATATCAAACATTGTTACGCCGGTTCGTTTCGGCGCCACGCCTTGAGATAGACGATGAACGAGATTGACCAGCTCAGCCGCGAGACCGGCAACGGCGTCGGGCCTGTGGCACGCGACAGCCTGACCGGCCTCGTCTACAACAACCTCCGTCAGGCACTCATGGAAGGGCGCTTCTGGCCGGGTCACCGCTTCAAGATTCGCGAGCTTGCGGCGACCATGAGCGTTTCGGAAACGCCGATCCGCGAAGCGCTGATGCAGCTTGTGCGCGGCAGGGCACTGGAAATGCAGGCCGGCAAGTCGATCATCGTGGCGCATATGACCGCCAAGCAATATATCGAACTTCGCACCGTGCGCCTGTTTCTGGAAGGACTTGCGGCCGAACACGCCACGACGCGCATTTCCGAAGCCGACATCGATCGTATCGCGGTCTATCACGAGGAGCTGATCCGGGCCGAGCAGGAGCAGCGCTGGTCGGATGCGGTGCGGGCCAACTGGCAGTTCCATCGTGGGCTTTACGAAGCCTCCGAGCTGCCCGAAGTTCTGGCGATCCTCGATGATATCTGGATGCGCAACGGCCCGCTGCTCAACTTCCATTATCCGCATGCCCCGCCGACCTACCCCAAGGAACATCAACATCTGGCGGTGCTGATGTATCTGCGCCAGCGCCGGGCCGACAAGGTGCGCGATGCCATACAGGCCGACATGATGGAAGGTGGGCAGAACCTTGTCCGTCTTCTGGAGAAAACCGGCGGCACACGGTTCATGGCGCCGCCGGAAGCCTGACCCGAAAAGCGGGGCCGTCTGTGTCATGATCCCGCTTCTTTCGCCGTCGCGCGGAAGGCTGCCGCCAGCGCTTCGGCGGAAAGTCCGTATTTTTCGAACAGATAGCCCGTCGTGCCACCCTCCGCGAAAACATCCATGACGCCGACACGCCGAAAACGCGCTGTGGCACCGCTTTCGGCGAACAATTCCGCGACGGCACTGCCCAGCCCACCAACAATCGAGTGGTTTTCCGCCGTCAGAACCACCGGCAGCCGGCGACCGAGTTCGGCGAGTGCAGGATCGACGGGCTTGATCGTAGCCATATCGACCACGGTGATCTCCAACCCTTCGGCGGACAGAAGGCGGGCCGCGCGAAGGGCGTTGTCGACCATGAGGCCGCAGGCAACGATGGCGCCATGTGCACCCTCGCGCAGAATGCGCATTTTCCCGATCGCAAACGGGGTGTGCTCACGTACCGGACCTTCAGAGCCGTCAGCCCGTTTCAGCCGGAGATAGATCGGCCCGTCGTGGCGTGCGACAGCGTCAACGACGGCGCGAATCTGATCCGGCCCGCTCGGCTCGATCACCGTCATGTTCGGCAGGGCGCGCATCAGGGCGATGTCGTCGATGGCCTGATGGGAGACACCGAGCACGGTCGTCAGGCCCGGCAGCACGCCAACGATCTTCACGTTCAGGCGCGGATAGGCCACCTGCATCGCAATCTGGTCATAGCAGCGGCGCGAGGCGAAGACGCAGAAACTGTGCACGAAAGGCACGTCACCGCATCGGGCCATGCCACCGGCCAGACCGATCATATTGGCTTCGGCGATCCCCACCTGCTGGAACCGCTCCGGCAAGCCATCGCGAAAAAGATCGGTCTCGGTCGAAAGTGTCAGGTCGGCAGTCAGGCAGACGATGCGATGGTCCCGCTGCGCGGCAGCAAGCAACGCCTCGCCATAATGCTTGGCAGCGCCATCGCCGCCGGGGCCGCGATTGCTGAAATCCCGCACTTCGAGATCGTTGGAAGTATTGACGCCGCTCATGCTCGGCCCTCCGGTTCAGCCACGGTTTCGAGCGCCGAAAGCGCCTTTGCCGCAACGTCGTGCGGCAGTTTGAGGTTATGGGCGAGAAGGCCTTCAAGGAACGGAACGCCCTTGCCGGCCAGCGTTTCGGCAACCAGGCAGGTCGGCTTTTCGCTCTGCCGCGCCCGGTCAAGGGCGGCCATCAGGCCGGCAATATCGTGGCCGTCCACCACCTGCGCATCCCATCCGAAGGCACGGAATTTTTCGGCAATCGGCGCCACAGAGACCACCTTGTCGATATGGCCTTCGACCTGCATCCGGTTGTCATCAACGATGAGGCAAAGATTGGACAGCATGTTGCTGCCGGCAAACAGCGCCGCCTCCCACACCTGACCTTCCTGCAATTCGCCGTCGCCCAGAACGACGTAAGTGCGAGCCGGCGAACCCCGGCGGCGAGAGGAAAGCGCCATGCCCGCACCAACGGAGAGCCCCTGCCCCAGCGACCCGAGCGTCGCCTCGATGGCCGTTCCGACCCGTTCAGAGGCATTGATCTCAAAGATCGAGCCGTCCTTGCAATAATCGGCGATGGCATCCGCATCCACGATGCCGCGCGCGGCGAGCGTTGCGTAGAAGATCGCCGTATTGTGCGCGGTCGAGAGCAGGAAACGGTCGCGGTCCACCCAATCCGGATCGGCTGGATCGAGACGCATTTCCGCGAAATAAAGCACGGCAAACAGATCGGCCGCGCCAAGCCCCTGCTGCACGTAGCCCTGCCCCGTGGGTGCCACGAGTTCAATTACCTTGCGGCGCAAGAGCCGGGCGACTTCGGCAATCTGGCGGGTATCGCGGATACGCGACGCCGGTTGTCGCTCCTTCGTCGTGGAGACCATGATCGCTCCCTCCATTTCTTGTTATATCATATATGTTTTAAGCCTTCCCGTGGTTGGCCACGAGAAGGTCAAGTCGCCGCGCTCAGGCGTCCTGCGGCAGGGAGAAGGGTTGCGGATCGAGGAAACGACGCACAACATTCAGCGTGATCGTGCTGATATTGTTGTCGTAACCATTCCAGCCCAGCACCGTCGCGTATGTGATCGATCCGGTCGAAAACACAGCGCCGCCCTTTGCTGTCTCGAAGAACACCATATCGGCCCGGACGAGAGCATTCTGGGTTCCGTCCAGTCCGTCGACCATGGTGCGGAATTCTTCCGGCGTCGGAAGCGCACCGGCTCCCAGCCCCTCGGAAGTTGCCAGCACAAGTGCATGGCGCGGCGTACCCAGTTCGTAGTCAACCCGGTCGATCTCGCTGCCGACGGCACCGTTATAGCGGAAGCCGAAGTCGCCGAACCGCTCATCCGCCGCCGTACCTTCGAAGATGAAGGCGGCGCGCGGGTCGTGGCTGTCCGGCTGGCGCCGGTAATAACCGCAGGTGTCGTTGATCATCGCCGAAAAGCCGACACCGACCAGCTTTTGCGGAGCAAAGCCGCTGTGGCGCCACAGCGAACCCGGTTCGCCAGTGCCGGCCAGATGCACCTCGCCGGGCGCGGATTCCCAGGTGCGCGTACCCGCCATGCCGCGCCGTACTTCCAACGCCGCCGGGGCAGCCGGGTGGAAGCCGCAACGCCAGTAGAAGGCATTCCCGCCCAGAGCGATGTGCCGCCCCCCGGAATTCTGGTATTCCATGATGCCGTTCATCATCGCGAAGCTGTAATATTCGGCATGCGTCGGCGTGATCATGGCACGGTAGGGCTTCAGCGCACGCGCCCCGTCACGATCCAGCTCAACGTCGGTGATCACGTCATAGGCGATACCCTTTTCCTCAAGCCAGTCGAGGATATGCGTATCGTTGATCATGTTGAACCAGTAGCCGCGCGGCCGCATGTTGAGGATCGGTCGCAGCCATGACGAATAGGCCCGGCCAGAGCCATCAACATGGCAGTCATAAGTCGATTGCCCGACTTCAGGATGTTCCTGAAGATAAAGGTCATCCATCGGCAACCACAGAACATGCTCCATCAGCGTTTCGAAATGCACCTGATAAAGCCGCAGCGCGCTGTTGGCATAGGCAAGGTAGGTCGCGACAGAAAGCACGACCACGAGATCGGCCCGCTTTGTCTTTCGCCCCGGCGTGACGAAGAAGGTGACGTAGCTTTCGCACGGCCCGCCCTTCTCCTGCCCTTCAGGTGTCAGGCGCAGGGCATAGACACCCGTCTTCCAGTCCTCGGGAATGTCGAGGGCGAAAGTGGTTTGCCACTGGCAATCATAAATGTCGTCGCTGTGGAAATGGATGGCGGCATACTCCGCCGGGGCCAGACGAAAATCATGCACCGCGCCCGACCAGAAAAACCCGGTCACGCCACGTCGGGGCAATTGCAGCAGCACACCATCCAGCCGGTTGGGCGAAAGATCCTTGATCGACAGCGTGGTGATGCCCTCGGCAAAGTCCCAGAAGGCCACGAGCGCCGGCGATGTGGCACCCGTTCGCGGCGAAACCGCGACCGTGCGCAGCGCTTCCGCCGTCATCACCGTCGAGAACATGCGGGGCGCTTCGATCTTGCCGTCGAAATGCGCGGTGAAGCGACCGGACGGATCAAGATGATGCGCGGCGATGAGGAAGCTCAGCCCGGAATCGAGTGCACCGGCGCCGACGCCGGCGCCAAGGTCAAAGGTTTCGCTGAAAGCGCGTTCGCCCCGCGTGCCGTCCGCCGGCGTCAGGAGCGAGACCGTCACCTTCTGCCCGTCAAAGGCGGCGGCAATGAACGACCATGCATGCTGGGGAACGGTAACCGACAGCGTGTGGCGCTGGCCGCCGAGCCGGAGGGCTGGATGGCCGTCGGCATCGATTTCGAGCGCGTAGCCGCGCGCCGTCTCGCTGCACCAGTTGCCCATGACGGCCTTCGGTTCTCCGGCAAGACGCGTGGGGTATATGTAGGCGCCGAACGACCAGCCCGTCGCACCGGGCACCAACGCACCGTCGTGACGGATTTCAGCGCAGGAACCGGGCCGGATTTCCTGATCCAGACAGGTGTGCACGCCGTCGACGGCGCTCGCCACCACATCGTATTTGAAGCCTGGCCCCTTGGCATCGACGTCGGCACAGCGCAGGCGCAGCACCTCGACGTTGACGGAGGAGCGCTTGCTCGACAGGCGAAACTCGACCCGCTCGCCGGCGGGCACGCTGATACGGTCCGGGTAACCGAGATATTCGTTGGTGTTATAGATCACCTTGATACTCCACGGGTAAGGTTCTGCCAGTCATTTCCTGCCACCGGATCTGGAAGACGTGCCATTCGGCCTGTTCCAGCGAGGTGAAGATACGTTCGCTGACGAAGGGCATGGGGTCGCCGCGGCGTTGAGGGACACGGGAAAGCCGCCAGGTCATTCCGGGCTCGACGACGATCAGGACGAGCCGTCCTTCCGGCGGTCCCCAGCGCATGCGCGCCAGCATGCGGCGCAGGTCCGGGCTGTGAACACCCAGCGGGCTTTTCCGGAATTCGGAAACCAGATCGATCCGCTTGGGGTCGATCACATATCGCAGAGCCTGCGGGTCACTGGTATGATCCATTTGCAAATCCTTGATCAGGAAGGCGCACGGGACCGCGCGGACGCCGGTGAAATCCCGACGCACGATGCGGAGCCCAGAAAATTCGGAGGGACACAGACAGCGGCTGGCTTTGGAGACGCCGCCCTGTAGTCTGCAAAAGGGCCGCGCGGCGGATGGCCACCGCGCGGCATTCACTGTCTTAGCGGGTCAGCCATGCGGTCCAGCGCTGGCGCAGTTCGTCGCGGTGCGCACCGATCCACTTGAAGTCCGGCTTGATGAGCTTCTCATAGTTTTCCGGCGCGGTGGCGAAGAGGCCACGTTCCTCCGGCTTCAGATCCTCGATGGCCGACTTGCTGCCCGTGGCATAATTGACGTCCTGCATGAACGGCACGTGGGCGGCCTTGCTCGCGTAGAAGAAGTCGAGATAGGCCATGGCAGCATTCTTGTCCGGCGCACCCTTGAGGATGGCCATGTAGCCGGTGTCGCGAATGGCCTGATCCCAGGACATCGCGGCCGGAATACCTTCCTTGAGCACGGCGAGCGCACGACCCGAATAGCTCATGGTCATGACCACTTCCTTGTTGCGCATGATCTGCTGCACCTGGTCGCCCGTCTTCCACCAAACGGCCACATGCGGGCGGATTTCATCGAGCTTCTTGTAGGCGCGGTCGAGATCGAGCGGAAACAGCTTGTCGGCGGCAACGCCATCGGCGAGAAGGGCAGCAACCGGCACCCACCAGTCGCGGTCGCCCGTGTCAGGCAGGCCGCGCGGGCCGGGAAAATTCTTCACATCCCAGAAATCGGCCCAGTTCTTCGGCGCCTTGTCCTTGAACGCATCCGTGTTGTAGTTGATCAGCATGCCGCCGGTGGTGCGGGCAACGCCATAGGGCGTGCAGGCATCCGAAACCCCGAACTGCTTGACGCTCGGCAGCTTGTCGCAATCGATCGGCTCCAGCATTTCAGTGCGCGACACAAGATCGGGACCCGTTGCCGTCACGATGTCGAATTCGACTTTGCCGGTGCGCTGCATGGCTTCCGAACGCGCCCACTGGTCCGGCACTTCAATGGCGACCGGAACCACTTCGACGTCCTTTGCCTTGGCAAAGGGCTCATAGAAGTATTTGGTCAGGGCCTTCCCCATAAGACCGCCGGTGGTGGCGATGACAAGCTGGTCTTCCAGATCGGCGGCAGATGCGGGAACGACGGTGGCGGCAAGCGTCGTGGCCGCGACACCGGCCAATGCGTATTTCCGAAATTCACTGAACATGGATAGTTCTCCTCTGATTATCTGTTGCGGGCATTTCGGGTTATCTTTTTGCGCGGGACCTCATGATGTGCGTGACGAGCAGAACGACGACCGACATGAAGATCAGCAGAGTGGCGATCGCCGGGATGATGGGGGTGAGGCTCTGTTCGATGTCCTCGAACATGCGCCGGGGCAGCGTCTTGTAACGGACGCCAGAGAGGAAAAACGATACCACCGGCTCATCAAACGAGATGATGAAGGCAAATAGCGCGCCGCCCAGCACATTGGGCAGAATGAGTGGCAGCGTCACCAGCCGAAAGGCTGCAAAGCGCGAAGCGCCACAACTCATAGCCGCCGCCTCGAGGCTGGGATCGATCTTGCCCAGCGCGCCGGCAGTGGTGAAGACTACGAACGGCAGGGCAAGGACGGTATGGGCCAGCACGAAGCCCGGAATTGTACCCGAGAGACCGATGGTCTGGAAGAACAGGTAAAGGCCAACCGCCAACGCGATGTGGGGCACAATAATCGGTCCGATCAGCAGCAACTGGAACAGCGTGGCGAGCGCGCTGCGGCCCCGCACCATGGCATAGGTTGCGGCCGTGCCGATGACCGTGGCGCAGATGGCCGTGAGAAAGGCGACCTGGGCGCTCAGAACCGTGGCGCGTATCCACTGCCGGCTGGCGAAATACTCTTCATACCATTTCAGCGTGAAGCCACTCGGCGGGAATTCGAGGAAATCCCTGGGGCTGAACGACATGGGGATGACGATCACCAGGGGAATGATAATAAATGCGAGAACCAGATAGACGCTGGCGGTCAGCGCGATGGAACCGCGATCGACTGGTGCCTTCATCGTTGCGCTCCCATCAGACGGTCAAAACTCAAAGCCTTGCTGAAGATCAGCGAAAGGGCTGTGACGAACAGAGTGAGCAATCCGACAAGAGCGGAGGCGAACGGCCAGTCGAGAACCTCGCGGATCTGCTGGGATACAAGGGTTGCGATAAGCAGTTCCTGCGGCGAGCCGAGCAACGCGGGTGTGATGAAGAAACCGAGCGCCGTCAGGAACACCAGCAGATAGCCGCTTGTGACGCCCGGCATACTGAGCGGCAGGATGACCTCCCGGAAGGTCTGGAGCCGGGATGCCCCCAGCATCGCCGAAGCGCGCATATAGTCGTTTGGAATACTGCGAAGCGCGCCGTAGATCGGCAGGATCATGAAGGGCAGCAGCACATGCGCCATGGCGATGACAACGGCGCCCTGCGTGTAGAGGATTTTCAGCGGCTCCGAAATCAGACCGAGCGACAGAAGCGCTGAATTGACGAGACCCTCGCGCTGGAAAAGGAACGACCATGCCGCCGTTCTGACCAGTACGCTGGACCAAAGCGGAAGAATGACACACACACCGACCACCGCTGCCACGGCGCCGCGGGCGCGGCTCATGAAATAGGCGACGGGAAAACCGAGCACGAGGCACAGCGTCGTCACCAAAATGGCCGTCCACAAGGTCCGCAGCAACACCTTGGCATAGACCGGATTGCCAAGCACACGCAGATAGTTGTCGAAGCTGAAGGAAGGTTCGAAGAAGCTGATATAGATCAGTTGGGCAATCGGATAAACGAAGACGAAAGCGATGATCACGAAAAACGGGGCGAGAAGCGCCAGTGTCGAGAAGCCGCTGAGCCGCCTGCCATCCGAATGCCAGAAGGTGGACCGGACGCGTGTGGTCATGCCGTTTCCCCCGGATAGAGCAGCACGGCTTCGCGCGGCAGGCTGAAGGTCACCGGGCCGCCCGCCGCGATGGCGGCAAGATCAGAGGCGCCGGGCAGGCGCGCGCGGATTTCCTCGCCGTTGGCCATGCGGGCGATAAGAAGAAGCGCCGAGCCCGCATAAACGATGTCGGCAACCGTTGCATGCACGGCAAAGTCATCGCCGCTGGCGCCGAGCTGCAGCCTTTCCGGGCGAAAACCGAGAACGGCCTTCTGTCCAGCACTGAGCGGGCTCGATGCCGCCGTCTGTGGCAACACCCACCGCTCGCCCGAGGCGTGCGAGACAGTCATGGTCTCGCCAGCGGTTTCGACGGTGACGTTGAGGAAATTCATCTCGCCGATGAAGCCGGCCGTGAACAGGTTGGCCGGACGTTCGTACAGCTCTCGCGAAGGGCCGATCTGCTGGATCTTGCCATCCTTCAAAACGGCCACGCGGTCGGCCATTGTCAGGGCTTCACTCTGGTCATGCGTCACGAAAATCACGGTGATGCCAAGCTCAGCATGCAGCCGCTTGATTTCAAGCTGCATATCCTCGCGAAGGTTCCTGTCGAGCGCGCTCAAAGGCTCATCCATGAGCAGCACGCGCGGGCGGTAGACGATGGCACGGGCAAGCGCCACGCGCTGCTGCTGACCACCGGAAAGCTGGCTTGGATAGCGTTGACCGTAACCGGCCAGGCGCACCGTTGCCAACGCTTCTTCGGCGCGCCTGTAGCGCTCGGCTTTCGCAATACCGCGCATCTTGAGCGGAAAGGCAACGTTGTCGAGCAGCGACATATGCGGGAAAAGCGTGTAGTTCTGGAACACCATTCCCAGATTGCGCTTGTTGGCCGGCAGATAGGTGATGTCCTCACCACCCACGGTGATGCTGCCGGAGGTGGGAAATTCGAAACCGGCCACGCTCATCAGGATCGTGGTCTTGCCGGAGCCGCTGGGCCCGAGCAGGGCGAGGAACTCGCCGGCCGCAATATCGATATCGACGCCATTGGTGGCGAAGACGTTTCCGTAGCGCTTTTCCAGACGGCTGATGCGAATTGAGGCGCCCGCCACCCGTTCCGTGTTCGTTGTCATTTTCGTTCGTACCTGTTCCCGCTATCGTTTTTGATCTGACGCCGAGCTTTGCGTATTGACTTCCTCTGGCCCCACCTTTGGATCACGATATAATATTTGATATATCAAAGCTAACGTGTTCCATTTCCCGTGGCAAGCGCGATGCGCTCTGCGATCACGTTAAATCACCCCGGCAATCGCGATCGCCCGTAGCCCTTGTAACGTTCCAGCACATTGGCCATTTCCGCGTCGTCGAGGATGGCCGGCTCTCCTGCCTGACAGGCCAGAATGTACTGGCGCGCCAGCGTTTCGAGCTTCACGGTCAGGTCAAAGGCGTTCTGCAGCGTGGTGCCAGCCACGATCATGCCGTGGTTGGCAAGAAGGCAGGCCTTGCGGCCCTTCAGCGCCTCGACCGCGCTTTCGCTCAGTGCCCGGGTTCCGAATGTGGCATAGGGTGCACAGCGCACATCATTGCCGCCGAACCCCGCGATCATGTAGTGAAAGGCGGGGATCGCCTTGCCGAGGCACGAGAGGGCAACGCAGTGATCGGCATGGGTGTGGATCACTGCCCCAACCTGCGGATAGGCCTGCAGGATGGCAAGATGCATATGCCATTCGCTGGAGGGAAGCCCCTCGCCTACCGTTTCGCCGTGCTCGTCCAGCCGCACGATCCGGCCGGGCGGCGTATTGTTGCTGTTGCCGCCCGTCGGGGTAATCAGCATGTGCTTGCCGAACCGGCAACTGACGTTTCCACTGCTGCCATGGTTGAAGCCACCGGCTTCCAGCCGCGCCACCACATCGCAAATGGATTGTCGCAGATCCTGCTCTTCGCTCATGCGCGTGCTCCCGGGTCCGTCATGTCGTTCAAGGCACTGGTAAACAAGTCGAGCGGCCCGAGCTTGCCGGACTTCAGGCAGAATGCACTGGGGTCGGCCCCATGCGTCGTGGCAATGCCGATGCCGGGACCTCCGTAAGGGCCGGCATTGAGCTGTCGGACGCCGAGGCGCGCGACGATGGCACCGGAGGTTTCACCGCCGGCGACGACAAAACGTCGGACGCCAGCCGCATGCACGGCAACGGCAATTTCACCAAGAATGGTCTCGGCAAGCTTCGCCGCGCCGTCCCGGCCATAGCGAAGCTGCGAGGCTGCCACGGATGCAGGCTCAGAAGAGGTCGTCACGGCCACAGGGCCGTTTTCCAGGCGCGGAAGCGCCCAGGCGAGAGCACTCCCGATCATCGCTGCCGCGTCCTGCGTCTGACTGAGATCGATGCGCAGGACCGGATACCGGGCTTCGAAATCCAGTAGCTGTTCCATGGTGCGTTCGGCGCATGAGCCAGCCAGCACGATGCCCTTGCCCACGACCGCAGGCAGGTTCGCCTGATGCCTTTCGGCAGACAGGAAGCCACTCGCCCGCCACAGCGACGGATAATGGGGGACGATTGTGGCATTGCCCGTGGCAAGCGGGCAATCCCGGGTCAGTGCCGCGAGATTGGCGAGATCGCCGTCGTAGATCGTATCGGTAATCAGATAACGAGCGTCGCTGTTCCGCTGCTGATCCAGCGCCGCCGCCAGCGTCGCGCCACCAGCGCTGACCTGCGGATGGGCCAGAAGGCCGACCTTCGTGTTCGTCTGCCGCTGCAACACGCGCACCAGGTCGGGATCGGTCATCGGCGTCAGCGGATCAAGCCGCTTCGGCGATTCCGAAATCAGTTCGGTACCGAGAAAGAGGTGCCCGTTATAGACAGTGCGGCGCAGTTCCGGCGAACCGGGGCAGAAGATGGTGTAGGGCGCGCCGGTCAGTTCCATCAGCATATCCGCCACGGGGCCGATATTGCCTTCATCAGTGGAATCGAACGTGGCGCAATATTTGAAGAAAAGGCGCTCAACCCCGGCGGCCAGCAAGGCTTCAGCCGCCGCACGGGTTTTCGCAACAGCATCCTGCGGCGCGGTTACACGGGTCTTCTGCGCCACGACGATGGCTTCGGCACCCTCGACACGCGCCACCGCCCCGGCATCCGTCACGAAGGCACAGCGCACCCCCTCTGCAACCAGCATGGCGGCAGTTTCCAGACCGCCCGTCAGATCATCGGCGACAACGCCGAAAAATGGTTTCCCCATGACCTCCTCCTCTCCGTTTTTCTTATGGTGTGGAACCGCGCGACCCGTAAACCTTACCACTCGCGGCAAACGGCGCGGCGCGAAGGATGGTGAACAGACCCGACGCAATGATGACGCCGATGCCCAGCATGCCCGGACCATCCAGATGTTCGTTAAAGAACAGCATGCCGAAGCCCACACCCCACAAAAGCTGGGAATAATGCATGGGGACGATCTGGCTTGCCGTTCCCGCTCGTGCCGCCGCGACGAACGCCCATTGGCCAAGCCCGTAGCTTACGCCCGCCAAACCAAGCAAAAGCAGTTCCCGTCCGGTGGGCGCGACAACCCCGCGAACAATCATCGCAACGGCGTTTAGAACGATAAGATAGACCAGCAGCATGCCGAGAATGCTGGTTTTCCTGACCTTGCCGTTCATGCCCCGCATGATGATAACGGCACCGCCCGTCGCCAATCCGACAACAGCGGCAGCAAGATGCCCGATGCCGAGCGGCTGGAAGCCGGGCTTGATGACCAGCAGCACGCCGGCGAAACTGGCGGAAACACCGAGCCAGCGGAAGAGCGGAATGCGCTCCTTGAGAAACAGAACCGACATGATCGCGACGAAGAACGGCGCCAGAAAGACGATGGCGTAGACCTGCGCGAAGGGAATGGTGGTAAAGGCGTAGATCGCGCCCACCGAACTGACGACACCGCAGACAGCACGACCATGAACAGCGAGTGCATGATCGCCGGTGCGGAAAAAATCGCGCCAGCGCTCGTTGGAATGACGCGTCAGAAGCAGCACCGCCGCAGCGAAGACATTGACGATAAAAGCACTTTCGAAGATGGGTAACCGCCCTGCCGATGCCTTGAGGCAGACATCCGTCACAGCGAAGGCCGCATAGGCCAAAAGCGCAAGGGTGTAGACATTCGCCACAGGCTGACCTCTCGAAGCCATTGCTTCATCCCAGAACCGTGGCGTCATTTATGATATATCATATTTCATTTGTAAATACGGATAACCGTCTTGTCCGTTATTTCCATTGAATAGCCGTCCAGCCAATGCGAGGCGCACGACCCTACGGCCTCGAGAAAACCGACAGTAATCCATATAACCATCTGTAAACGCGTAATAATAGCGGCGCGCTGTATATAAAACGCGCTCAGGCATATTTTTGATATATTATGTATCTAAATCGTGTTTTCCATTGATCCACAAAAAGTTGGGCGTATGCTGTTTGGCAACGATGCTCCCGGAGCCCGCTCCGGCACCGCATTCCCGAACCGGAAGAACGGAGTTTCATGACGGCTTGCCTCGGATCGCCAGCCTTGGCCATTTCCGGGACACGCCGCCGGCTAACCCCGTCACGGCCAGGGGTGAAACGATCCTGCAAGCGAGATTGACGTGAGGAGTGAGGTTTGAAATGTCTGCAAAGCGGAATTTGAATGCCGAAATCGGCTATATGTCGGCGGTGGACCTTCTGATAGGCTATGGCAGCGGGGAATTGTCGCCGGTCGAGGTCACCGCTGCCGTTCTGGAGCGCATTCACGCGCTGCAACCTTCGTTGAACGCCTTCTCAGTCATCATGGACGAGGACGCCATGGCGGCGGCCCGACATTCGCAGGAGCGCATTCGTCAGGGAACGGCGCGGCGGCTGGAAGGCGTGCCCGTCACCATCAAGAACGCCTATGACGTCGCGGGCTACGAAACCGCAACCGACTGCCATGCGATCAAGGCCAAGGTCCCGGAGAAGGATAATCCGGTGGTTGCGCGCCTGCGCGATGCCGGAGCCGTCATTCTCGGCAAGACCACCATGTCGGAACTCGGCTGGTCGGGCATCAGCCGTAACCCGGTGACCGGCGTCACCCACAATCCGTGGGGTCGCGGCCTGAATGCCGGTGCGTCCTCCGCTGGCGCTGGCGTATCCGCCGCCGCCGGCTTCGGCCCGCTGCATCTGGGTTCGGATGGCGCCGGCTCCATCCGCATGCCATCGCATTTCTGCGGCATTTTCGGCCTCAAGCCGACCTATGGCCGGGTGCCCCACACTCCGGTTTCGAACAATGACTATGCCACCTATATCGGCCCGATGACGCGTACCATCGCCGATGCGGCACTGATGCTGGAAATCATGGCGGGGCCGCACCACCTCGACCACACCTGCTGTGAATCTGCCCCCGCGCCCTATCTGGCAAAGCTCGATGCCTCGATGAAAGGCAAGAAGATCGCGTTCAGCCCCGATCTCGGCCATGCCCGTGTCGACCCGGAGGTGGCAGAGGCCGTGCGCAACGCCGTCGGCATACTTGCGCGCGAACTTCAGGCAAACGTCGAGGAGACGACGCCCGCCTGGGGGCCGCTCGGCCCCGAACTCGGCCGCTTTTTCTGGAGCGTGCTGTGGGGCCGCCGGATCAGCCTGCTGCCGGAATGGGAAGACCGCATGGGCAGCGATCTCGTCGCCTGTATTCGCGAAGGTGCCAACTATACCGCCGCCGACTACATCACGGCACGCGAACGCAAATATGCGTATATCGCCCAGATGAGCACCTTCATGGAAGATTGGGACTATCTCGTCACACCCGTCGCCTCCGTCACGGCCTTTCCGGTGGAACGGGTTCAACCCGCCCATTGGCCCGAAGACGCGTGGAACTGGCAAGCCTGGTCGGAATTCATGCATCCGTTCAACATGTCGGGCCAGCCGGCCGCCAGTGTCCCATGCGGCTTTACGGCAGCGGGTCTGCCCGTCGGCCTGCAGATCGTCGGCAAGCGTTTCGACGATCTTGGCGTGCTGCAATTGGCGGCTGCCTTCCAGGCAGCGGCACCACTATACGACAGGCATCCCGACATCGAAATCGTATCGGCGGCGTGAGTCCCCCTTGGGCCGGAATGAGACCCGACCCGATACCGGGCCGGGCCTCATCCATTTGGCATCAGCCTATGGTGCGGCCATAAGCAACGTCGGCGGTTTCCTGCGCCGACGTACGGGCATCCACCCGCTCGAACCATTCGCGCAACCGCCCGCAGATGGCGTCGATCGGCATGGACACTTTGCGGGCCGCGAAATCGACGAAGCAATAGAGAACGATATCGGCAAGGCTGAACTTCTCGCCAGCGATATACGGCCGGTCCGCCAACAGCCCGTCCAGCCAGACTGCCCCGGCCCGTGCCATCCTGGCCATTTCGTCCGCCGCAAAGGGAATGCAGTACACCCGTTTTTCAAACATCTTCAGCGCAGGACCATACCGGAAAGCCGCGGACAACGGATGGCAGAAGCGGACTTCGACACGCCGCGTCCACATACGGACGTCAGCCCGCTCCAGCGCCGTTTCGCCCGCCAGTCGCGGACCTGTGCCTGTCTCATCGAGATACTCGCAGATAGCAACCGTTTCCGAAATAAAGGTCTCCGGCCCAACCTCCAGCACCGGGGTCTGGCCGGCCGGGTTCATGGCCATAAAGGCGGGCGAGCAATTCTCTCCCCCGATGATATCGATCCACTGTTCGTCGAGCGTGATCCCCTTCTCCATCACGAACATGCGCACGATGCGCGGATTGGGGCCAACTGAGGTGTAGAGCTTCACGGCCGGTCCTCCGAAGTTCCGTCGCCGCGATAGCGGGCGCTTTCCGCGATAGACCACTCGATGGCATTGCGCAGCAGGCGTCGGTAGTTCGCATCCTCGTAGGTCTGTGCATAATGGCCAGGCTGGATATAGGCCAGCGCCGTGTTGCCGGCCCGCCGGGTCCAGACCACGGCATTGCTGCCCGGCGGACGCTGCCATCCCCGGTTCGAGCGCCGTTCACCGGTCATCGCCAATGTGAGGGAATAGAGATTGCGATCGGTATACTGCACATCCGAACGCGCCACCGGCACGATGCTGTCTTCGAAGACCTCCATCAAATAGGCCTCCTCAAACAGGGTGAAGCTTGCCGGTAGCCCTTCAAACAAAGGATGCGCCGGGTCTTCGGCTGTGATCTTCATGGTGACATCGGCACGGGTGCCGCCATCCATGGCACGCGTGCCGCGCACCTGTGTAGGGAAATGCAGAAGGACACCGCCAAGCGCCTCTGCATAGTCCGGCCAGGAGGTCCATGCGGCAATGGCATGGTGCAGGAAAACCATCGGTTTGCCCTCATTGAGCAGCGCCTGGAAGCCGACCCTGAATGCCGGAGACGGCGGCACTTCGTAGCCTGCACCGCTCCAGGGATTGCCGCCCGGCATGTCGTAGAAAACCAGCGCGTCGACGTCCCGCATCATATCAGGATTGAGAACATGCTCGGCGACAGGATGCTCGACGAGGAAGGGTTCCATGCCCTCGAAACTTTCAAACATCGCCATCAGCGCGGTCCGGTCGTAAGTGTGGCCGTTGCCCACCACCATCACACGCGGTCGTACCCGGTAATCGAAAAATCCCATGGCCATAAGTCTCCATACAAACCGCTTCACAGCGCACTGGAAAAGAACGGAGGGCGACAAGCGCCCCCCGTCGACTGTCCGCAGGGATCAGTTCGAGATTTCCGCCAGCGGCAGGTTGCAGCAGGCGCTGTAACGGACGCCCTTGACGTCGGGCGAGTAGGCCAGGATCAAATCGGGACTGACCATCGGAATAATGATCTTGTCCTCAATCATCTGTTCGCCAGCCGCGAACCAGAGCTTGTTCGCTTCTTCTGCCGTCGGTGCCGCCAGTGCCTTTTCACGAAGCCCTGCCGTCTTTTCATTGATGACGGAGGGATCGGTCTTGCCACCGGCACGATTGGCCCAGACGCTGTCCTTCGAAAGACCGAAGACATCAACATATTGCGAAGTCCCGTAGAAGTCGGGGGCGAAGAAGACGGCGGTCAGAGGGATGTGATCGCCGTTGGCCGCTTCGCGCCAGTTGGCGAAGGGCACCGGTGACAACTCGACAGCGACGCCGATTTTGGCGAGATCCTGCTGGACCTTCTGCATCATCAGCGAGAAATCGACGCCGTAGACGTTCATGTCCGGATAGATCGATTGCAGCTTGAAGCCTTTGGGTTGGCCGGCTTTTGCCAGCAATTCCTTGGCGCGGGCCGGATCGTAGGCAGGCAAGGCATGGCCGTCGCCGCCGGGAAAGCCGAGCGGAATGGCGGCGGCCAACGGACGCCCGGCCCCCGCCAGCGTGAAATCAATCAACGAGGTGCGATCAATGGCAAGCGAAATGGCTTCACGCACGTCCCGCGTGAGCTTGACGGTATTGGATTTTGCGCCCGGCGAAAGCGCGATATAGACGAAATTGAAGGATGGGACGCGCTCGACGGTAACTTTGCCCCCCTGAAGGGTCTTGGCGGTTTCAGGATCGATCTGCATGGCGATATCGGCAGCACCGGATTGCAACATCTGTGCCTGAGCAACGGCATCCTTAACCTGACGGAACACAACCTCCGGCAAGGCTGGCGCTTTCCTCCAGTAGTTTTCGTTGCGCTTCAGCCGAAGCTCGGCGTTCGGCTCGTAGGATTCGAGTACGAAGGGGCCGCTGCCGGCGGAATGTGCGAGAAACCACGCCTCCGACGTATCCTTTTCAGATGCACTCGCATCCGAAAGCGCGCCATTCGCGGTCGCAACATCGCTGTTGATGATGGCCAGAAAGCCAGCCGCCGTCTGATTGAGAAACTCGGAATTCGGGGCCGTGAGCTTGACGATTGCCGTCTGCGCATCCGGCGTCTCAACGGAGGTGATGGGATCGGCCAGGAACGATCCACCGCCCTTGATGTGTTTCAGCCGCTCGAACGACCATTTCACATCCTTGGCTTCGACGGGCGTGCCGTCCGCGAATTTCGCAGCCGGGTCCAGCTTGAAGGTGAAGAGTGTCTGCTCCTTGTTCACCTCCCAGCTTTTTGCAAGAAGCGGCGTAACCTTGTTGTTCTTGTCGAGTGTCACGAGTTGTTCGTACACTGAAGTGTTGTAGATCTGGCAGGTATCGCACCAGCCACGAGCCGGATCGAGTGAGTTCACATCCATGTCGCGCGCGATGACGAGCGCACGCTCCTGCGCCATGGCTTGAGGCATCGTCCCCAGAAGGACCACGGCAACAGCCATGACAGGCAAGGATCGAGAATAGGAAAAGAGACGTCGCATCATGAAAATTTCCTCCCGTTTGCTTAAGGATTGACGAGTGCGTGGATCAGTTCAGTAAGCCGTGATCCTCCTCAGGGCTTCTGTCACGTCGGCGGACGTTGCGAGCGCCGCCTTGTTGAGGACCAATGAAACCGTGGGTGCGGCAAGGCTGCCGCTGACCCGCAGGATCTCATGGTCGAGGTGGTCGAAGAACCGCTCCTGAATTTCGCCGGCCCACCGGGCCCCCATGGAGAGGCTGCTGGCAGTCTGTTCGGCTATGATGACGCGACCGGTTTTGCCGATTGAAGCGCCGATCAGGTCCCAGTCCATGCCGTGATGGTCGATGTTGCGCAGATCGATCACCTCCACGTCGATGCCGCTCTGCTGCACGGCGGTCACGGTATTCTGGACCATGACGGAGGTGGCAAGGACCGTGCAGGCGTTGCCCGGCCGAACAATGCGGGCCTTGCCGAAAGGAATGCAGAAATCGCGATCACCCTTCGGCACCTCGAACTCGCGCTGGTAAAGCTCGGTATGCTCGATCACGGCAACCGGATCGTTGCACGAAAGCGCCGAGTTCATCAGGCCGATATAGTCCAGTGCAGTCGACGGCGTGACGATGCGCCACCCCGGAAACAGCGCAAACAGCGATGATGGATCGCCCGAATGCTGCGAACCATAGCCGGTGTGCGGCGAAACCCGGACACGCATGACAAGCGGCACCGGGAAATGTCCGCCGAACATATGGCGGACCTTGCCGACGCCATGGGCGATCTGGTCGGCCGCGGTAAAGCAGAAGTCACCGAACATGATTTCGACCACGGGCCGCAGACCGTTCAGCGCAGCGCCCAGCGCTACGCCTGTAAAGCCATTCTCCGCAATCGGCATGGGAAGGACGCGGCCCGGCCAGCGCTCGAGCGCCCCCTTGGTGAAGCCGGATACGCCGCCACGCATCTGGTGAACGTCTTCTCCCATGACGATGATCCTGGGGTCGCGATCCATCGCAGCCGCAAGCGTTTCCGAGGCAGCGGTGACGAATTTGACCTTTTCGACGGCAACGCCGCCCAACTGATCGTGGTCGAACGTCCGCTTGTCCTTCAATTCGGAGAGGTCGCCGAGAATACCCTCGTCACGCGTCAACGGGTTCGGCCAGAGACGCTCGGGGATCTGCAACGCATTACCGCCCGGCACCGGTTCCGTCAGCCTCGCTGCCGCTGCCGCGACCCGTGCGGTGACCACCTCATCTATACGGGCGAACTCCTGGGCAGAGGCAAGGCCAAGCGCCGTCAGCCGTGCATGAGCCAGTGCAATCGGATCGCGCTCTTTCCACTCTGCCTCTTCTTCCTTGCTGCGGTAGCCGAAATCACTGCCGCTGCGACTGCCCGACTGGTGGAGATAGCGGTAGCACAGCGCCTCGACAACGACAGGACCACCCCGTTCAGCAATGATGCGACGTGCTTCCAGCATGGCGCGGTGAACCGCGACGACATCCATGCCGTCACACTCGATGGCGGGGATACCGAACATCGCGCCGCGTGAACTGAGGCGTGTCTCTCGCGTAATGTCGGAAACATGCGTCGATACGCCGTACAGATTGTTTTCGATGAAGAAGATGGTGGGAACACTCTGGGCGGCAGCAATGTTCATCGCCTCATAGCTTGCGCCATTCTGGGCCGCACCGTCTCCGAAGAAGGCAACCGACACCCGGTCACGGCCCAGCATCTTGTCGGCCAGCGCATAGCCAACGGCGTGTGGCGGATTACCACCCACAATCGCGGAGGTGCCGACAACGCCCGCATCGGCAAACCGCATATGCATGGAGCCGCCGCGCCCACCGCAATAGCCAGGCGTCAGTCCCATGATCTCGGCCATGAACTTGTAGATCGCCTCATCCATGGACGGGGTGAAGTCCTGCTTGCGGATGTCGAAATCGCCCGGAACTTCCCGGTTGATCAACTTCATCAGCACCTGATGGTGGGCGCGGTGCGTGCCATTGATCGTATCATCCGTGCCAAGAGCAGCCATCGCGCCGACCGCACTGGCCTCCTGCCCGATGCTGGCATGGGCGGGGCCATGCACGAGGCCCGACTTCTCCAGATCAAGCAGCTTTTCCTCGAAACGCCGGATCAGCAGCATTTGCGAATACCAGTGAATCAGATCCTGGCTGCGTTCATCGCGCCAGTCCTCCTCTTTCAGTTCAATTCGGAACCAGGGCGCGGATGGCGTGAGAGGGATCTGTCGAACCATTGTTTCCTCGAATGATGGGCTGTCTGCGTTCAGGTGAACACTACCGCCTGCACTTGTTTATGGAAATTAATTCCGTTTTCTATTGAATGGCAAACTAAGCTGTGCCAGCGTCCAGATGCAACAAAAATTTTCATTGCCTCGAAAAAGGGAGAGACCACATGATCAGAGACGGCGACCTGCTGAGCGCCCTGACGGACACCGTTCGGCGTTTTGTACGCGAGCGCCTTGTTCCAGCCGAAGCGCGCGTGGAAGAGGAGAACGCCATTCCGCCGGAGTTGATTGACGAGATGCGCGATCTCGGGCTGTTCGGCCTGTCAATTCCCGAGGCATATGGCGGCCTTGGCCTCACCATGGAGGAGGAGGTCACAGTCGCTTTCGAGCTGGGCTACACTTCGCCCGCCTTTCGCTCGGTCATCGGCACCAATAATGGCATCGGCTCACAGGGCATCATCGTTGATGCAACGGAAGCGCAGAAAGCCTACTGGCTGCCGCGGATGGCATCAGGCGAGGTGATCGGCTCCTTCGCGCTAACCGAGCCCGACATCGGCTCTGACGCAGGATCGGTCAAAACGCGAGCGGTGCTGGATGGCGATCATTACGTTTTGAATGGCACAAAGCGCTACATCACCAATGCGCCGGCGGCAGATGTGTTCACCGTCATGGCTCGCACCGGTGGTCCCGGCCCCTCCGGTGTGACGGCGTTCCTCGTGCCCCGTGATACGCCCGGCATCACGCTCGGCGCGATCGACAAGAAAATGGGGCAGCGGGGCACGCGTACCTGCGACGTGATTTTCGAGAACTGCCGCATTCCACGCGACATGGTGATCGGTGGCACAGAGGGCAAAGGCTTCAAGACGGCGATGAAGGTGCTCAATCGCGGTCGCCTGCACATCGCGGCGGTTTGCGTGGGCGCCGCGCAACGGCTTTGTGACGAGTCCGTGAACTTCGCGCGGACTCGCGTGCAATTCGGCAAGCCAATCGGTGAGCACCAGCTCATCCAGGCCATGCTGGCTGACAGTGCAACGGAAACCTTCGCCGGACGCTGCATGGTGCTGGAAGCGGCACGCCTGTTCGACAACGGGGAGAAGATCATTCAGCAGGCGGCAAGCTGCAAGCTCTTCTGCTCCGAGATGGTCGGGCGGGTGGCTGACCGCGCCGTACAGATTCACGGTGGCGCCGGTTATATGCAGGAATATCCAGTCGAACATTTCTACCGCGATGTGCGTCTGTTCCGGCTTTACGAGGGCACCTCGCAAATCCAGCAGATCATCATCGCCCGCGAAATGATGGGCACCTGAGGCGTGCCATGATGAAGACGCCGGCCGGCCTGGCCGGCGTCAGGGCGCGCTGCCGAACGGATGGGCAGCAACGCGCCGACCGGATTTCAAGCCGCGCGCTGAACCTCGGCGAGAATGCGCATCGCCAGATCCGGCTGCTCCAGATGCGGCATGTGACCGCAACGATCGAGGGCGTGCAGGGCGACATTTCCCGGCAGGCCCCGCGTCGCAACAAACGGCAGGATGCGGTCCTGCCTGCCGTAAACAATGCGCACCAGATGCCTGACCCTCGCCAGATCACTACGGATCGAGAATGCCTGCGTTCCATCGGGGAAGAAGCGGGCGGCAAAAGCCGTCATTGCCTCCGTCAGTCCCTCATCCCTGCGTTGCTGGACGACCGCGCGCAGGAAGGCATCGGAAATGACGGTCGGGTCATCGGCCAGAAGTTCCAGCCACGGGCGCAGGCTTTCAGGGTTGCGGGCTCTCACGATCCCCTCCGTGAAAGCCGCATTGATTTCAGGGGTCAATCCTGCCGGTGAAAACAGGCAAAGGCCGCGCACATCGATCCGGTCACGGCTAGCCAGACGTGCGGCCACCGCCCCGCCGAAGGAATGGCCGGCGAGAACGGCAGTTCCGACACCCTCCTCCTGCAACGTCGCCTCGACCTGCTCGGCAACCGCATCCAGATCGACCGGCACGCCGCGCGGCGACTGACCATGGGCAGGAAGGTCTATAGCCAGCACCGGCATGTCGGTCCTGTCTCCGGCCAGCATGCCGCGCCAGTTGTTCAGATCGGCGCTGTAGCCATGGATCATGACCACAGGCACCCCTGCCCCTTGCCGAAGCCAGAGTGTGTTAAGCCGTTCGCGATCATTCACAAACCGGACGTGTTCGCTGACATTGGGCACGGCAACCGGGACAGATAGCGGCACTGAACGTGCGGAAGCTCCGGAAATTTCAGCCAGGCGTTCGGCAATGTCCTTTTTCTGAATACGTCCGCGAGGACCGGTACCGACGATCGCGTCAAGCACAATTCCCCGCTCCCGCGCCATGCGTCGGGCCAGAGGCGTGGGATTGGGCAAGCCGCGTGCATCGCTTTCGCACCGAACCGGAGCAGGGGGCACGACCGTCGGAGCTATCGCAGATACCACCGGGGAACCGCCCCGTCTGTCCGCTGCTTCGCCGTCCTGGTAAATGTGCGCGACTTCCGCACCGACGTCGATGTCCATCTCGGCATCAACCAGATTGCGGATCACACCGGATGCCGGAGAATCGACCTCCACCGCTGCCTTGTCGTCATCGATTTCAAACAGAACCTGCCCTTCGGCAACCAGATCGCCCTCCCGGACAAGCCAGCGGGATATACGTCCGCTCGCCATTTCGAGACTGACCTTGGGATAAAGGACATTTGTAGGCATGGTGTATCCTTTGAGAGAGAAGCTATTCCGCCGAGGTTTTCCAGTTCGGCGATGATTGTGGAACGGGTGCAGGGTCCGGTTGACCGGCGAGGCGCGCGCGCAGGCGCTGTGTCAGTCGCACCAGCGCCGGACCGACGGTCTTGCGGCAAAAATCCTCAGGCAGAATGTCGACGATGCCGCCACAGGTCAGCGCAACGAGCGGTGAGCCGTCGGTCGGTCGGAAGGCAACGCCGACCGCGTTGATGTAGCTGTACCATTTGCCGGAAGAGCAGATGAAACCATCGCGCTGATAGGCATCAATCGTCTCGTTCATCGATGTTGTCAGTGAAGAGGCTGTCTCGGGTTCGGCATGCATAAGGCCTTCGATCACCCGCGCACGCAGATCAGGCTGCATCTCGGCAAGGTAAGCGCGCCCCATGGCGGTGCTGTTGATCGGGATACGCGAACCGACATTCAGTTGCAAAGAAACCGGGCTCATCGAGCGGCAATTGGCGAGATAGATCATCTCCAGCCCATCCCTCGTTCCAAGCGCCACGGCAGCCCCGGTCTGGTCTGCCAGCTCCTGCATGAGGGGGCGAGCCATGTGGATAACCGGACTGGAACTGAGGGCCGAATAGCCCAGCGATACCGTCGCCGGTCCTATGCTGTAGCGACCGAGCACAGGATCGTAATGCAGATATCCCAGGCCGACCAGCGTCGATGTCAGGCGCGAGACCGTAGCCTTCGGCAATCCGGTCCTGTCGAGAAGCTCCTGATTTCCAAGCGTTCCGTCATTGGCGGTAAAGGCTCGCAATATTTCGAGCCCGCGCGTGAGGGATGCAGCGGATGTGCCGGCATCCACATTGTCGCTTCCATCGGTCGGCCTTGTTCTTTTACGCATCCTCAGTCCTTTCGTTCAGCACATGCCAAAGCCTTAACCAGATTTACGCTCCTGTCGATAATACATAAATGGAATATAATTTCATTTATGTTGACGCCAGCCTCGCCACTTGTCAATAATGTCGTTGTGGCCGCTCGCGGGAGGAGGATGCCCGGCGCGCGAGGCTAACGAAAAATCTGGAGGACAATCTGTGGCCCGATACATATTGCGGCGCATACTCGCGATGCCTTTTCTGGTGCTGGGTATTGTCACCCTGGCCTTTCTGCTGACGACGATAACGAAGGGCGATCCGCTCACGGCCATCGTTTCGGACAGGCAGATGAACAATCCGGAGGTTGTCGCCGCGGCCAAGGCACGCTGGGGGCTCGACCGCAGCCTGCCGGAACGGTATGTGATCTATGTCGGAAATCTCGTTTCCGGCGATATGGGGACATCGTTCATCACGCGCCGCCCGGTCGCGCAGGACGTGTTCTTCCGACTGCCCGCCACCATGGAGTTGGTGATCGCGGCGATGATCGTCGGCTCGGTGGTCGGCATCAGTCTTGGCGTTCTCGCCGCCTATTTCCGCAACAGTGTTATTGATCACGCCGCGCGCCTTTTCGCCCTCTTCGGCTCGTCAATCCCTGTTTTCTGGCTCGGGTTGGCGCTGCTCTATGTCTTCTCTGTGAAATGGGGCGTTCTGCCCGGCCCGGGCCGGGTCGATCCACGGGCGGCGCTACCGCCGTCGGTCACAGGCTTCATGTCGATCGATTCACTCCTGGCCGGTAACGTAAAACTGTTCATCGATGCGCTCTGGCATCTTGTCCTGCCCGCTTTCGTGCTGGGTTGGGCCGTGGCCGGCACGATTTCGCGGCTCGTCCGCGCCAACATGATCGATGTGCTCGACCGGGAATTCATCCTGACGGCCCGCGCCAAAGGGGCTGGTGAATTACGGGTAGTGATCCGCCACGCCCTGCGCAACACGCTGGTGCCGACCCTCACCGTCATCGGCTATTCCTTCGCCTATCTTCTGACCGGCGCCGTTCTGACCGAGACCATCTTCTCCTGGCCGGGCATGGGGTCCTATGCGGTGGATGCCGCCCGCGGACTCGACTTTCCCGCCATCATCGGCGTCACGATCGTTGGAGGCGTCGTGTTCCTCCTGACGAACCTTGTCACGGACATCGCCTACGTCGTCGCCAATCCGCGCGTTCGTCTGGGATAAAATCATGACAACCATTCCCTTCACCCGCCTGCAACAACCGCACTGGCTGACGCTTCCGTTGACCATCGGCGCCGCCATCGTCGTCTTCTGGGTGGCGATGACACTCGTCGCGCCCCTCATATCCGGCTACAATCCGCTCGATCTCGTTGGCAGACGCCTGCAACCGCCAAGCTGGGAGCACCTTCTGGGGACGGATGCGCTGGGCCGCGACGTACTCTCGCGCACGCTGCACGGTGCGCAGCATTCGCTGCCCATAGCCCTGGTCGTCGTCACCTTCTCGGTGGCGGTCGGCGCCATGCTGGGCGCCATTTCGGGGTTCGTCGGCGGGTTCGTCGGCTCCGCGATCATGCGCCTCGTGGACATGACGCTTTCGTTCCCGCCCATGCTGTTGGCCATGGCGGTGGCAGCTTCCCTCGGCCCGGGGTTGGGCAACGCCACCGTAGCCATGGTCATCGTCTGGTGGCCAGTCTATGCCCGCCTCATGCGCGCACAGGTTCTGGAAATCCGTGAACGCGAGCATGTGGAGGCGGCCGTCGCCGCCGGTGCCAGCAAACCGCGCGTTCTCTTCAAACATATCCTGCCACTTTGCTGGACCCCGGTTCTGATCAGCGCCACCATGGATATCGGCCAGGTCATCCTGCTGGCCGCTTCCCTCAGCTTCATCGGGCTTGGGGCAACGCCGCCGACCCCGGAATGGGGTTCGATGATCTCCGACGGCGCCTCGCAATTCTATTCCTGGTGGGTCGCCTTCGGCCCCGGTCTCGCCATCCTGTCCATCGTACTCGGCTTCAACTTCATCGGTGACGGCCTGCACGACTACTTCGACCCCCGGTCGAAATGAGGTACTCCATGTCACATGAACCCCTCTTCTCGGTCAGGGACCTGCGCGTTGCCTTCTCCCGCAACGGCGACTATTTCGATGCGGTTCGCGGCATCAACCTCGACGTGAACCACGGTGAGGTTCTCGGCATCGTCGGGGAATCCGGCTCCGGAAAATCCGTTGGGATGCTGGCAGCACTCGGTCTTCAGGCCAAAACCGCCCGCGTCACCGGCTCGGCGCGGTTCAAGGGTCGCGAACTCATCGGCATTCCCAGACGGGAACTGCGCGCCCTGCGCGGCTCCCGCATCGCCATGATTTTTCAGGACCCGCTGTCCTCGCTGAATCCGGTCATGACCATTGGCGACCAGATTGCCGAGACCATTGCCCTGCACAATCCCGGAATGCGCAAGAAAGCCATCCTCGACCGCACGATAGAACTCCTGTCGCTCGTGGCCATTCCCCAACCGGATCGCCGTCTGAACCAGTTCCCGCACCAGTTTTCAGGCGGCATGCGCCAGCGCGTGATGATCGCCATGGCCGTCGCCAACGATCCGGACCTTTTGATTGCCGACGAACCGACGACGGCGCTCGATGTCACTGTCCAGGCGCAGATCATGGACGTTCTGACCGACCTGCGCAAACGGCTGGATCTGGGGCTGATCCTCATCACCCACGATCTCGGCGTGCTGGCCGGGCACGCTGACAGGGTGGCTGTGGTTTACGCCGGGGAAGTCGTGGAACAGGCCAATGTCGATGAACTCTTCTTTTCTCCCGCGCATCCCTACACGCGCGGTCTCATCGCCTCCATTCCCGATATGAGTGTCGACAAGGATCGGCTGTTCTCCATCGAAGGCGCACCGCCGCCCCTCGGCAAACTTCCCGGCGGCTGCGCATTTCACCCCCGTTGCCCGCAGGCACAGGCCATCTGTCGCGCCGAAGCGCCCGTCTCACGGGTATTCGGCAAGCACCGCGCCGCCTGCCACTTCGCAACTGCACCGGCAGAGAGCGCGCTATGATGAACCAGCCCCCCATTCTTTCCGTCCGCAATCTTTCCAAAAGCTTCGCCGTCACCGGCGGGCTGGTGTTTGAGCGCGTCATTGCCAGCGTGAACGCGGTGGCCGGCGTCTCCTTCGACGTCACGGCGGGTGAAACGCTCGGTCTCGTCGGTGAATCCGGCTGCGGAAAATCCACGCTTGGTCGCTGCATCCTGCGCCTTATCGAGCCATCCGGCGGCGTGACGCTGTTTAACGGGCGTGACATCAATCTCGCCGGATCATCCGAGATGCGCGATCTGCGCAAGAAGATCCAGCTCGTGTTCCAGGACCCCTTCGCTTCGCTTCATCCCCGCATGACGGTCGCCGACAATATAGCAGAGCCCTTGCGCATCAGCGATCTGTCCAAGGCCGGACGCAAGGCACGCGTCGCCGAGATGCTGGATCTGGTGCGCCTCAACGTCGAACACGGCCAGCGCTACCCACACGAGCTTTCCGGTGGCCAGCGCCAGCGGGCTGTGATTGCCCGCGCGCTGGCGCTCAAGCCTGATTTGCTTGTCCTGGACGAACCGGTCTCGGCGCTCGATGTCTCGGTACAGGCTGGCATCCTCAATCTGCTGAAGGACATCCAGAACGATTTCGGCACCGCCTATGTGTTCATCGCGCATGATCTTTCAGTGGTGCAACATATCTCCCACCGCGTCGCTGTCATGTATCTCGGCAAGATCGTCGAGATCGCACCGAAGGCACAGCTCTACCATGCGCCGTTGCACCCTTATACGCAGGCGCTCATGTCAGCCGTTCCGCTGGCCAACCCGGCGCGCGAGCGCGCCCGCTCGCGGATCGTGCTCAAGGGTGATTTCCCGAGCCCGCTGAACCCGCCTTCAGGGTGCCATTTCCGCACGCGCTGTCCCATCGCGCAGGCGGTCTGCTCCGAGAAAGAGCCGGTTCTCGCGGAACATACAAACGGCCACGCCGTCGCCTGCCATTTTCCCAATGCCGCCGACACCGGATTATCGGCATCTAGCATGCCCGCTCGTCACGGAGAAACCGAATGACAGACAAACCATTGCCGTTAAAGGGCATCCGCGTCCTCGATCTGACCCGTGTACTGGCGGGGCCATGGACCACCATGTGCCTGGCCGACCTTGGCGCAGAGATCTGGAAAATCGAAAACATCAAGGGCGGTGACGACACCCGCGCCTGGTCAGTGCCGAACTATAAGGGCGTCAGCACCTACTATCTCTGCGCCAATCGCGGCAAGCAGAGCATTGCAATCGACCTGAAATCCAGCGAAGGCAGGCAAATCGTTCTGGATCTTGCTGCGCGCGCCGATATCATCGTCGAGAATTTCAGGGCCGGGACCGTCGAGCGGCTGGGCATCGATTACGAGAGCATCCGCAAGACCAATCCCGGTGTCATCTACTGCTCCATTTCCGGCTACGGCCAGACCGGGCCGGAACGCGACCGGCCGGGCTACGATTTCATCATGCAGGCTGAAAGCGGGCTGATGTCGATCACCGGCCAGGTTGACGGCCCCGCAACCCGGCTGGGTGTCGCCTTCACCGATGTCGTCGCCGGTATGGTCGCCACGCAATCCGTTCTCGCCGCGCTCTATCAGCGTCGCGAAACCAGCACCGGCCAGCACATCGATGTAGCTCTGCTGGATGCCACGCTCAGCATGCTGATCAATGTCGGAACTGGCTATCTCAACGCCGGCGTTGAACCCGCACGCTTCGGCAATGCACATCCAACCGTAGTTCCCTATCAGGTGTTCGAAGCCGCAGACGGCGGGTTCGCGCTGGCTGTGGGCAATGACCGCATGTTTGTCGATTTCTGCGAGCAAGTGATCGATCTGCCGGATCTCGCTCGCGATCCCCGCTTCACCACCTCGCACCAGCGCGCGCTGCATCGCGAGGATCTCATTCCCGTCATTGCCGGCACTCTTCGCACCAACACCTGCGCGCATTGGATAGACGCATGCCTGAAGGCAAGCGTGCCCGCAGGGCGGGTGAAAACGGTGGCCGAAGCCCTGCAAAGCCCCAGTGTCCTCGAACGCGGCGTGGTCGAAACACTCGAACATCCGGAACTCGGCCCAATCTCTCTGATCCGCGCGGCCCATGGGCTGGCCGCACAGAAAGCCGGCATGGCCAAAGCACCACCGCTTCTGGGCGAGGACACCAGAACCGTGCTGCGCGACGTGCTGGGGCTGGACGAACAGAGGATCGACGCGCTGATCACCACCGGGGCCATAGCCGAGCGCCCCGCAAAACGGGAACGTGCGTGAGACAAATATGACCGTAAAACTTGAAATAAAAGACGGAATTGCCGTCGTTACGATCAACAACCCACCCGTCAATGCTCTCGGGAAGGCCGTGCGGGAACGGCTCCTCGCTCTTACTCTTGAGCTTGATACCGATCCAGCTGTTACAGCAGTGGTGCTGACCGGTGCGGGAAAGCTCTTCGTCGGCGGTGCCGACATAACGGAATTCGACCGCCCGGTGGAAGGTCCGACATTGCCGGAGGTGATTAACGGTATCGAGGGCGCCGACAAGCCGTGGATTGCCGCCATCCGCGGCGCAGCGCTTGGCGGCGGGCTTGAACTCGCTTTGGGATGCCGTTTCCGGGTTGTCGCTAGTGATGCGCGCCTTGCACTGCCCGAAGTCTCGCTCGGCCTCATTCCCGGCGCGGGCGGCACCCAACGTCTGCCGCGGCTTGTCGGCGTCGAGACAGCGATTGGCATGATCGCGGGCGGCACAGTAGTGGACGCGCGCAGCGCCATTGCCTGCGGCCTGGCCGATCATATCGTGACGGAACCGCTTGTCGAAGCCGCTATCGGGTTTGCGAAAGCCACACTGAAAAGCCCCCTTCCCGGCCCGGCGTCTGGCCGCCCCCTTGAGGAGCCCGCGTCAGACCTGTGGGAAGGCGCGCAGAGCCGTATTCGTAAGGCTGCGAAAGGCGCCAAAGCACCGCTCACCGCACTCGATGTTTTGCGTCTTGGCGTCGAGCACGGCTACGAAACCGGCATTGCCGCGGAACGTGCCACCTTTCTCGAACTGCGAGCCAGCGAGGAGGCCGCCGCACTGCGGACCCTGTTCTTCGCCGAGCGCGCGGCCACCAGACCCGCCAGCCTGCGCGGGACCGAGCCCTTGCCGCTGTCACGCGCCTGCGTTATCGGCGGCGGGACCATGGGTGTCGGCATCGTCGCTGCCCTGCGCAACGCCGCTATTCCCGTGATACTGGTTGAGCGGGACACAAAAAGCGTCGAGCGTGCGCTGTCATCACTGGCCAGCCTCTTCGAGGCGGCGGTGAAACGGGGAAGCCTGTCTCAGGACGATGCGCAGGCACGTATGGCCGGGGTTACGGGTCGTGCTGGTTGCGGCGACCTGTCCGGTTGTGATCTGGTTATAGAAGCTGTCTTCGAGGAAATCGGGGTCAAGCGCGCCGTTTTTGCCGAACTGGAACGCGCCTGCCGCCCGGACGCCGTGTTGGCGACCAATACATCCTATATCGATCCTCGCCTGATCGCCGAAGGGCTGACCGACACCGGGCGCTTCCTCGGCCTCCACTTTTTCAGCCCGGCACAGGTCATGAAACTCCTGGAAATCGTGCCCCTGCCGGACACCCGCCCAGACGTGCTGGCCACCGGTTTCGCGCTGGCTCGCCTGCTTGACAAAATTCCTGTCCGCTCCGGTATCTGCGATGGCTTCATCGGCAACCGCATTCTGAAACGTTATCGCCGCGAGGCCGAAGCCCTGTTGCGGGAAGGCGTGCCCCCGGCGGAAATCGATGCGGCCATGCGCGGCTTCGGATATGCGATGGGACCTTTCGAGATGCAGGACATGGCCGGTCTAGACATTTCATTCCTGAACAGGGAGGCAGCGCGGGATCGTGGTGAGATCGTACCGGAGACGCCGGGCGATCTGCTGGTTCGAGCCGGTCGCAAGGGCCAGAAATCCGGCGGCGGCTGGTACGACTATTCCCCTGGCGACCGCACCCCGAAACCATCGCGGCAGGTGGCTGAAATCCTCGCCGGCTGGATCGGCGCGCAAGCCGCGACTGTTGCCAGCCCCGATGCCATCGTCACGCGTCTGATCGGCGCGATGGCGGCGGAAGGACAGACCATTCTCGATGAAGGCATAGCTACAAACAGAACCGATATCGATCTGGTTGAAGTGCATGGATACGGCTTCCCGCGCTGGCGCGGCGGCCCCATGTTCCTGGCCAGCCGCAACGCAATCTGAACGCGCAATTGCCCGATGGCTGCAGTCGCAAGGAGAAGACCATGAACATTACAGGCAAGACAGACATATTGCTGATGTTGGCCGATCCGGTCGACCATATTCGCGGCACCGTTGTTATCAACGATGCTTTCGCCGCACTCGACCTCGATGCCGTTGTGGCCCCGCTTCACATCAAACCGATTGATCTGCAACGCTGTCTTGATGCAGTGCGGATCATGCACAATGTGCGTGGACTGGGCATCACCATCCCCCACAAGATCGCCGCGGTTGCGCTGATGGACGACCTTACCGAGGCAGCAAGGCAACTGGGAGCCGTGAATTTCGTGCGGCGCAATGCCGATGGCAGCCTGACCGGCACCAACACGGACGGCGCGGGCTTCATCGCCGGTCTTGTAGCGAATGGCGTTGACATCAAGGGAAGCCGCGCGCTTGTGGTCGGGACCGGCGGCGTCGGTCGCGCCATCGTCATCGCAATGGCCGCGGCAGGGCTTTCCAGCATCGCTCTTGCAAACCGCGACCGATCAAAAGCCGAGGCACTGGCCGGCGAAATTCGCAAGGCCTACCCGGAATGCCGGGTCACGGTGACGGATGCCGGCTCGCCCGGCTGTCTCGAAGAGATCGACCTCCTCGTCAACGGTACTTCGCTGGGCATGAAGGACGGCGATACACTGCCGGTCAACATTGACCGGCTGGAGGCCGGTACCGTGGTCGCAGAGGTTATCGTCAACCCCTCGGAAACACCTCTTCTCGCGGCAGCAGCGGCGCGTGGTTGCAAAACCATTGCAGGCGAGGAAATGCTGAAGCCGCAACCAAGCCTCGTCGCCACTTTCCTTGGCCTTGGCGCTCCGGCGTAACGCCTCACATCCCACCAGCGGAAAACCCATCGTTCCGGCATGAAATAGAGGATTCAACATGCTTATCACAGGTCAAACCGATCTCTTCTACATCGTGGGCTCGCCGATCGGACATTTTCGGGCACCGATCCTGTTCAACGACTACTTTGCCTCCAAAGGGCGTGATTATTGTTGTGCAGGCTGGCATGTGCAGCCAGACGATCTGGCCCGAACGATGGACTTTGTGCGCCGTGTCGACAACATCAAAGGACTTTGCATTACCATTCCTCACAAAATCAATGCGGTCCCGCTGGTCGATCGACTGACGGATGCGGGCAAGCGCGTCGGCTCCGTCAACTTCATTCGTCGCGAAAGCGACGGCACGCTGACGGGCCACAACATCGATGGGCAAGGCTTCATCCGCGGCCTTCTGAGCAACGATGTGGCCGTAAAGGGTGCCCATGTGGTGCAGGTCGGCGCGGGAGGTGTGGGACGCGCGATTGCCTATTCGCTCGCATCCGCCGGTGCGTATCGTATCACGCTCGTCAACCGCGATATCGAAAAGGCACGCCATCTGGCGAGAGACGTCACAGCGGCCACCGGCGTCGAGGTCATCGCCGCTTCGGATCGAAATGCGCCCGATCTTGGGGAGGCCACGCTTCTTGTCAACGCAACATCCCTCGGCATGGTGGGCAACCTCAGCCTGCCGATCGATCTGACCGGGTTGACCGCCGCGTGCACGGTGGCGGATGTCGTGCTGAAGCCGGATGAAACTGAACTGCTCGCTGCCGCCCGTGCGCTCGGCTGCAAATGTGTTCCCGGCAGTGCCATGCTACAGCCACAGATCGAGTTGTGCGAGGAGTTCCTCTACTCCTCTTCGTGAAAGACCGGCCCGCGCGAACAGCGCAGGCCTTGTCTTGCATTTGCGCGCCGTTGTAAAAGGATGCCTGCCGCTTGAGCCGGAGTGGAAGACCACACCCTTTTGAAAGACGCGATTTTGCCGCTAGACGATGAACCAAGCCACGCGCGCCGCCCCAAGAAGATGCGGGCTTTGGAGCGTTTCAACGCCATTCTCGACGCAACTGCATATCTGCTGGCAGAGCGGCCCGATGAAGACATCAGTCTGGCGCAGATTGCTGAGAAGGCGGACATTCCCCTAGCCTCGCTCTACCACTTCTTCCCCAACAGAAATGCCGCTTTCGTCGCTTTGGCACAACGATATCACAAAACGATCCGTGGAAACTCCAACAGCGCGCAAATCCCGCGGCCGGCAACATGGCAGGGCTATATAAGCGAAAGACAAAAGATTGGCGCACGCTTCCTGAACGACAACCCGGCCGCTCTGCGTCTCTTCATGGGTGCCGGGGTCAGCGTCGATGTCCGTAACACCGACCTCGCCGGCAACCTCGAACTCGCCCAGACACGAACGAAATACCTGCGGTCCGTGTTTGAAATGCCGACCCTGCGCGATCTGGAAGAGAAAGTTGCAGTGTCCATTGCGTTGACCGACGGTATCTGGGCCCTGTCCTACAGCCTGCATAAACACATTACGGACGCATTCCTTCAGGAATCGATCACGACGACCATTCTCTATCTGCGTCGGTACCTGCCGGAGGTGCTAGAGCCCCTTCCCCCGGGCGCCAAGGAAGACGCACTCTGACATTTTTTCACGGCATGATCTTGCTATATCACTGCGCAAATACGGCGCGGCAGCAGACAGAGCATGCCATTCCCATACAGAGAGAAACCGTTAACAGAGCGCACTGAGCGCCCTCGGTCGGACCCCGCGCGCCCTTGCCGCCATGAAGACGAAAATATTGATTTTTCTTGATTTCCCGTGTGCACAACGCGCCCCGTAGGCTGCCTTGCTCTGCCTGTTGGCACCCATAACACCGGCTGGAACGGCCTATCCGCGCAATTACACCGAGGGCCGCGGCGCTGACCAACCCAACTTTACAGTGCTTCACCTCTCAAAATTATCGAATAAATTATCATATTTCATTCTCCTTCACGAAACATGGCGCATGTGTTTTTATCTATTAATTTCAAAATTTTAGTCATTTTTCTGTCAAAAAACACACTGTGCGCCGCACAATAAACCATTGAGGGTGCATGAAATTTCCGTATTGAACTCGAAAAAAATATCATTACACTGCCCCATGCAATCAACGACAGAGATTGAAAAAGGGGAACAAAATGAAACGCAGAGACTTTATGAAAGCCACGGTTGCCGTTGCCGCCACAGGCATAGTCGCCCCGAGAATTTCACGGGCGCAGAGCGCGAGCGTTCTCAACTTCGTACCTCAGTCCGATCTCACGCTGCTCGATCCGGTGCAGACGACAGGCCTTGTGACGCGCAACCATGGCATCATGGTTTTCGATACGCTCTACGGCATGGACGAAGGATACACACCTCACCCGCAGATGGTTGACGGCCATACCATTGAAAAGGACGGCCTGCGCTGGACGCTGACCCTGCGCGACGGACTGAAGTTCCACGACGGCGAACCGGTTCTGGCGCGCGATGCGGTTGCCTCCATCAAGCGCTGGTGGCAGCGCGATCCCTTTGGCCTCGATCTTCAGGCCGCAACGGCGGAGCTATCCGCACCGACTGACAAAACCATCCAGTTCGACCTCAAGCGCCCGTTCCCGCTTCTGGCTCATGCGCTCGGAAAGCCATCGGGCATCTGCCCGATCATGCCGGAACGCCTTGCGGCAACCCCTCCCACGCAGCAGGTCACGGAGATGGTCGGCAGTGGTCCTTTCCGCTTCCTGGCGTCGGAAAGGGTTATCGGCTCGCAAACGGTTTATGAACGCTTCGCTGGCTATGTGCCTCGCTCGGGCAGTGTAACGAGCTACATGTCCGGCCCGAAGATCGTCAATGTAGATCGTGTCGTTTGGCACACGATCCCGGATGCGGCGACCGCTGCCGCAGCCCTTCAGGCCGGCGAGATCGATTGGTGGGAAGAGCCCACGCCGGACCTCATCGAAATGCTGAGCGGCTACGATGGCTTGACCGTTGAGGTCAAGAATACGGCTGGCGCTTTGGGCATGATCCGCTTCAACCAGTTGCAGCCGCCGTTCGACAATCCGGCTATCCGTCGCGCATTGTTGCCGGCCATTCAGCAGGCAACCTATATGACCGCCGTCATGGGCCGCAACAATGCCTATTGGAAGGACAATGTCGGCTTCTATCTGCCCGGCACCCCCTATGTCACGGATGAAGGCATGGGCGTTTTTGCCGGCGCTCCGAACTATGACAAGGTCAAGGCCGATCTGGCTGCAGCAGGATACAAGGGTGAAAAGGTGGTCTTCGTCGTTCCGACCGACCTGCATGCCCTGAATTCGATGAGCCTTGTCGTCAACGATATGTTCCAGAAAGTCGGCATCAATGTCGATTATCAGGCATCCGACTGGGGCACCGTGCTGCAGCGCATCGCGTCGCAAAAGCCGGTTGCCGAAGGCGGCTGGAACGTGTGGTGCAACTATATTCCCGGTGCTCTGGCCATCAGCCCCGCGACCAACAGCTATGCGCGGGGCACGGGAAAGAGCGCGCCGTTCGGCTGGCCGACCAGTGCGAAAATCGAGGAACTCCGGGCGAACTTCCTGTCGTCGGCGGACCCCGCGGAGCAGAAGCGGCTCGCCGCGGCCATTCAGGCTCAGGCATTTGAAGACGTGCCTTACATTCCGCTCGGCTACTTCTCACAGCCGACGGCCTACAGTTCAGCAGTTTCGGGCATTCTCTCGGGATCACCTGTTTTCTACAATGTAAAGAAAAGCTGACGGCCGTTTACAGCCCCAGCCTCCGGGACACCGCCTGCCGGCGCAGGCGGTGCACCCTTTCATGTGGAATCCAGCGAAAAGAGGGCTACCGATGCTCTATTTTGTCCTGAAGAGACTCCTCTCGGCCATACCCGTCGTCGCGCTCGTTGCGCTGTTTGTCTTTTCTCTTCTCTATTTCTCTCCGGGTGATCCGGCGGTCGCGATTGCAGGCGACCAAGCTTCTCCGGACGTCATCGCCCGCATCAGACATGATCTCGGCCTCGATCAGCCTTTCTTCCCTCGCCTGCTGAGCTGGGTCGGGGGCATCGTGCAGGGTGATTTCGGCGTTTCGCTCTTCTCACGCCAGCCGGTTCTGGCAATGATTGCCCAGCGGGTCGAACCCACCCTGTCGTTGATGGTCTTCACTCTCATCATCGCCGTCCTGCTGGCAGTTCCTCTTGGCGTTCTGGCTGCGTGGAAGGCTGGCGCGACGACCGATCGTCTGGTGATGGGTTTCGCAATTATCGGCTTCTCGGTCCCTGTCTTCGTGATCGGCTACCTGCTCGCCTATACGTTTTCACTGCAACTTCGCTGGCTGCCCGTGCAGGGTTACAAACCCATTGCACAAGGTGTTGGCCCCTGGATTCGCAGTCTTGTCCTGCCATCCATTACGCTCGGATGCGTTTACATCGCCCTCATCGCACGCATCACCCGGGCAACGGTCATCGAAACCCTGCAACAGGATTACATCAGGACCGCCAGAGCGAAGGGGGTCGCATGGCGTCGCCTGCTTTTCGTTCATGCGCTGAAGAATGCCTCGGTACCGATCGTGACTGTCATCGGCCTCGGTGTCGGCCTTCTCATCGGCGGGGCGGTCGTCACGGAAAGCGTCTTTGCCATACCGGGTCTCGGCAGACTGACCGTGGATTCTGTGCTGCGCCGCGATTACCCGGTTATCCAGGCAATCGTCATGCTCTTCTCGCTCTCCTATGTGCTGGTCAACTTGTTGATTGATCTCACATACGTGTTTCTCGATCCAAGGATTCGATATTGATCATGACTGGATCTGTTGAAAAAACGGCGCGGATAGCCGTAGAATTACCTGAGATTCTGGCTGAAAAAACACCCATTGCGGGATTTGCCGGCATTATATCGCGCAATCTGACCACGTCCGCCGGAATTGCCATCATCGTGCTTCTCGCGGTCACAGCCATCGCGGCGCCTTGGCTCGGCACGGTCGATCCGTCAGCCATATCACCCGTGGACCGCACCTTGCCCCCATCGGCCGCTCACTGGTTCGGCACCGACATGCTTGGCCGCGACATCTATTCGCGTGTACTTTACGGGGCACGGGTGTCCTTGATCGTCGGCTTCACGACGTCGATCGTGGCTTCGCTCATCGGGTTGCTGCTCGGTTTGATTGCCGGCTACGTCCGCTGGAGCGACGGGCTGATTATGCGGGTTATGGATGCCGTCATGTCGGTGCCCTCCATCCTCTTGGCAATCGCCCTGCTTTCCGTCGCATCCGGATCGATTGCAAGCGTGGTCTTCGCGATTACGGTGGCAGAAATCCCACGCGTCGCGCGGGTCATCCGCGGGCAGGTCCTGTCGTTACGCGGGCTCCCCTATGTGGAAGCGGCGGTGACATGTGGAACCCGCACGCCGCAGATCATTGTGCGGCATATCCTGCCGAACATCGTCGCACCGCTGATCGTTCAGGCAACCTACATCTGTGCTGCTGCCATTTTGATCGAAGCCAGCCTCAGTTTTGTCGGTGCCGGCCTTCCCCCGACGGTTCCGTCCTGGGGCAATATCATGGCCGACGGTCGCTCCATCTGGCAGGTCAAGCCCTACATCATCTTCTTTCCAGCCATCATGCTTTCTCTGACGGTTCTTGCGGTCAACATGGTCGGTGATGGGTTGCGTGATGTTCTCGATCCGCGCGCTGCAGGAAGGATCTAACATGGCACTTCTCGAAGTCGATTGTCTTCAGACACATTTCAGAATGCCCGATGGCGGCGTCAATCGCGTCGTCCAGGGTTTGAGCTTCCACGTGGACGCGGGTGAAACCGTTGCGATCGTGGGCGAATCCGGCTGCGGCAAGTCGGTCACGTCACTCTCCATTCTGCGCCTGCTCCAGGCAAACAGCGCCAGAATGGCCGGTGAAATCAGGCTTGATGGACGCAACCTGCTCGCCCTGTCTGAAAAGGAGATGGAGGATGTTCGCGGTAACGAGATCAGCATGATCTTTCAGGAGCCGATGACATCGCTCAACCCGGTGATGACCGTCGGCGATCAGATCGCGGAAAGCATGAGGTTGCATCAAGGGCTTTCAAAAGCGGACGCCCGGAAAAAATCGATCGACATGCTGCGCCTTGTCGGCATTCCGGCACCTGAAAGCCGGATCGACGATTACCCTCACCAGATGTCCGGGGGCATGCGGCAGCGCGTGATGATCGCCATGGCGCTGGCCTGTGATCCGAAACTGCTGATTGCCGACGAGCCGACGACAGCGCTTGACGTGACCATACAGGCGCAGATCCTCGATCTGATGCGGGATATCTCCGCCCGTCTTGGCACCTCGGTCATCATCATCACGCACGATCTGGGCGTGGTGCGGCAGATCGCCCAGCGCGTCGTCATCATGTATGCCGGCCGCAAGATCGAAGAAGCGCCCGTCGAGACGATTTTTAGCGAAGCCCTTCATCCCTACACCCACGGCCTGCTTCGGGCCATGCCCAGGCTCGGCTCTTCCTTGTCCGGCGATGTCGAAAGGCTCAACGAAATACCGGGACAGGTACCGAGCTTGCGAAAGAAGATTACTGGCTGTCTCTTCGCGGAGCGCTGCCCGAATGTCACCGAGTTTTGCCGCAAGGCCGCTCCGGCGATTGAAGAGAAGAAAGCAGGGCACTTTGTGGCGTGCCATTACGTACCCGTGGAGGTCAGCGCATGACAACCCGAGCCCTTCTGAACGTTGAAGATCTCAAGGTTCATTTCCTCCTGCCGCGCAAAGGACTTTTCGGTGAACGCCCGCAGGTCCATGCTGTCGATGGCGTGTCTTTTGACATAGCACCGGGAGAAACCCTTTCGCTGGTCGGCGAATCCGGTTGCGGCAAGACCACCATCGGTCGTTCAATTGTCCGGCTGACCAAGGCGACGGCGGGCACGATAAGGCTCGATGGCATGAGGATCGACAACCTCGCCGGTCAAGCGCTGCGCGAAAGCAGGCGCAAGATGCAGTTCATTTTTCAGGACCCATTCAGCAGCCTCAACCCCCGCATGCGTGTTCGGGACATTCTGGCGGAACCGCTTGTCAATTACGGGATGGCAAAAGACGCAGCGGCGCTTGACAAGCACCTGCGATGGCTCGTGGACGTGGTGCGCCTGCCCGTTGACGCCCTTGGGCGTTGGCCGCACGAGTTCTCCGGCGGCCAGAGACAGCGCATCGGCATCGCCCGTGCGCTTGCTCTCAAGCCTGAACTTCTGATTTGCGACGAGGCCGTGTCGGCGCTTGACGTTTCGGTCAAGGCCCAGATCGTCAACCTGTTGATGGATCTTCAGAAGGAACTGAAGATCGCCATGCTGTTCATCAGCCACGATCTCGCCATCGTGGAACATATGACACATCGGGTGGCCGTGCTCTACCTTGGACGCATGATGGAAATCGGCACCCGTGAACAGTTGTTCTCGCAGCCCCGGCACCCCTACACGAAGGCTCTTCTATCAGCGGTGCCGGATGTCGAAAAACTGGCCCGGCCACAAGCGTTGAAAGGCGATGTGCCAAGCCCGATCAAACCGCCCAGCGGTTGCCGATTCCATACCCGCTGCCCGATCGCCGCAGACCGATGCCGCATCGAGCCGCCTGTCCTGCGGCCTGCCGGCGCCGGACAGATGGTGGCCTGCCATTTCGCCGATAGCCCATCGGCCTGAAGGACCCGCATTCCGCAGCAAACCATACTGAACTACCCAAGGGGAACTTACAGACCATGACTACAACCAATGATTTTAATGCCGAGGTGGGCTACACTTCGGCAACCGAACTCACGCGTCGATATGCCAGCGGCGAAGCTTCGCCGGTGGAGGTCGCAAAAGCGACGTTCGAACGCATCCATGCACTCGAACCTTCCATCAATGCGTTTTCCGTATTGATGGAAAAAGACGCACTGGCGGCTGCCCATCAGGCGGAAGCACGCTGGAAAAGCGGCGACGCAAGACCTCTTGAAGGCGTGCCCGTGACCATCAAGGACGCCTACGACGTGGCCGGTTACGAGACTGCGACATGCTCCCACGCCATCAAGGGCCGCGTTGCCACAACAGACAATCCTGTCGTGGAGCGTCTGAGGGCGGCAGGGGCCGTCATTCTCGGAAAAACCACGATGTCCGAATTCGGCTGGTCCGGCATCAGCCGGAATCCGGTCACGGGGATCACCCATAACCCCTGGGGCCGGGGCCTTAACGCCGGAGCTTCATCGGCCGGTGCCGGCGCTGCTGCCGCCGCCGGTTTCGGTCCGCTTCACGTTGGCTCCGATGGGGCTGGTTCGATCCGCATGCCCTCACATTTCTGCGGTATTTTCGGCCTCAAGCCGACCTATGGCCGCGTGCCCCACGTGCCCGTCTCCAACAACGACTATGCGACGTTTATCGGCCCGATGACGCGAACGGTGGCAGACGCCGCGCTGATGCTGGAAGTGATGGCCGGCCCGCACTATCTCGATCATACGAGTTGCGAAGCCGCACCGGCGCCTTATCTGGCCAATCTCGAGACCTCCATGAAGGGCAAGAGGATCGCTTTCAGCCCTGATTTGGGACATGCGCGGGTCGACGATGAGATTGCGGCTATCGTCCGCAACGCAGTTGGTCTGTTGTCGACAGGTCTTGAGGCCTCCGTGGAGGAAACCACCCCGGCCTGGGGTGCGAAAGGACCGGAGCTTGGCCGGTTTTTCTGGAGCGTTCTGTGGGGCCGCAGAGTAGGCCTCCTGCCGGACTGGGAAGACAAGATGGGTAGCGATCTGGTCGCGTGCATCCGCGAGGGCGCCAACTATTCGGCCACAGATTACATCAATCAACGCGAGCGCAAATTTTCCTACATCGCGGAGATCTCGTCCTTCCTCGAAGAATGGGACTATCTGGTGACGCCCGTGGCGTCGGTCGCAGCGTTTCCTGTTGAGCGGGTCCAGCCGGCGCACTGGCCGGAACACGCCTGGGACTGGCTGGCATGGTCTGAGTTCCTTTACCCCTTCAATATGTCCGGTCATCCGGCCGCGAGCATTCCCTGTGGCTTCACGTCGACGGGGTTGCCAGTTGGCCTTCAGATTGTCGGCAAACGTTTTGACGACCTCGGCGTCCTGCAACTCGCTGCTGCTTTCGAGGCAGCCATGCCGCTTCACCACAAGCGCCCCGTCATTGCGGTCGCTTGAACACACTGCCCCTTTCAAAACGACTTAAAACTTCGTGAGGAGACCCCCATGAGACTGAACTCCAAAGATACCGAACTGCGCGAGCGGGCAAGACAGGTCATTCCCGGCGGAATGTACGGCCATGAATCGGTCGCCATGCTGCCTGCCGACTTCCCGCAGTATTTTTCGCGCGCCGAAGGTGCCTACCTGTGGGATTACGACGGGAACCGCTACATCGACTATATGTGCGCCTATGGGCCAAATCTTCTCGGCTACCGTCACGCCACCATCGAGGCGGCGGCGCAGGCGCAGGCGCAACACGGCGACACCATGACCGGGCCTTCAGAGGCGATGGTCGTGCTGGCGGAGAATTTCGTTTCCATGATCGATCACGCCGACTGGGCGATGTTCTGCAAAAATGGCAGTGACGCTACAAGCATGGCGATGGTCACGGCGCGGGCTTACAAGGACCGCCGGAAAATCCTGGTAGCCAAGGGAACCTATCATGGCGCATCCCCGTGGAATTCGCCGGGTCTGAAAGGCATCACGGCAGAAGACCGCGCCCATATCATTTATTTCGACTACGATGATCTGGATAGTGCGCGGGAAGCTTTCCGCAAGGCAGACGGTGACGTAGCGGGCGTATTTGCCACCCCGTTCCGTCATGAGGTCTTCGCCGATCAGTTCCTGCCATCAAAGGAATATGCTGTCGGCCTGCGGGCGCTGTGCGATGAAGCCGATGCCCTGCTGATCATCGACGAAATCCGCACCGGCTTCCGGCTCTCGCGCGATTGTAGCTGGTCCATCCATGGCGTGAAACCGGACCTCAGCGCCTGGGGCAAGGTTTTGGGCAACGGCTATCCGATTTCAGCGCTGCTCGGCGCCGAAAAAGCCCGCACCGCCGCCAGCAGCATCTATGTCACGGGGTCCTTCTGGTTCTCTGCCGTCCCCATGGCTGCGGCCGTGGCCACCTTGCATGAAATTCGCACGACGGACTATCTGGAACGTACAGTGGCAGCGGCAGAGGCCCTGCGCGCGGGGATTGCCAGCCAAGCGGAAGCCTGTGGTATTGCCATCCGCCAGACCGGTCCCGCCCAGATGCCGCTAATCCTGTTCGAAGATGACGCCGACATGAGGAAAGGCTCGTTCTGGACCGGCACGGCCGCACGTTTGGGCGTCTATCTGCATCCCTATCACAACATGTTCCTCAGCGCTGCGGTGACGCCAGAGGATGTGGAGCAGACGCTCGCGGTCACAAATGAAGCGTTCACGCTCCTGAAGAAAAGCCTTCCGACGCTACCCCCGCAGACCAACCAGATACTGGCACAACGTCTGCAAATGCGAAGAAGCCCAAGCTGACCTTGCGCAGACGAACACGGTCACGACCGGGTTTAACGATTGAAACGCTGTGGCGGGGTCGATGAAGTCACCGATCCCGCCACAGCCACCCTTGCATGTTCGTGTAACGCGTACAAAAACATGCAAGGGTGGCTGTGGCGCGTCAAACACTAACAGAAGACGAAGTCGATCAGGGCCGGCAGCGCATCCTGCAAGCCACCGCCCGGATGACAAACAAGGATGGCATCGGTGGTTTGTCGATGCGCGCGCTGGCCGCAGGTCTTAACCTCACGACGGGCGCGCTGTATCCGACTACACAAAGCTTAACCCTCGAAACGTCCTCCAGAAATATCTTCTGCAACTTCGAAAGCTTGCGTCAGCGGGGTCAGCTTCACATAGAGGATTAGATCCGACTTTCGCCGAGGACTGGCGGGCTGCGAGCAAGGACCCACGCTTCAGAAAGGCGCAAGACAGGCTGCGCGACGATCAATACTTCGACCCGGCTGTCGCATTGGCGAGAAAAGACGGATTGAGCATTCTTGGCCAGTTCATCTATTACGACGCGATCGTCATCCCCTGGTCGGCAGGTGATTGCTATGCAATCACCGTTAGACGCCGCATCCACGTCATGCTGGGTCGGCAAGGCATCATCATGAACCTGAAGAAACTGCGGCGTCTCTATCGCGAAGAGAAGCTGACGGTGCGCAAACGTAGTGGGCGCAAACGGGCCTTGGGGACGAGAGGACCTCTGGCGCTGCCCTCGCGTGCCAACGAGCGCTGGAGCCTGGATTTCGTCAGTCACGCTTTCACGGATGGTCGTCGCTTTCGGGTCTTGGCCGTCGTCGATGACTTCACCCGCGAATGCCTGGCGCTGGTTCCCGACACCTCGCTCTCGAGCCGGCGGCTTGCGCGGCAACTCGATGCCGTCATCGCCCGGCGAGGAAATCCACGAACAATTATTTCCGACAATGGCACGGAGATGACAAGCATGGCCATTCTGGAATGGTGCCAAAACATGCACATCGATTGGCATTACATCGCGCCGGGCAAGCCGGTGCAGAGCGGCTTCGTCGAAAGCTTCAATGGCAGCTTCCGCGATGAATGCCTCAACGAAACACTGTTCTCGTCACTGACACAGGCGAGGATCGAAATCACCGCATGGAAGGAGGACTACAATCGAAACAGACCGCATAAGGCCAGATTGAAAACCCAGGACTCTCCTGAAATCTGGAGGGACGATGGGGCTCAGGTCAGCGCCACAACCTCTTGGTTGACGGCATTGATCGATTCCATCGCGCGATCGTATGTGGAGCGTCCAACGGCGCCTCTTGTAAGCTCGTAAAGGGATTGCTTCGTCAGCCCGGCATTCGTGTCAACGGCGGCGTAAAAACCGGCCACGGTGCGGCGTAAATGTCGGCCACTTGTGGCGCACGGTTGAGACCGCCGGGAGGGCGTAGCCCGAGCGGGGGTCTCATGCG
>Ga0209373_10000276_pt1 | contig 100432 bp, 101 predicted proteins | sample Higcelweek5metaG_FD_187173 | JGI IMG/M metagenome (GOLD analysis project Ga0209373, IMG submission 187173) | Freshwater pond sediment microbial communities from the University of Edinburgh, under environmental carbon perturbations - High... | ecosystem: Environmental > Aquatic > Freshwater >...
CGTGCAATAATTTTCCTTTTTCACTGATTATTATATATCTTTTTATAAAAAAAACAAGATAAAAATTGCATTTTACCTTGTAATTATAACAATTAATTAGAAATTGCATTTACATATTGAACTAACCCTTTATGATTTGAGATAGTGTAAAATAGTTTTAGGATTAATTATACAAAAAACTAACCATTTCTAGTTAGTTCAATTTTCATATGGTGCGTTAGAGTTGCCAGTACAATAACTTTTAGCAATATTAAATAGGTAGTAATTAAATACTAACTAATTGTTTAAATTATTTTTTTAAAGTTTTTTGTTTGAATCTTTTATAATCAGGAGAATATCCTACATTACATTCTTCACAAGCTAACGGTTCTATAGAATACTCATTTTCACAACTTGCACAATTAACAAATAATTTTTCTTGACCTTCTTCCTTATTAGATCAAACTTTTTTCATATTTCTTCTTTTAATATATTATATAATTCTATTGTTTCCTCAAATGAATGTTTTTCCTTAAAAAATATATTATTAAGTTTCATTCTATCTTCTGAGCCAAAAATAGTATTTAAGCCATTTAAATATAACATTTTTTCTTCAAATATTATTGGTCTTCTTTGTTTAAATGCTTCAATATAAGAATCATCTCTAACATCACAATATCAACTGTAGTTGTTTTTATTTTTTTTATCCATTCTTCCTAAAATAAATAATCTAGAAATTTGATCTATATCATGGCTTTGCAATTGTAAAAGTAAAACTCCTTCTACACCACAATATCCAAGTTCACTTTCAAATTCGTAAAAAAGAAAGCCAAACTCATTGGCATGATTATAAACCATATGACATACATTTATTGGCAAAATACCTTCACTCTCTTTTGCTTTCACTTTTTCTTCAATTATTTCACTATTATATTTTTAGCTGCTTCACAACTTGAATTTCTTTCATTTTCATTTTGTTTTATTTTTTTCGCTACTGATTTTCCAAGTATTTCAATATCCGTTCTAGAAACTTCATGAATTATATTGGCTTGCTTAATCCAAGATAGTATTTCATTATTATCTGTTAATGGTCGACATATAGGTATATAATTTAAATTTCTGTTAATTTTATTTTGATAATTTCTAACTAACACTTGTTTTTTACTTTCGATTATTTCTTGATCCAACATTAAAATAAATATCATAAATGACAAATTTTCAGATTGATTCTCTTCTTCCATGTAATTTACAAAAAGAATTTTTAATTTTAGTAAATTTTCCTCAACATTTAAACTATTACCCTCTATCCATGATTTATTCATGGTGAAAAATGCTCTAAATAACTCTCTGTCTTCTTGTTTAAGTTTCATAAATTACCTCCCAATAAATTTAATAATTATTTATAATATACACTAAAAGCTAATTAAAAACAATATTTCATAATTATTTATTATTCTTTATTCTTTCCACATCCATTTTCTTAATGAATTTCATCGGTAGTTCTTATATGTATAATAATAACTTCTATTTTCATTTTTAACTATTTAATTTATTTTTAGCTTATTCTATATCTAGAAAAATATCTATTTGTAACATATTATCCCTCTTTCATAATAAAAAAAAACTAACTATTTCTAGTTAGTTCAAATATCAATATGGTGGAGATGAGGAGAATCGAACTCCTGTCCGAAAACATTCCCATATTTAAGCATCTACAAGTTTAGCTCTCTATAAATTTCCTAAATAGTGAGATAGTGAGCAACCCACTACTTAGATAGTCTTTTTAATTCATTATTACCCAAAGACAAAATAATAATATATCCTATTTTAATGAGCCCTCTAGAATCCCAGTAGGAAAAAGATTAAAGAAAGCGTATGCCCTTATTTTATAATTAGGCGAATGCTACAGCATTTCCTTGGAAAGCTGAAGCAAATACATTTTTAATTTTGTTTGCATTTATTTTTTTGTGTACGTAAGGAGTACCTTCCACTTGCAACTTAAACCAGAACATTTCCGTCGAAACCTAAACATCCCCGTTGAATGAATTATATCATATCAACCTATTATATTCAATAGATAAAAAATAATTTATATATTTGTTTAATATATAAATAAAAAAACAATACATAAATCTAATTACATATTGTTTTATAAATATAAACTAATAATTTTTATATTCTTTTTTTAGTTCACGTTCAATATCTCTTTTTTTGATAGTTTCTCTTTTATCATAATCTTTTTTACCTTTAGCTATACCAAGTAAAATTTTAGCTTTATTTTTTTTGAAATATAATTTAATAGGTATTAAAGTATAACCTTCAATAAATAATTTATCATTAATTTTAAGTATTTCTTTTTTATGAAGCAATAATTTTCTTGTTCTTAGTTCATCATGATTAAAAATATTTCCTTCTTTATAAGGACTAATATGCATACCTAATAAAAAGATTTCTCTATTTTTTGATATAGCATAACTATCTTTTAAATTAGCATTTCCTAACTTAATTGATTTAATTTCTGTTCCTTTTAAAACAATACCTGCTTCAATAGTTTCAGATATTTCATAATCATATTTTGCTTTTCGATTATTAATTTCTATCATTTTATCACCTAAAATCCTGTTTGTATCCTACTGTCATTTGTTTCATTAATAATTGTTTTATATTGATCATAAATAGTTTGATATCCATTTAGTTTAGTATTATCTAACTTATTAAATGGAATCACTTTAAAATTCTTATAATTTTGATGATATGTATATATTAAATCACCTTTTACTTTATTAATTGTAACTGTTGATTTACCATCTTTAACTGTTTTATTAATTTCTAAAGAACCCATCATTCCAACACGTTTCATCATTCCATCTTGAGCTGATAAAAAATTACCAAGAGAATAGAAAACTAAAGTATTACCAACATATTCAATTGGTTGAATAACATGAGGATGATGACCTATTACAACATCAACACCAAGAGATGATAAATAGTTTGCGATTTCAACTTGTTCATCAGTTGGTGTATGAGTATATTCAGTACCCCAATGCATTGAAACAATAACAACATCTACTTTATCTCTAACTTTTTCTATATCTTCTTTAACTTTTTCTTTATCATAAACATTAACTAAATATTCCTTATTAGTTGGGACAGATATTCCATTTGTTAGTGTTGTATATCCAAACATAGCATATGAAATACCATTTTTTTCTGCAGTAACAACTTCATTTCTTTTTTCCTCTGAAGAATAACTACCTACTTTATAAACCTCTTTTTGACTTTCCCAAAAATTAGCTGAATAAGTAGCTCCAGTTGAACCTTTATCTAAAGTATGATTAGTTGCTAGATTAACTAAATTAAAACCAGTTTTAATCATATCTAAACCAATTTCATCTGGTGAATTAAACAAAGGATAATTTGATAATCCTAAGTTTTTACCACCTATTATAGTTTCTTGATTATAAAAGGCTAAATCATAATTTGAAACAACATCTTTTATATCAGTTAACATATTTGTGAAGTCATAGATATAATATCCATTACTATCTTTTTTATATGTATTGGCATCCATATATACACCATTATGTAATAAGGCATCACCTACCATAAATAAAGATAAATTATAATTTTCTACTGTTGATTTTTTTACTGTTTCTTTTTTAGTTTCTGTTTTTGTTTTTGCTCCACAACCAGCTACTAATAACAATAAAGAAACTACTAATAAAATTTTATACTTCTTCATTAGTCACTTCCTTTTTCAAATACATTTTTCTATTTGCTTCATTATCTAAAACAAAATCAACTGTTTTAGCTTCTTTATTAGCACTCTTAACAATAACTACAACATTATCACCTAAACGATAACCTCTTTTGTTATTTTTTCCTCTTAAAGTGATAGTTGATTCATCATATGTATAATGATCATCAGTTAAATCATCTAATCTAATTAAACCTTCAACTAAATTAGGTAATTCAACAAACATACCAAAGCTCATAATACTACTAATCATACCATTATAAACTTCACCAACATGTTTCATCATATACTCAGCTTTTTTCATGTCATCTACTTCTCTTTCACATTCAATAGAATCTCTTTCTTTTTTACTTGAATGATCAGCAATAACAGGAATTAATTTTTCTAAATTTGAAACTGTATCTTTATTTATTTGATGATTAAATAAGTATTTACGAAGTAAATTATGTACTGTTGTATCAGGGAATCTTCTTATTGGTGAAGTAAAATGAGTATAACACTTACTACCAAGACCAAAATGTCCTATATTTACATCATCATAAACTGCTTTTTGCATACTTCTTAATAATAATGCAGATAAAATATGATATTCTTTTTTTTCTTTTAAACTATCTAATATTCTTTGCATTTCAAGTGGTGTTATGTCTTTTATTTTACCATTTACTGTATATCCTAAACTACTAACAAAAGTCATAAATTTATTAATTTTTTCTTCACTTGGTTCACCATGAACACGATAAATAAATGGAAGTTCCATAAAGAAAATACAAGTCGCTACTGTTTCATTTGCAGCAATCATGAAATCTTCAATTAATTTTTCACCAGTACCACGGTTTCTTAAAACTACATCAATAGCTTCACCTTGTTCATTAACAATTATTTTTGATTCATCTATATCAAAATCAATATAACCTCTAGCTACTTTATTTTTTCTAAGAACTTTTGCTAATTCTTCCATTAATATAATTGTATCAGCAAATTCAGCATATCCTTCTGGAATATTATTTTCTTCTAATATTTTATTAACATTTTTATAAGTCATTTGTTTTCTTGATTTAATAACACTTTCAAAAATGTCATAACTTATAATATCACCTTTGTGATTTATTTCCATAACACAAGATTCTGTTAATCTATCAACCATAGGATTTAATGAACAAATACCGTTTGATAATTTATGTGGAAGCATAGGTATTACACGGTCAGCTAAATAAACACTTGTTCCTCTGTCTAATGCTTCTTCATATAATTTAGTTCCTTCTTTTACATAGTAACTAACATCTGCAATATGTACACCTAATTTATAGTTACCGTTTTCTAATTTTTCAATTGAAATAGCATCATCTATATCTTTTGTATCATCACCATCTATAGTAAAAATACAAACATCTCTTAAATCAACTCTACCTTTTATATCTTCTTCATTTATTTCATTTGGTATAGAATCTAATTCTTTCATAACTTCATCACTAAATGAATCATTTATACCATATTTATGAACGATTGATAATATATCTACTCCTGGATCATTTTTATGTCCTATTATTTTAACAACTTCACCACGATAATTATTATCTTGTAGTTTACTTGTTACTTTAACAATAACTTTGTGACCTTCCATAGCTCCCATTGTTTTATCTCTATCAATAACAATATTTAATTTTACTTTTTCATCATCTAATTTAATACAAGGTACTTTATCTTCATAATAGAATTCCCCAACCATTTGTTTTAATTGTCTATCAACAATACGTACAATTCTACCTTCTAATTTAACACCTTTTTTATTAGTGATTTCAACTATTACTTTATCACCATTAATAGCATTATTCATACACATTGGAGGTATAAATACATCATCTTTTCCTTCAATGTCAACAAATCCATAATTTTTTTTAGTAGCCATCATAACTCCTAATTTTAAATTACTGTTGTTAAATAACATAAATTTATTTTTATTTGTTCGATAAATTTTTAATTCATCTTCTAAACGATTTAATTCTTTTATTAAATCTTTAAATTCTTCAACTGTTTTTAAAGTTAATTGATCATAAATTTCTTCAATAGTATATGCTTTAGTTTCTTCTTTTAAAATTTCTAAAATTTTATCTTCCATATTATCACCTATATACATTATAAAGTAAAAATGAAAAAAAATACAGTATTTATAAGACAAAACATAAAATAGTTACTATTTTTGTAAAGAAAAAAAAATAATATAATTAATACTTTTGTTATTATTTCAAAAGTGATATAATTAATTAGGTGATAATATGAATAGTTTTAAAAAGAAAGCATTAAAATATACTTTAAAAATAGTAATTATAGTAGTAATAGCATGTCTATGTAGTATATGGATATATTACAATGCATAAGGAGGATTATATGAATAATAAAGTAGTAATAATAGGTTGTGGTAATGTAGGTATGAGTTATGCATATGCGATGCTTAATCAAAGAACTTACGTAAATGAAATAGTTTTAGTTGATTTAAACAAAGAAAGAATCTCTGGAGAAGCAATGGATTTAAATCATTGTCTTGCTTTTGCACCTTCTAAAATTGCAATTAAAGTTGGTGATTATACTGATTGTAAAGACGCTAAAATAGTTTGTATTGCTGCAGGAGCAAATCAACTTCCTGGTGAAACAAGAATGGATTTAATCAATAAAAATAGTATTATATTTAAAACAATTGTTACTGAAGTAGTAAAAAGTGGTTTTGATGGAATATTCTTAGTTGCGACTAATCCACTTGATGTTATGACATATTTAACATATAAATATTCAGGATTTCCAACTAACAAAGTAATTGGTAGTGGAACTAGTTTAGATACTTCAAGACTTAAATATTTAATAAGTGATAAAATAGGTGTTAGTCCTAAAAACGTTCATGCTTATGTAATTGGTGAACATGGTGATTCTGAATTCGTACCATGGAGTAATGCTAATATAGGACTTCAAAACATTCAAGACTATTTATCAAATGAAGAATTAGATGAAATTTGTTTAAATGTTAAAAATGCAGCTTATGATATTATTAAGAAAAAAGGCGCAACATATTATGGAATTGGAATGTGTTTAGTTAGAATAACTAATGCTATCCTAGGTGATGAAAATACAATTATAACTGTTTCAAATTACGATGAAACAAATGATTTATTTATTGGACTTCCTGCTATATTAAATAAAACAGGAGTTAAGAAAAAAATATATATTGAATTAAATAAAGAAGAAACAGAAAAATTACAAAAATCAATTGATACAATTAAAGAAGCAATAGAAAAAATAAAGGATTAAACCTTTATTTTTTTTCTATTTTATTAACAATAATTTGTAGTTTATCAAATCTTTTTTCTACTCTTCCATTTATTTTTAAAATATCCCCATTATCAATATTGTTATATTTTATATATGTTTTTGGAAAACAAACAGCTTCAATACTACCAATTTCATCACTACAATTAATAAAACACATAGGATCTCCACCTTTTGTATCTATTAATTTTATCTTATCAACATAAACAATTATATCAACATTTTTATCAAAATAATTTTCTATATCTTGTAATGAAATTAAATTCTTTTCTTTTATTTTATATTCTGTAACAGGATGATTTGTTAGATAAAAACCAAATACATCTAATTCATATTCTAAAAGTTCTTTACTACTAAATTCTTTTGAAATATTTATTTCTGGTTTTAAAGCAAATTCTTCACCTATTTCTTTACTAATTTCCCCATAATTAATAATTAAATCAATATTTTCTACCATTGTTTTTCTGTTTATTTTAAACTCATCAAAACAACCTGAATAAATTAAATTTAAAATAATATTTTTATTTATTTTATTACTATATAATCTTTTCACAAAATCAAATATATCAATAAATAAACCCTTTTTTCTTTCTTCTATAATAATACTTATTGTATTATAACCAATATTTTTTATTCCAGAAAAAGGAAATCTTATATTATTGTTTTCTACTTCATAATATAAATTACTAAAATTAATACTAGGATTTATTACATTTACATTATTTGCTTTGGCATCATAAATATATTCTTTTGTAAGTGAACTTCCAACTATATTATTAAGTAAACTCTTCATAAAATAAGCCGGATAATTAGCTTTTAAATAAGCCATTTTATAAGCTATAATCGCATATGATGCTGAATGAGATCTATTAAAACCATATGAAGCAAATTTTAAAATAAAATCAAATACCTTAGTTGCGACTTCTTCTTTATATCCTCTATCAATACTTTGTTTAATAAATTTATCTTTTTCTTTTAATATAACTGCTTCTTTTTTCTTACTCATAGCTCTTCTTAAAATATCAGCTTCACCTAAGCTATATCCAGCCATAACATTCGCAACTTGCATTATTTGTTCCTGATAAATTAAAATACCATAGGTTGGTTTTAAAATATCTTCTAATCTTGAATCAATATAATCTATTTTTTCTTTACCTTGTTTTCTTTTAATATATGAATCTATATTAGAAATAGGTCCTGGTCTATATAAAGCAATTGCAGAAAATAAATCTTCTAAATTATCTGGTTTTAATTTACTTAAAAATTGTTTTATTCCATTTGATTCAAATTGAAATATTCCAAGTGTATTTGCTTGTTTAAAAATAGAATATGTTTCATTATCATTTAAAGAAATATTATCAAATGTTAATTCTTTTTCTTTTAAATTTATATCATTAATAATATTACTAATTATGTTTAAATTTTTCAAACCTAAAAAATCCATTTTAAGTAAACCTAAGTCTTCTAAATAATTCATAGTATATCCAGTTAAATACATATTGTTATGTTTATATAAAGGAACAATTTCATCAAGATTACTAGACGAAATAACAATACCCGCCGCATGAACACTAGTATGTCTTTTTATTCCTTCTATTTTAATACTAACTTGATATAATTTTTTTACTTCCTTATTTTTTTCTATTATTTCTTTTAATTTAGTATTTTTTTCTAAATTATCTTTTAATGTTAATTTAGAATCTATTAATTTACATACACTATCAATTAAAGAATTATTTAAATTCATTACTTTTCCAACATCACGAATAGCTTGTTTAGAACTAAGGGTACCAAAAGTTATAATTCCCGCAACTTTCTTCATACCATATTTATTTAAACAATAATTTATTACTTCTTCTCTTCTATTATATTCAAAATCTATATCTATATCTGGCATTGTAATACGCATAGGATTTAAAAATCTCTCAAATAATAAATTGTATTTAATTGGATCAATATCAGTTATTTCTAGACAATAAGAAACTAAAGAACCTGCCGCACTACCTCTTCCAGGACCTACTAAGATATTATTATCTTTTGCGTATTTAACATAATCCATAACTACTAAAAAGTAATTAGAAAAATCCATAGTTTTTATTACTTCTAATTCATATTTTAATCTTTTAATATATCCTTTACTAACACTTTCTCCAAATCTTTTTTTTAGTCCTGAAATAGAAAGTATTTTTAAATATTCATCACTTGTATATTCATTTGGACAATCAAATACAGGTAATAAGTTATTTTCTTTTTCTATTACTAAATCACACATATTATAAATAATATTATAATTAGTTAGTGTTTCTGGATAATTTTTATCAATTTCATCTATTTTTTTTAAATAATTTTCACTATTTATTTCTATTTCTTCAATTGTTTTACTTTCTTTAATACCAATTAAATATCTATAATAATTACTATCTTCTATATTTAAATATAGAATTTCATTCATATAAACTAAATTATTTCCTTTTAAATGAGCTAATTCATCTTTATTTTTATAACCAATATAAATAAAATCATATATTTTATTTAATTCTTTATATATTAATCTTGATGTAAAAGGAGTAATACAAATTAAATCATTACTATATAAATTTAAATCATCTATTTCAATCTTTTTTTCATTATTTATAGTAGAAAGTTTTATCAAATTTTTATAACCATTATAATTTTTACAATATAAAATAAACTTGCATTCATTAATTTCAAGTTCTAAACCAATAATAGGTTTAATATCATTATTAATACATTCTAAATAAAATTCATAAGCTCCAAACATATTGTTATCGGTTATGGTGATAGCTTTATATCCAAGTTCTTTTGAGGTTTTAACTAAGTCTTTAATTTTAATCATACTACTAAGTAAACTATTTTCTGTTTTAACATAAAGTGGTATATAAAACATACTATCACCTCCATATATTCATTTTACTATAAATAAACCTTTTTTAAAAGTTGTTTAGTGAATATTGACATATTATTTTAATAAGCATAATATAATTATATAAAAGGAGGATTTATGAACAATATAATAGAAAGAAATACAATAAAAATAATTAAAAAAAATTATCATCAAATAATTAAAAATAGAAATATCAAACATAATTTAACTTCTCTAATTAATAAAGAATTAGATAAAAAAATTAAAACTAATGAATTAAATATTTATGTTTTAATATTAGGTATTATAGATGGTAATTATAATGAATTAGAAACAAAAGAACTTAGGAATGAATTATTACTTAAATTAAAAGAAATAAATACTGTTTTAAATTTAGAATTATTAGACAAAGTATTTGATGAAAAAATAAGTCAGCCTTATTCAAGAATAAGTATTTTTGCTTTAAAAAAAGAATATCACGTTACAAAAAATAAAGATACTATTGATAACTTTGATTTATATGAAAAGTTTAGTGAATCTTATGAAATAGGATATTATGCATCTGATTATATAGATATGAATAAAATAATTAAATTATATAATATAGTAGAAAATAATAATTATAAAAAATATATAAAAAAATAAATTTTTTAACTTTTTTTCAAATAAATATTTGACTTATTTCTAATCATATGTTAAACTTATAAAGCATGGAACAAAAATCTTTATAGGAGGTATAAAATATGGCAACAAAATTAACAGCTAAAAAGCCTTTGTTTGGTAATAGAAGATCACATTCTCTTAGAGCTACTAGACATATGCAAAAACCAAATTTACAAAAAATAACTCTTGAAAATGGAGTAAAAGTAATATTAAGTGCTAGAGAAATCAGAACACTTAAAAAAGCAAGTAAAAATGTAACTACTGAAGTTGCAGTATAAAGGACTAAGGTCTTTTTTTTTGTTTAATTTTGTTATATAATTAATAAGGTGATAAAATGAAAAAAACATTATTTATACTTATTTGCTCATTAATTATATTTACAGGTTGTTCAAGTGAAAAAACAACTGATGATAAATTATCTAATAAAGGATATACAAAAGAAGAATCAACTTATTTAATTAGTAATTTAAGTTCTGATTCTATTAACTATATACTTGATATAGATCATAATGATTATTTAATTAAATTAATTAAACAAAAAGACTTTAATGAAAATAATTTAAAAAAATATATTGATTTTTCTATAACATTTAATTTAGAACCTGAAAATATAATATTTATCATTAATAATAATTATGATGGATTAAAAAAATATGATGATAAAACTTTAAATTTTATGAAAAATGATTACTATAATAATGATAAACTAGAAAGATATCTAGATTACTATAATAAATATACATCTTATACAATTGATGAAGTTATTGTAAATGTTAATAGTAATTTAGATTATCCTTTTTATACAAATATTAAAGCAACTGATTTAACAAAAGGATATTTAATACTCGTTAATAAATATAACTACTTAAAAGAGAATTATATACCAAAAAATTTAGTACAAATATCTTCTAAATATGGAGTAAGTTCAAAAGTTGAAAAAACAACATATGAACAATTTATAAAAATGTATAATGACGCAAAACAAGAAGGTCTTAATTTATATATAAGATCTCCTTATAGAAGTTATTATACACAAGCATCTTTATATAACAATTATGTCGCAAATGATTCAAAAGCAAATGCTGATACGTATTCTGCACGACCAGGTTATTCAGAACATCAAACTGGACTAGCAATAGATATCACTAATATATCTTCTTCTTTAGGTAGTTTTGAAAATACTAAAGAAAGTGAATGGTTAAAAAATAATGCATATAAATATGGCTTTATTCTAAGATATCCAAAAGGAAAAGAATACTTAACAGGTTATATGTATGAATCATGGCATTATAGATATGTAGGTCTTAAAACAGCTAAAATAATACATGACAATAACTTAACTTTTGAAGAATATTATGTTTATTATATGAAATAGAGTTCCTATTTCTTTTTTTTCATATAATATAATATGAGAAAAAAATATATATGTCTTATTATCTTTCTAGTTTTAATAATAAATAATGATAGAAAAGATAATTCTTTTTATAAAAATATAAATATTATTAAAAATGGAAATAACAATTTAGTTTTTGTAAATAAAAATAATAAATTAAACAATAATTTTATTCCTAATAATTTAATTTTAATTGATTTAAAATACTCTATTAAAGATAAATATGTAAAAGATATTGTATTAATTAATTTTAAAAAACTACATAAAAAAGCTTCTAGTCTTGGATATAAAATCATTATTACATCCTCTTATAGAAGTTATTATTATCAAGAAAAATTATACCAATATTATAAAAAAACAAAAGGTTTAAAATATGCAGATAATTGTAGCGCTAGAAGTGGTCATTCGGAGCATCAAACAGGTCTTTCTATTGATGTAATGGGTTCTAATTTAGATTATAATTTATTTGATCAAACAAAAGAATTTAATTGGATGAAAGATAATTCCTATAAATACGGTTTTATATTAAGATATCCTAAAAAAAAAGAAAAAATAACTGGTTTTAAATATGAACCATGGCATTATAGATATGTTGGAAAAAAAGTCGCAAAAATTATATATAAAAAAAAGATAACATTAGAAGAATATTATCAAAAATATATTAATTAGTATTAAAAATCAAAGTAAAAACAACATCTATTAAAAATAAGAATATTAATATCCAAGTTAAAAATTTGGGTATTATTTTTGTGATTTTATCAGATATTTTTTTTAACAAATATATAATTAATAAAGAAAAAACACCCCAAATAACTGATACTTCTAATGAATTATATTTACCTATACTAAATTTAAAATTATAATAATTCCAAAAAACTTTATGAAAAATCAGTTCTATTAAATTACCACCTATATATTCTAAAATAGATATTAAAATAAAACCAATTAAAAATACAAATATTGCTTTTAAAATATTACTTATTTTTAATTTAATAATAAATTTATTATATATATAAATTATAAGTACCGCACTTATACCATATATTGGAGTCCAAAAACCATATAAAATACTACTTTCTTTATTATAAAAAGAATATATAATTGATTCAATTATATATCCAAAAATAGAATAAAGAAAAAATATATTAAAATAGTACATATAATCACCATTAATAATATAACAAAAAAAAAGGATATTATTCCTCTTCTAATTCTTCATCAGTTATAATTGATAATTCATCAATATCATCATCAACATCTTCATCAATTACTTCATCAATATCATCAATTTCAACATCATCAATTATATCATCAATTACTTCTTCTTCTTCTACTTCTTCTTCTTCATTTTCATTTTCATCTTCATCATCTATTACAATTTTTACTGAATGATTATCTCTAATATCCCATTCATTATTTTCTAATAAAACAAATCTTTTATCTATATTTAAAGAAGTATAATATTCCCCTATTTTAGAAGTATATTTTGAATCACTTAAATCTAGTAAATCACAAATCATTCTAAATAAAACTGGTGTATTAGCTGATTTCTTATTTTCCTTAATTAACAAATAAGTTAAATCAGTATACGACATTAATTCTAATTCTTCAATTGGTATTTCTTTAATTTCCATATTTATCCTCCTATTTACTTATTACTAATAATTACATTACACTAGGTAAATCTATTATTAATAATTTTAGCATTTCTTTTAATATTTTGTTTTGTAAATTTAATATATATAACCAATCATTCTTATTTATTTCATCTTCTAATCCATTAACATGATTGTTTTGATAAAATGAGTTTGTAAGAACACATAAATCATATATATATTCTGCAATATAACTAGGCATTCTATACCTTATTGCATTATCAATAGAAAGTTCAAGCTCAATTAATTTTATTCTTAAATTCCTATCATATTCATTATATATTATTCCTTCTAAAGTGTTAATACTTTCTTCTTTAATAATTTTATTTATTCTTAAATATGTATATAAAACATAAGGTCCTGTTTTACCAATAACTTCACTAAATTTCTTGATATCAAATATATAATCTTTTTCTCTATTATTTTGAAGATCAGCAAATTTAAGTATAGCATTTACTATTTTATCTACATCTTCATCTTTCATATCAATATTAGAATCTTTCTTAGAAATAAATATTTCTTTTACTTCTTGGAATAGATTATCTAACTTAGGAGCATCACCACTTCTTGTTTTATATGGTTTTCCATCTAATCCATTAATAGTTCCAAATCCTAAAAATTCTAATGAAGCATCTGATATATTACTTTTTTTAACTGTTCTAAAAACTTGTTCAAAATGTAAATTTTGTCTTAAATCAGCACAATATAATATGTAATCTGGTTTATAATCTAATTCTCTTTGATAAATTGTAGCTAGATCAGTTGTTCCATATAAATAAGCATTATTACTCTTTTGAAATATTAATGGTGGAATTTCTTTTTTATCAGTTTCTTCCTTAACATCAACAACAAGAGCTCCTTCACTTACTTTAAATAAACCTTTATCTTCTATTATTTTTTTAGTTGGTTCTATATAATTATATGAATCACTTTCACTATACCATAAATCAAAATTAACATCTAAATATTTATAAATTCTTTTGATATCATTTCCTGAAACTTCACATATTTTTTTCCAAAAATCTATATATTTTAAATCTCCATCTTGAAGACTTTTTGTAATATTAGCACAGATTTTTTTAACTTCATCATCACTCTTACATAAAGTACTCATTTTTGGATATAAATTTTCAAGTAACTCTAAATCAATATCTTTAACTTCTTTATTTTCTAATATTAATCCATATATTACTTGCCCTATTTGAAGACCAAAATCACCTAAATGAACATCACTAACTGTTTTATGTCCTTTAAATTCAATGATTCTTTTAATTGATTCACCTACTATAGCACTTCTTAAATGACCAACATGTAAAGGTTTAGCAATATTAGGTCCACCATAATCAATAACGTATGTATCTATTTTATCTGGTTTTAATAAATTAAAATTATCTTTTTCATTCATTTCAATAATTAATTTATTTATTAATTTATCACTTACAGTAATATTAATAAAACCTGGTTTTACAAATTCTACTAATTTAAAATAATTTGAAAAATCTTCTCTTTGATTTATTTTATCAACTATAATATTTCCTATTTCAATAGGATTTTTATGATATATTGAAGCTAACTTAAATACACCATCATATTGATAATCACATAAATCAGGTCGATTAGATTTAATCACCTTACTATCGCAACAATAATCTAATGAAATTAGTTCATCATTTATAATTTTTTCTAAAATATTTATAATCATTTAATCACTCTATTTCTTTTATGGAAAGTTCAAAAATTAATTCTTCACTTTCTTCCATTACATAATCTATATAAAATTCATTATCGCTTATTTTTAAAACATTGGTAAATAAATTTAATTCTAATGTTTTATTATATATATCATAGTTACATGTAGTTTTAGTGTTATGTTTGAATAAAAATTTAATTCTATTTTCATTTTTTACTTCTCTAATCATAGTAATACTATCATGTTCAAATTTTATTTTTACTAAACAATTTTTATCAACAAAAATTAATTTATTTTCTTTTAATAAAGCAGTTGTTTGAATTTTATTTTGTTCTTTTGTCTTTTTATTTGTAAGAACACTATTAACGATAACTTTTGACATAATGTACCTCTTTCATTTGTACTGCCTAATTATAATATAGTTAAGACTAAAAAGCAATATTTTTTGTACTTTTATTTAAATTTATAAAATACTGTTTAATTAAAAAAAATGTTATAATTTACCTTATTTATCTAATAATAATGATATGAGGTGATTAATATTAAAAAAATTAAAAAATTATTACTTTTCTTTATTAAAATTTGTTTTATATTAACACTCCTTTTATTACTAATATATATAGGTCTTTATATATACGCTAGAATATCACCAAAACTTGCGATTAACTCTGCTAATGGATATTATCTATATGACAGTAACAATAACCTCTATACAGGATCTAATGATGAATGGGTTAACTTAGATAATATATCATCTTATTTAATTGACGCAACTATATCAGTAGAAGACAAAAATTTTTATAACCATAATGGTTTTGATTATTTAAGAATATTAAAAGCATTAAGTATAAATATATCAAACAAAAGTAATCTCCAAGGAGCTTCTACTATAACTCAACAGTATGCCAAAAATTTATTTTTAAATTTCGATAAAAAATGGGGAAGAAAACTAGAAGAAGCTTTACTAACAATGAGACTTGAAGCTCATTATAATAAGGATGATATATTAGAAGGATATCTAAATACAATTAATTATGGAGGTGTATATGGAATAGAAAACGCTAGTAAATACTATTTCAATAAAAAGGCTTCCGATTTAAATTTAGCTGAATCATCAATTCTTGCTGGTATACCAAAATCACCTTCTAATTATTCTCCAACACAAAATGAAAAAGCTGCGAAAAAAAGACAAAAAATCATTTTGCAAGCTATGGTTGATAATGAATATATAAATGATGATGAAATGGAAGATGCATATAATACAGATCTTGATTATTTAGGTATTACTACAAATAACAAATCTGAAACTTTAATGTATTATCAAGACGCTGTTTTAAAAGAATTAAAATCAATAGAATATATACCTGAATCATTTTTAAAAACAGGTGGTTTAAAAATATACACCAATTTAGATATGAATGCTCAAAATATACTAGATAAAAGCATTAAAACAAATTTAAGTAACAGTGATTTACAAACTTCTGTTGTTATAATGAATCCAAATAACGGAAATATACTAGCAATTGCTGGTGGAAAAGACTACAGTAAAAGTGAATTTAATCGAGTAATTAATTCCAAAAGACAAGTAGGTTCAACCATGAAACCATTTTTATATTATACTGCTATAGAAAATGGATTTACTTCTACTACAACTTTTACAAGTGAAAAAACTAATTTTGCTTTTTCTAACAACAAAATATATAGTCCTGAAAACTATAATAATGTATACGCAAATAAACCAATTACATTAGCAGCCGCTATATCATATTCAGATAACATTTTTGCAGTAAAAACTCATTTGTTTTTAGGAGAAGAAACACTAGTTGATTTTGCTAAAAAAATAGGAATTTCATCTAAACTAAATCCTATTCCTTCTCTTGCTTTAGGAACAGAAGAAATAAATATTTTAGAAATGATGAAAGGATATGCTTCTTTTGCTAATGAAGGATATAAAATTAAACCACATTTTATTACCAAAGTAGAAGATATGAGTGGAAATGTATTATATCAATATAAAGAAGAAAAAGAAGAAATTTTAGATAAAAATATAACATACATTATTAATGAATTATTATCTAATTGCTACAACAAAAACTTAATTGATTATAATTATCCAACTTGTATTAATATTGCTCCTAGAATAACAAAGAAATATGCAATTAAAACAGGAACAACTGATACAGATCATCTGATTTTTGGATATAACAAAGACTTGTTAATTGGTGCTTGGATTGGATATGATGATAATAGTAAAACAAAACCTAAAGATGGTACTACCCTTAAAAATATGTGGGTAGAAATAATGGAAGAATATTTAAAAGATAAAGAAAATAATTGGTATAAAAAACCAGATAATATAGTAGGTGTTTTAGTTAATCCAATAAGTGGTGATTTAGCTACTAAAAAAACAACAAAAGCTACTATTATGTATTATATCAAAGGTACCCAACCTAATTTAGATGAGTCAAAAGAAACTTCTATTCCAACAATTAAAAGTATAGATTAAAAAGATATCATATTATGATACCTTTTCTTTTATTGAATTTATTTTAATATTATAATTATTGTTTATCATATGATCTATTATAATATTTTCTATATTGTTTTTAATAATTTTATCTAGTTTTCTAGCTCCATATTCTTTATAATTAGATAATTCTATTATCTCATTAATAACATCATTATTAATTTCTAAATTAGCCTCTAATAATTTATATTTTAGTATTATTTCATCTATTTTTTTAATTACTAAAAATTCAATGTTTTCTCTTGAAAGTTCATTAAAAACTATAACACTATCAATTCTATTTACAAATGAAGTACTAAAATTATCTTTTAGTTTACTTAATACAACATCATTTGTTTTTTTATTAAATCCTACATGAATATCATTAAAACCTATATTTGAAGTCATTATAATTGTTACATTATCAAATCTAATAACCTTTCCATTTGAATCTTTTATTTTTCCTTCATCTAATATTTGATAAAATAAATTAATTACTGATTGATTTGCTTTTTCTATTTCATCTAATATAAGAACAGAATATGGTTTATCTCTTATTTCTTCAAGAATATTTTTATTATTATCATAACCAATATAACCAGGTGGCGCACCTACTATTTTACTTACAGAATGAGATTCAGAATATTCACTCATATCAAGTTTTATAACGTTATTATCACCAACTAAACATTCTCCAAATAATTTTGCTAGTTTAGTTTTACCAACTCCAGATGGTCCCATAAACATAAATGAATAACACTTATTTTTATCTTTAAAACCAAGTTTTATTTTTTTAGCATTATTTACAACTTCTTTAATTGCATTTTCTTGACCAATTATATTTTCACTTAAATTTATTTCAATATTTTTAATAGTTGTTTTTGGTTCTTTAAGTAATTCATAAACAGGTATTTTTGTTTTTAAATTTATTACTTCCGCTACATCTATTTTAGTAACAATTTTTTTACATTTATTATATAAATCTAATTCTAATTTATTTATTTCATTACAAATTATATTTTCTTTTTCTTTATAACATGAAGCTAAATCAAAATCATTATTTAAAATTGCTTCATTTTTACAAGTTTCAACTAATTGAAATTCTTGTTTAAACTTATTATATTTTTTTAATTCTTTTGTTTCTTTTAAACTTACTTTAGCGCATACTTCATCTAATATATCAATTGACTTATCAGGTTCAAATCTTCCATAAATATACTTGTCAGATAATTCTAATATTGTATCAATTACTTCTTCTTCTATTTCTACTTTATGGTACTTTTCATATATTGTTTTTATTTTAATAAGAATTTCTTTAACATCTTTTTTATTTGGAATATCAATTTCTACTTTTTGAAATCTTCTTTCTAAAGCAGCATCTTTTTCAATATATTTTTTATATTCATCTGTTGTTGTAGCTCCTATACATCTAAGTTTTCCTCTTGCTAAAGCAGGTTTAAATATATTAGAAGCATCTATAGCTCCTTCGGCTCCACCAGCTCCAACTAAGGTATGCATTTCATCAATAAATAGAATAACATCATCATTTTCTTCTACTTCTTTTATTATTTTTGTCATACGTTCTTCAAACTCTCCTCGATATTTTGTGCCCGCAACAGCACTTGCCATATCAAGACTTATAATTCTTTTATTTAATAAATTTATTGGAGCATTTTTACTTGCGATCATTCTACTTAATTCTTCAACAATAGCAGTTTTACCAACTCCTGCTTCTCCTATTAAAAGAGGATTGTTTTTTGTTCTTCTAGAAAGAACTTCTAATACTCTTTTTATTTCTTTTTCTCTTCCTATAACGGGATCTAATTCATTATTTGAAGCTTTTTTTGTTAAATCAATACCAAGTTCATCTAATATTAATTTTTTGTTTTTCTTTTTCTTTTTCTGTGGAACTATTGTATATGAAAATTCTTGATATAATTTATCTATATCAATATTCATTCCAATTATAATCCTAATAGCGACTCCTTCACCTTCTTCTAATAAAGCACTAAATAAATGCTCTATTGTTACTTCACAACTATTGTTTTCTTTACTATCAAGAATTGCAGTTTCAATTATCCTTTTTAAAAGAGGAGTATATAAAAACCATTTGTTTTCTACATTTCCTTTACCTATTGTATTAATTATTTCTTTTTTAAATGAAATATAATCAAGATTATATTCTTTTAAATTTTTACTAACCTCATTATCTTGTTTTAATATAGAAAGAAGTAGATGTTCACTTCCAACATATGGATGTTTTAATTTCATCATTTCCTTCTTTGCTCCAACTAATATATTTCTTGCTTCTTCGTTAAAATTACCAAACATATAATCTTCCTCTCTACATTTATCCTATGTTTATAGTGGAAAAAAATAAGTGTTTTTAATCAACAAAATCCATAAAAAAAATTATTATTTTAATAATAATTTTTTATTCTTTTAGAAATTGAAGGGTTTCTAAATAAAGACAAACCTTTTAAATCTGTATTTCTGATTGTTTCAATTGAACAATTATGTTTTTTACTTAATTGTTCTAAAGTTTCTTCTTCAATTAAATCAAGAAATTCTATCCCTTCTTTATAAAAATCTTAAGCAATAGAATCAACAAAATTTAAATTCCCTTTATTAATAATTCTCTAGCCGACAAATCTCCACTATGCATTAAAATAAAAAGTTTATTTATATCTTCTTGTGATAATTTATTACATAAACTAATATCTTCTATATAATTCGAATAATTCTTTTTCATAATCACATAATTGTATATTATTCTTCACAATAACACGACAATCTATTTAATAATTCATTATTTTTTAGTTTTTTTATAGCATTTTTTTCTGCTTTTTCTACAGCTTGTTTTGAAATTCCTAATTCTTCAGCAATAATTTGTAATGTTTTTGGATTACAATCTATACCAAATCGATTAATTAATATCATTTTGTCTCTTTCTGACAAAGTATCTAGAAGACTATATAATTCTTCTCTTAGATTCTCATTAAAAATATTTTTATTAATATCAATATTTTTATCTTCAATAAAATCCATTAACTCATCATTATTATCATCTGTAAAACCTGTTAAATTTCTATTTAAACTAATAATATCAGTTAATAAAATATTATTTATAAATTCAATACTACAACCTAATTTTTCAGATATTTCAATTGGATTTTTTCCAAGTTCAATCATATTTTTTATTTGTTTTATTTTATTTTTAACTTCTAAAGGTAAATATATCATTCCTGATTTTGTATTTATCGCTTTTTGAATTTTTTGATTAATCCAACATGTAGCATATGTTGATAATTTAATTCCCATTTCAGGATTAAATTTTTCAACAGCTATAATTAATCCAATATTACCTTCTTCAATCAAATCTAATTGTTCAATATTACTCCAATAATATTTTTTTGCATTAGTAACAACTAATCTTAAATTTGAATTAATTAATTTTTCTTTAGCTGATAAATCTCCGTTTTTATATGCAATTGCATATTTTCTTTCTTCTTCCCTTGTTAATAAAGGAAAATTAGAAATATCTTTAAAATATAATTGAAGCGAATCATTACCAAAATTTTCTTCATTATATTTTTTAATCATATCATCACTATATAATTTATTATTATCTATTATATTATATTCATATATTTCTAAATATATATATATAAGTTCTTTATATTCAAAATTTTTAATAAGAAGATTTAACTTATCAATTGTAATACCATTATTTTTATATTCATTAAAAATATCATTTAATATACTTCTTAATTCAATTGACTTATCAATTAAATCTATCCAAACTTCATCTGTTATGTTTTCATTATTTACAATTTTTGATATTATACTACTTAATTTTTCTAATTTTTTTTTATTATCATCAAAATTCATATAAATCTCCTTTTTTTTCATTTTATAATAACATAAGTCTATTAAATTGTCAAAAAAATATATGATTTCTCATATATTTATATTATATAATTATCTTCTAATGAGAATTCAACATTTTCTTCAATCCATTGTTTTCTTGGTTCAACTTTATCACCCATTAAAATACTAACTCTTTTTTCAGCAAGTGAAGCATCAATTATATTTACTTTAATCAAACTTCTCTTATCTGGATCCATTGTTGTTTCTTTTAACTGATCTGCATCCATTTCCCCTAACCCTTTATATCTTTGGGTTCTAGAAGTTTTATTTTTAAATTTTTCTAATATTTCTTTTCTATCTTCTTCTGTCCATGCATAATAACCTTCTTTACCACTTTCCACTTTATATAGTGGAGGCATTGCGATAAAAAGTTTCCCATTTTCTATTAATGGTTTCATATAACGATAGAAAAAAGTAATTAAAAGTATTTGAATATGAGCTCCATCATCATCGGCATCGGTCATAATAATTACTTTATCATAATTACAATCCTCAATATCAAAATCACTTCCAACACCCGCTCCTATAGCGTGAATCATGGTATTAATTTCTTCGTTTTTTAATATTTCTTCAAGTTTAGCTTTTTCTGTATTTAAAACTTTACCACGTAGAGGTAATATTGCTTGAAATTTACGATCTCTACCTAGTTTTGCAGAACCACCTGCTGAATCTCCTTCGACTAAAAATAATTCATTTTTCTTTGGATTTCTTGATTGAGCTGGTGTAAGTTTACCACTTATAGCTCTTTCTTTTTTACTTTTATCTTTACCTTGTCTTGCTTCATCACGAGCCTTACGAGCAGCTTCTCTTACATTTTTACTTTTAACCATTTTATCTAAAATTTTAGTTGCGATTTCTTTATTTTCTTCTAAAAAGAATTGAAGTTTCTCTGTAACAATACTATCTACAATATTTCTTGCGATTGGAGTACCTAATTTACCTTTTGTTTGACCTTCAAATTGTAATATATTTTCAGGTATTTGAAGACTTAAAATTGTTGTTAATCCTTCTCTAGTATCGCTTCCTTCTAGATTCTTATCTTTTGCTTTTAAATAACCATTACTTCTTGCATAGTCATTAAAAACTCTTGTTATTGCGGTTTTTAAACCTATCTCATGACTTCCACCATCATTTGTTTTAACATTATTAACAAATGAAGTTATATTTTCTGAATATGTATCAGTATATTGAAAAGCTACTTCTACATTAATACTTTCTTTCATACCTTCAAAGAAAATTGATTTGTGAAGAACTTTTTTTCCATCATTTAAATAAGCTACAAATGCTTCTAAACCATTTTCATAATGAAATATTTCTTTTCTATTATCACTTGCGTCTATTATTTCAACTGTAAGACCTTTTAATAAAAAAGCACATTCTTGCATTCTTTCACATATTGTTGTGAATGAAAAATGAGTTGTTGAAAAAATTTCAGAATCTGGCATAAATGTTACTTTTGTACCTGTTTTATTTGTTTTTTCTAACTTCTTAAGAGGTACCGCTAATTTACCTCCATTTTCAAATTTCACATAGTATTCATAACCATCTCTTTTTATACTTACTTCTAACCACTTACTTAAAGCATTTACAACACTCGCTCCAACACCATGTAAACCACCTGATACTTTATATCCACCAGATTCAAATTTACCTCCAGCATGAAGTACAGTATATATTACCTCAGGTGTTGACATTCCACTTGAATGTTGTCCAACTGGAACACCACGACCTTCATCTTCAATACTTACACTATTATCTTCATATAAAACTATTTTGATTTTTTTTCCATATCCGTTAATAACTTCATCTATACTATTATCAACAATTTCCCATATTAAATGATGAAGCCCTCTTTTGTCAGTAGATCCGATATACATACCTGGTCTTTTTCTAACAGCTTCTAATCCTTCTAATATTTTAATAGAACTTTCATCATACTTTGCCATACTATCACCTTTAGTTATTATACCAAAAAAAAAAGAAATATCAAAATATTTTAAAAACTTCTTTTTCAAAAAAAAATAATCAAATTAATGATTATTTTAATGCATCTATTAATTCAGCTTTTTTCATTGTTGAAAATCCACTGATTTCTTTTGCTTTAGCTAAATCACGAAGTTCAGCAACTGTTAATTTAGATATATCTTCTTTAACTGTTTCTTTTACTTCTTTAACTTCTTTTGCAACTTTAGTTTCTTTAACTTCTTTTACAACTTTAGTTTCTTTAACTTTTACTGCTTCAACAGGTTTTAATGTTCCTTCTAAAGCTGATTTTGCTACTTCTACTAAACCAGTAAATGTTGCTGGGCTATCAATAGCTATTTCTGAAAGCATTTTACGGTTTACAACAACTTCTGCTTTTGTTAATCCATTGATAAATTTTGAATAACTAATATCATTTTGTCTACAAGCAGCATTAATTCTTGTTATCCATAATTTTCTGAAATCTCTTTTCTTTTGTCTTCTATCTCTGTAAGCATACTTTAATGAATGCATTACTTGTTCTTTGGCAGTTCTATATAATCTATGTTTACTTCCAAAGTAACCTTTTGCTCTTTTCATTACCTTTTTGCGACGTGCACGGTGTATTGTACCACCTTTAACTCTTGTCATATATATTTCCTCCTACTATTTTCCTAATAAATCTTTTACTCTTTTGTAATCTGAATTGCTTAATAATGAACCACTTCTACTTTTTCTATTTGAAGCTGCATTTTTTTTACCTGTATTATGTCTTGAACTAGGTGTACCAATTTTAATTGTTCCTCCTGGTCTAACTTTACAAACTTTTGCAATTGATTTGTGCGTTTTTTGTTTTGGCATGTTTAATTCCTCCTATTTTTCTTTGTTTGGCATTAGCATCATTGTCATAAAACGACCTTCCATTTTTGGATGTTGTTCAACAGTAGCAATTTCTTCTACCTCTTTAGCAAATCTAACAAGAACTTCTCTTCCAAGTTCTGGATGAGCCATTTCTCTACCTTTAAAACGGATTGCTACTTTAATTTTATGACCTTTTTCTAAATATTTAGTTGAATTGCGAACTCTTGTATCAAAATCATGTTTATCAATTGTAACAGACAAACGGTATTCTTTAACTTCCAAATTTGTTTCTCTTTGTTTTTTAAAGTTTTCCTTTTGTTTTTTCTTTGATTCATATTTGAATTTATTATAATCCATTATTTTACAAACTTGTGGTGTTGCAGTTGGGCTTATTAATACTAAATCAAATCCAGCATAACCAGCTAAAGTTAATGCATCTTTAATTCCTTTTAAACCTAATTGTTCACCGTTTGGTCCAATAACCATTACTTCTTTAGCACGAATTTGTTCATTAATATACAATTCTTTTTCTTTATTTGCGATACCTGACACCTCCATAAAAAAAGCGAATACTATCGTATCCACATTCAAAAGCTTATCAAATTATTGATGGCTTAAAACCCAAAACTTTAAGTAATCGGGTGAGAAGTGGATACTTCTTCTTTCCTTTTTTGATTCCTTTTTAATTATACATATTAATTATATACTTGTCAACCTAATTTATTAATATTTATCATTATTTTAAATAACTACAAGTATATCCATCAGTTTTTAATAAAGATTCTAATTTATCTTTTTCTATTGGATAATCTAAACTAGAAGTATTTTTTATTTTTGAAACTGAAACAGTTATTTTTTCTAAAACAGTTAAATTCTTATCATCAAATGATGGAACATATTCTATACCTGTTACAGCTTTAACAACTTCTGCTTTTTTTAAATCATAATTTGCTTTAGCTTTAAAAGAATAAGTATTATTTAAAATATAACTTTCAACTTTTTCTTTACCATTAATTGTAAAAACAACATCTTTTGTTATATCAGCATTTAATATTTTATCAAGCTCTATTGCTTTTGTACATGAATATTTAGTAGTTTTTGAAACTACTTTTTTAGTTTCTGTTTTTGTTGTTTTTTGTTCTGTTTTTGGTTTTACAGTATTTTTATTATTTCTTTTATCTGTTAAATAAGCATTTATTTGAGGCATTAAATATATAAATGCACCAACTATTATAAAAAGAATAATCCATATAATTTTTTCTTTTTTTAAATTTACTTCACCCATTTTTATCACCTTTTCCTATCATATACATTATATCATATTTTTAAATTTTAACTACATTTTTTACAGTATATTTTCTGTAGCTTTCATAACACCTAATTTTCCATATCTATATGTAAGTCCACCTTGCATATAGGCTATATATGGAGGTTTAATTGGACCATCACAACTTAGTTCAATTGATGAACCTTGTGTAAAAGAACCAGAAGCCATTATGATTTTATCTTCATATCCTGGCATATCCCATGGAAGCGGGACTGCATGAGCATCTATTGGAGATCCTTTTTGTATTCCTTGACAAAATTTAATCAATTTATCTTCATCATTAAAAGTAATCATTTCAACTATATCTACTCTTTCCTCATTTGGTAAAGGTTCAACATCATAACCTAAGTCTTTTAAAACTTGACTTGCAAGAACAGCTGTTTTTAAACTACTAGCAACAACACTTGGAGCAAAAAACAAACCTTGTAATAAACTTCTATTTATTCCTAAACTTGGCCCTACTTCTTTACCTTCACCTGGAACAGTTAATCTTTGTGAAACTAAATCTATCAATTCTTTTGTACCAACTATATAAGCACCATTAGGAGCAATTCCTCCTCCTAGATTTTTTATAAGTGATCCAACAACAATATCAGCACCTACTTCAATTGGTTCTTGTTTCGAAACAAATTCACAGTAACAGTTATCAACCATTATTATAACTTCTTTATCTATTTTTCTAATAACTTTTATTATATTTTCTATTTTATTTATACTAATACTTTTTCTATTAGAATATCCTTTTGATCTTTGAATTTCAATTACTTTAACTTTATTATTTTTTAAATAATTTTCTATTTTTTTTACATCAAAATCATTATCTAATAAATCAATCATATCAAAATTAATATTATATGATTTTAATGAACTATTATTTTCTTTAATTCCAATTACTTCATCTAAAGTATCATAAGGCTTACCTGTAATACTAAGTAATAAATCATTAGGTCTTAGTAATCCAAATAAAGTAACTGTTAGAGCATGAGTTCCTGATATCAATTGATTTCTAACAAGTGCATCTTCTGCACAAAATATATCTGCAAATACTTTTTCAATTGTATCTCTTCCAATATCTCCATATCCATATCCGGTTGTTCCAACAAAATGATTTTCTGAAATTTTATTTTTATGAAAAGCATTTAGTACTTTTAAACTTTGATATTCTTCTATTTCTTCTATTTTAGAAAATTGATCTAATAATTTTTTTTCTGCTTTTTCTACTAAATCAATAGTATAATTTGATATTCCATATAATTTAAACATATTTCCTCCTAATAAGTTCCACCATCAACAACAATAACTTGATTATTTATATAACTCGCATCATCACTTACTAAAAAAGTAACTACTTTTGCGATTTCTTCTGGTTTTGCTATTCTTTTTATAAATATTTTTTCTTCTTCTGATTTTATATATTCTTCATCAACATTATCAATTTCATTTTCTGTCCCAACCCAACCAGGAGCAACAGCGTTAACGTTAATATAAGGAGCAAATTGAAGTGATAAATTATGAGTTAGTGAAATAATACCTGCTTTTGAAGCATCATAATCTAAACACATAGGAAAATATTTATTTATTCCATTTGTTGAAGAAATATTAACAATTTTTCCTTTTTTATTTTTAAGCATAATTTCACTAGCATATTTGCTAACTAAAAAAGTTCCAACTAAATTTACTTCTAAAGTTCTCATAAAATTTTCTTTTGTTTTATTTTCAAATAAAGTATCAATTGCAAAACCTGCATTATTAATAAGAATATCAAGTTTTCCAAAAGTGTTTATTATCATATTAAACATTTCTTTAACTTCATCTTCATTAGAAATGTCACATTTCACTAATAAACTTTTTACATTATATTTTTCTATTTCTTTTTTTACTTTTAATGCACCATCTATATCAGTATTATAGTTAATTATAACATCACAATTTTTGCTTGCTAAATCTTTTATACAAGCAGCACCTATTCCTTTACTAGAACCAGTTACTAATGCTACTTTATTACTAAAATCCATAAAAACAACTCCTTTTTGATGACTTGAGTATATCATATTATTCATTATAATTCAACAAAAAAGAGCCTAAGCTCTTGATGAATATTTACCATCACTTGTTGTTACTAAGATTTTTTCTCCTTGTTCAATAAACAAAGGAACTCTTACTAACATACCAGTATCAACATAAGCATCTTTTTGTGCATTATTTGTTGTATTACCTTTTGAAGCAGGTTCTGTTTCAACAACAGTGAATTCAATTTTATCAGGTAATAATATTCCTAATAATTCTCCTTCAAATTGAACAACATCAACTATCATATTTTCAATTAGGTAATTTTTATTATCTCCTACTTGAGCACTTGATAATTCTAATTGTTCATATGATTCCATATTCATAAAAACAAACATGTCTCCAGTTTTATACATATATTGTACATTTGATCTTACTATATTAGCTTGTTCAAATTTAACATTTGTATTAAATGTTCTTTCAATTGTTCCACCAGTTCTTAAGTTTTTAAGTTTAGTTTTCATAAATGCTGAACCTTTACCAGGTTTAACATGTAAAAAATCTATTACTTGATAAATATTACCTTCAATTATTAAAGTTATTCCTGTTTTAATGTCATTTACATTAACCATAATATTCTCCTTCTGACAAAAAATAAGGTTAATCCTTATTTTCTTGTTGTTCTTTTTTTAAATAATGATTTTTGATAACCTTTATGTGTATTATCAACAACACACATAGGTTTTGCATTACTTTGATTAACAATTGGATTAACCATATTTGCTTGTGAATTAATCATTTCTGCATAGTTATAAGTTGTATGCATATTTGGTATTCCCATAATGATTCTCCTTAATTATTTTTCTTCTTTATGTGCAGTATGTGTTCTACATCTAGAACAGTATTTACTTAATTCTAAACGTTCTGTTGTATTTCTTTTATTTTTTGATGTACGATAATTTTTTTCGTTACAAACTGTACATTTTAATGTTACAAGTTCTCTTGCTTCACCTTTTTTTGCCATAAATCTTCCTCCTTTTTCAACACATTGTTAACATTATAACATGATATTACAAAAAATAAAACATTTTTTATACTTTATTTATAAATTTTAAAGTATAAATTTGTTACTTCTTTAACAATTCTTCTATTTATACCACTTTGATAAGAACTATTATTATCATAATTATATATATCTGGAGATATTACTGTGAATGTTACTTTTGGATTATCATATGGAGCATAAGCAACAAAAGTATTAGTTATTGTTTCTTTATCTATTTTACCATCTAGATTACTATCAACAAACGATTGACTTGTTCCTGTTTTACCAGCTGGTTTATATTTCAAATTAATATATCCAGAACCAGTTCCTCCAAATTTCATAACTTCTTTAAAACCTTTTTGAACTCTTTTTATATATACTTCTTTTGTTTTTACTTTATTTAACTCAGTTATTTTATTTTCAAAAATAACATTTGATAATGATTTATTTTTAGAATCATAAACTTCTTTTAATAAATGAAGTTGCATTCTAGACCCATTATTAGCAATAGTTCCAATATATTGTGATAATTGAATTGGAGTATATGTATCATATTGACCTATTGAATAATTAAGTAAAAGTCCACCATTATTATTATGACCAATATAACCAATACTTTCTATTGGTAAATCTATTCCAGTTTTAACTCCAAGACCAAACTGTGAAAATGTATTTCTATAAATTGTAAAAGCTTTATCATTTAAATTAAAACCTCTATTATAACTATATTTAAATTTTGCAACTTTCATTGCAGTATAAAATTGAAAAGTATTTGATGATTTTTTTAAAGCAGTTATATCATTTAAAAGACCAAGAGGTGTCCATGAACATTTTATTGGTGTAGACGCTAATTTAACACAAGTATCGTATCTTTGTTCACCTATTTTTAAAGAACCTGTATTATAACCAACAATATGAGAAGCTCCTTTAATTACAGAGCCTACAACTACAGGAGAAGTCATAATACCTGGTGTATAATCATATATTTTGTAATTTTTTTTGTTTTTTATTATTTGTTTTCCTGCCATTGCAAGAATTTCTCCTGTTTTTGGATTTGTAATAACAACAAAAGCTTTATTAAAATATTCTGTATTTGGTTCTTGTTTTGCTTTTACTAATTCTTTTTCTAGTATTTCTTCTACTTTTTTTTGAAGTTCTATATCTATTGTTAAAACAAGATCTTTTCCTCTTTCACCAGATTCTTTTAATATTTTTTCTTTATTATTACCTATTTCATATACATCTTTCTTTCCTTTTAAATAATCATCATATTGATATTCTAAATAACTTATTCCAACTCGATCATTTAAATTATATCCTTTTTCCAAATAGTAATTTTTTAAATCAGATGGTATTCCACTTTTACTTGTTGAAACATTTCCAAGTATTGTTCTAAATACATTTTTATAAGGATATATTCTATTCCAATCAAGTCTTATATTAACTCCATTTAAATTATATACATTTGACGCAATAACAGCATATTCTTCATCTGTAATATTACTATCTTTTATTATTTTTTCAGAATAATAATAACCTTTATTCATTAAATAATAAATATAAGCTGCTTCTTTATCCTTTTTATTAAAAATATCTAATTCTTTTTTTGTTACTCTATCATATTTAAATTGTTCTAAATCTTGAATTGTAAGTTTTCTCATTTTAAATTTTTTCGATTCTTCTTTTGTAATTTTTTTGTTAGCTTTTTCTTGATATTTATTTATCCAAAATGTTTTCATAATTGTATCATTTGTTTTACTATAATCAATATCTAACATATTAGATAAAGTATAAGATAAATCTATTTCTTCTTCTATTGTTACTCCTTTTTGCTTTTGGTAGAATATTACTCTAGAAGGTTCATTATCAACAATTAGCTTATGATTCCTATCATATATACGACCTCTTGGAGCGGTATTTCCTACAATAGTATTTTCTGTCTTTTCTTTTAGTTCTTTTTTATAATAATCATTTTTTACAATTTGAATATAAAATAATCTTACAAATAATACAAGCACAACAAAAGTTATTACTATTATCAATATATTAAATCTTTTTTCAATTATATCTTTTATATCTTTATAATTCTTATAATGATTATACTTAATATTTTTTTTACGATCCATAATCACCAAAATTATAATTGAATTTTGATAATATATTTTTTAGATAATGATATATTATATTAATTATTTTTTTTAAAATATCATCACCCCATTTAATTTTATTTAAAAACAACTACATTATTCAAAAACACCATCATATATTATTAAGAGGTGTTTTATGATAGATAGATTAATTCAAAAACAAATTTCAAAACTAAGCATTGATGATATTATAAGTTTTGCTTCTAAAGAAAATATTGATATAACTTATAACGAATCATTATTGATTTATAATTATATTAAAAATGATTGGAAAATTATATTATATGGTGATAGTTCATTTGTATTTAATGATTTAAAGAAACAAATTAATCCTGTTTCTTATAACAAAATAAATACATTATTTAATTTATATAAAAATAAATATAAAAACTATTTATAATAATTTCTAATATCATCTATTAAATTATGGTTTATTTTTTTATTTTTAATCATTTCAATTTCAAATTTATATGGTGGATATAATCTGTCCGTTGAATTTTCATCTTTAACAACATAAGGTGTTTCTAATATTTTAGGAATACCTTTTAATAATGGATGATAAATTATATTTATTAAATTATCAAAACCAAGTGTTCCAAATCCAATATTTTCATGACGGTCTTTATGACTATCAATTATATTTTTACTATCATTAACATGTACACATACTAACTTATTTATACCAATTATTCTGTCGAATTCTTCCATTACTTTATCAAATTCATCTATTTTATATCCAGCATCATTAATATGACATGTATCTAAACATATTTTAACTTTATCATTATATTTAACACCATCTATAATTTCTTTTAATTCTTCAAAATTTCTTCCACATTCTGATCCTTTACCAGCCATTGTTTCTAAACAAATATTTACTTTTGTTTCACTATCTATAACTTTATTTAAAGCATTTATAATATTTTCTAATCCTTTTTCAGTACCTAATCCAACATGACTACCTGGATGTAAAACTAAATTATTTACACCCATACTTTCTACTCTATTTATTTCTTCTTTTAAAAAATTTATAGAAAAATCATAATTAGTTGAATTATTTGCTAGATTAATTATATATGGAGCATGAACAACAATATTATTTATATCAATATTATTTTCTTTCATTAACTTATGTGCTTCAACTGTAAAATCCATATTAATTGGTTTTCTATTTGAATTTTGTGGCGCTCCTGTATAAAACATAAAACAATTAGACTTATATGAAATAGCTTCTTTAACACTTCCTAATAATTGACTTTCTGCTTTAAAAGAAACATGTGAACCTATAATTAAATTTTCCATAAATACCTCTTTTCTAATTTAATTATATCATTTTAATGTTTCCTAATAAATAATATTTTAAATTAAATCTCCTTTTTTTATTATATATGTTTTTTGTTTAGTATAAAAAGCATAAAATACATCTTCTAATTTTATATTTTCTTTCTTTAATAAATTAAATATCCAATTATAATCTTTTTTTAATTCTTTAACAACATCAAAATCTATCACACCATCTAAGATAATAGGAAGTGGATAATCATTTGTTTTTTCAAATACAGATAAATTACCACTATTTTCTAATATAGCGTAATCTACTTCTTCTATATTTTTTATACCTTTTTCTCTTAATTGAGAAATTAAATCAGTTAAATTGTATCTTAACTTTGTCATTTGACTAAAATTAACTTTTCCTTTTTTTATAATCATACTTGGTTTACCATCAAATATATCTCTTATTTTTTCACTTTTTAAACTTATATAACTTATAGATATCTGCATAATCACTAAGCTAGATATAGGAAGAATCGAAGTTAATATTGACTTACTACTTTCTTCTATACATATTGCGGCTAATTCTGCAATTAAAAAAGTAACAATCAAATCAATAACCCCTAATTCTCCAACTTCTTTTTTACCCATTAATCGATATGAAAATATAATGAAAAAATACAAAATAATTGTTTTTAAAATAATTGTAAAATACATATTATCACCTATTTAATTATGATAACGAATATTTTATTTATTCAAGAATATTTTATATTAGGAGGTTTTTATGAATTATTTAAAAAATATATCTATAAGTATTGGTTTAATATTTTTTTTAATACTATTTTTTACATTTATTATGACACTACTAAATTATTTAAATATAATTGGATCAAATTTAATAACTGTTATTAAAATATTTATTTTGACTTTTTCATTATTTATTGGTGGATTTTATATTGGAAAAAAAACAAATAAACAAGGTTGGTTAGAAGGATTAAAACTTAGTTTAATATTTTTAATTTTATTAATTTTGTTTGAATATCTATTTTTAGATAATCATTTCGAATTTAAAAATATCTTATATTATTTAATAATATCAATATCATGTATATTCGGAAGTATGATTGGAATTAGTAAGAGGTTGGAAAAAAATTAATAAATATGTTATAATTAATTAGGTGATTTTATGACAAAATTTATTCTGGTTAGACACGCAACTCCAGATTATACAAAAATTTTAAATGTTGATTATAATAAATACTTTTCAACTTGTTTTGCTCCTTTATCAGAAAAAGGAAGAAAAGAAGCAGAGATACTTTCAAAAGATCCTATTTTCAAAGATAGTGATTTACTTATAACTTCTCCCTTTACTAGAACGATGGAAACTGCTTATACAATATTAAATAATAATAATCTTGAATTTATAATCGAACCTACATTACATGAATGGTTACCCGATATAACTGTCAAAAAAAGTAAAAAAAACAAGTTAGTACAAGGATTACTTGATAATGAAACTGAAGTAGATAGAAATTTTGAATTTTTAAATAATGTAAATAAAAGAGCAACAAAAGTATTAGAAAAATATCTAGATTACGATAAAGTAATAGTTGTCGCACATAAATATGTTATTTATTCTTTAACAAATATAAAACTACAAATGGGAGAATATACTGAGTTTGAATTAAAAAAAGAAAACAAAATATTAAGAAAAAAACAATTGGATAATTAACCAATTGTTCTTTTTTGAATAAAATTAAATAATAATTTTTTTAAATAAGAAAGAATATATGAAAAAATAAATACTAAAGGTACAATAACAATATAGTATTTAAAATATTCTCTAGACCCATGTACAAATTCATTAAAATGTTTATATATAATTCTATCTATTATAAAAGAAAATAAATACATTTCAAACGATAATATTGAAACTGCCGCAACAACATTTCTAATTAATTTGTTGTTTGTTTCTATTTTATATAATAAAAGAAAAATCAATACAGAAGCTACAATTGTAATTAAATTATTATATCCTCCTAAAAATTGAACACTAAATAATTCATTATAACTATATTTATATGATAATACAGTTTGTAATAATAGAATAGCTATAAGTATTAATATACCTTTTTTCTTATTTATTTCAACTTTATATTCATTTAAATAACATCCAATAAAGTAATAACATATTGGATAAAGTTGAATCCACCAATTTGGTACTATTTCTAAATTTACTTTTCTAAACTCTATAAAATTAATTAAAGGTGAAATAGAAATCATAATCAATAATGTTAAAATTAAATATTGCTTATTTTTTTTATTATCTAATCCATTATATAAAACATTTAAGAAAGGAATCATTAAGAATAGACCAATAAACATTTCTACATACCATGAATATCCATCTGCTGTAAAATTAAATATTGAAACAAATCCTCTAATAATACCAATTGTTTCATGTAGATAAGTTTTTCTAAATATTAAACAACATGTAGCGATAAATAAATAAGTTAAAATTATAGGAATAATACTTTTATAATAATTTTTTTCAATTTTTTTGGTTCTTTTTAAATAACCTGTTAATAATAAGAATAATGGAACACCTATGTAAAAAAACCAACGCATAAAAGTAAAAATAAACATTTTAATTCCAGTTACTTTATCAAGATAAAAACCATTATTTAGAAGAAAATGAACAGAAATAACAAAAAAAATAGCAATAAATCTAATTAAATCTGGACCAAATATTCTGCTTTTATTTTTATTCATATAAACACCACTTCTTCTATATATAAATAGAATAACATATTCACATAATTTTCACAATTAATTTATAATTTTTCTTTTATTTTTTATATTTTGTGTTATAATAAATAACTAATGAGGTGATAGTATGGAAAAAACCATAAAAAAGAACATAAAAAAAATTAAAAAGGATATTAAAAAAATACTTCTTTATATTATAATTCCTTTATTAGTTATATCAATATTTATAAACTTATCATTACTATTAAAACCAGAAAAAAAAGCATATAAAATTGATCAAAATATTGTTTTCTTTGGTGATTCAATAACTAATAAATACAATATTGAAGAATTTTATCCTAACTCTTTTGTTGTTAACAGTGGTATAAGTGGTGATACAACTTTGGATTTATTAGATAGAATCGAAAATGATGTTTATAAATATAATCCATCAAAAGTTATTCTTCTTATTGGTATAAATGATATGAATCATGATATAAGTAATGAAGATATAATTAAGAATATGCAAAAAATAGTTAATGGAATAAAAATGAATAGACCTAATAGTAAAATATATATAGAATCAGTTTATCCAATAAATAGAGAATCGCTTAAAAGTAATAATTATAATTTAAATGAAAAAATAAATAATACAGAAATAATAAAATTAAATGAAGAAATTAAATATTTATGTAAAGAAAACAACCTTACTTATATAAATATTTATGATTATTTATTAGACGATAATGGAAATTTAAAAAATAATTATACTATTGAAGGATTACATTTAAATGATTTAGGTTATTTTAAAGTAACTACAGAATTACAAAAATATGTTTACAAATAAAAGTATATAACTTTTATTTTTTTGTTTTAAAACTATATATATTATTGTTTATAAAAAAAGAAGACAACCGTTGTTCCCCGTTTGTCTTCTTTTCAATTATATCATACTTTTAATTAAATAAAACACAATTATTTCATTTCTTCTAATTTAACACTAACTAATTTAGAAACACCTGATTCTTGCATAGTTATTCCATATAAAACATCAGCATATTCCATTGTTCTTTTTTTATGAGTTATTAAAATGAACTGTGTTTTTTGTTGAAGATGAATTAGATATTGTCCAAATCCATCAACATTAACTTCATCAAGTGCGGCTTCAACTTCATCTAAAACACAAAATGGTACAGGTCTTGATTTTAATATCGCAAAAAGTAAACTGATTGCTGTAAACGTTTTTTCTCCTCCTGATAATAAACTTATACTTTTTAAACTCTTACCAGGTGGTGAAGCTACTATTTCAATTCCTGTTTCTAAAATATTTTCTGGATCAGTTAATTTTAAATCAGCTGTTCCACCTTTAAATAAATCTTTAAAAGTTTGTCTAAAGTTTTCTTTTATAATTTTAAATGTTTTAGTAAACTCTTCTTCCATTACTAAGTCCATTTCTTTAATAATTTCTAATAAAGTATCTTCAGCTTTAACTAAATCATCTTTTTGTTTAATTAAAAAATTATATCTTTCACTTACTTTATCATATTCTTCAATAGAATCAACATTAATATTACCTAATTCTTTTATTATTCTTCTTAAATTACTTACCTTAGATCTAGCTTCATCTTCATCTATTTCTAATTTATATAAAGTAATTGCTTTTTCATATGTCATACAATAAAATTCATTTAATTTATTAAGCAAATTATCTAATTTAACATCCATTCTATTTACTTCGATTTCTAAATCTTTTAATTCTTTATTTTTAGAATTATATAAACTATTTTCTTTTCTTAAATTAAATTCATAATCTTCTAATTCACTACTTAATAAAGATTTATTTTTTTTAAGTATTTCTAGTTCTTGTTCACAATTATTTTTTAAATCAATAGCACTATAGTAATTTTTTAAAATAGTTTCTTCTTCATTACTTAAACTATTATTTATAATTCCATTTGTTCCATTTATTTGACTAACTATATCATTTAATTTATTTTTAATATCAATTAAAACACTATTTTTTGAGGAAATATTTTCTTCCATATTTATTTTGTTTCGATTAATTAAATATAATTTATCTTCTACTGATCTATATTCATAATCATTATCATTAATTTTATTTTCTAATTCTTTTATTTCTTCAATAATTTTTTCTTGTTTTTTTATACTATTTTCTAATTCATATTTTTCTGTAATGATATTTCTAGATTTATTTTGATTACCACCAGTTAAAGAACCACCTACATGTAGAAGTTCTCCATCTAATGTCACAATTTTATATTTATAATTAATAATTTTGCTTATTTTGTTTGCATTATCTAAATTATCTACTACTATAACATTACCTAATTGATTTTCAATTATATTTTGATACTTATTATCAAATTTTATTAAAGCAGACGCAACTCCAATATAACCTTCTAATCCTTTTAATAAAGCTTCTGATTCACTGTTTATATATTTGTTTTTTATTACATTAAGAGGAAAAAAAGTAACTCTTCCTAAATGATTGTTTTTTAAATAATTAATGGCATCTTTTGCATTATTTTCGTTTTCTGTAACAACAAAAGTAGTACTTAATCCAAGAGAAGTTGTTATACAAGTTGAATATTTTTCTTCTACTTCAATTAGATTTCCAATAGCGTCATGAATCCCAATTAACTTAGGATTATTTAATATACTTTTTACTGAATTAGGTAAACTTGAATTATTATCAATACTTTCTCTTAAAATATTAATGGCTGTTTCTACATTAGATTTTTCTCTTATTTTTATACTTAAATTTAATTCTAAATTTACTTTTAAATCTTTTTGTTTTTTAATTAAATCTTCATATTTATTGAATTCTAATTCAATTTGTTTTAATTCCATTTGTTTTTCATTTGTTTCATTTGAAATTTTATTTAATTCATTATTAAATTTATATTCATTTTCCTTTAATTCTAACAAATTACTATGTAATTTTGAATCATCAACATCATATTTTTTTCTTTCAAGTAATATTGTTTTTTCACTGTTTAATTTTTCAACTAAAGTAGTTTTTTCAAGCAATTCTTTTTGTTTATTATTTATATTATATTCAATTTTATTTATTTCTAATTTATAACCTTCTATTTTAGCTTCGCAACTTGTATTAGTTGTTGTGATAGAAAGAATTTCTTTGTTTAATTGTTCTATTTTTTCTTTATTTTCTTTATATTTATAATTAATATCTGTTATATCTTTTGTAATTAAAGCTACTTCTACAGTTTCAAGTTCCTTTGTTTTTTCAAGATAAATAACAGCTTTATCTCTTTGTTCTCTTAAAGGTTCAACTTGATTAGCAAGTTCATTGACAATATCATTGATTCTATTCATATTATCATGAGTTCGTTCTAATTTTCTTAAAGCTTCTTCTTTTCTTTTTTTATACTTTAAAACACCAGCAGCTTCTTCAAATATTGTTCTTCTGTTTTCTGGTTTATTACTAATTATTTCTTCTACTTTACCTTGTGAAATTATATTAAAAGATTCTTTAGCAATACCACTATCTAATAATATATCAGAAATGTCTTTTAATCTACATCTTTCATTATTGATAAAATATTCGTTTGTTGAATCTCTATAAACCCTTCTTGTAATTGATACTTCATCATATTCTAATGGTAAATATTTATCTTTATTATCAAAAACTAGAGTTACACTAGCATTATTCATAGGTTTTCTCGATTTAGAACCTGAAAATATAACATCTGTCATATTTCCATCACCTCTTAAAGATTTAACTGATTGTTCACCAAGAACCCATCTAATAGCGTCAACCACATTACTTTTACCACTACCATTTGGACCTACAATACCAGTTATTCCATCGTTTAATTCAATACTTATTTTATCTGCAAAAGATTTAAATCCACTTGCTATAATTCTTTTTAAATACATACAATCACTCTCTCAATAATTCTTATTATACTATAAAAAATAAAGAAATAGCAACTTATTTTTTTTAATTAAAACTAATAAAATATATTAACTTTTTGGTTTAAATATAAATGATAGAAAAAATGATATAACAATACTAGAAATTATTCCAGTTGCGGTTAAATCAAACATCCCCATAGCAAGTCCCATAATTCCAAATTCATTAGCTTTTTCAAGAGCTCCATGTATAAGCAAATGTCCAAATGAAGTAATAGGAACTAATGATCCTCCACCTGCCCAAGAAACTATTTTATCATAAATACTAAAGATATCTAAAAAAGCTCCAAATACAACAAACATAGATGTTATATGACCAGCAGTAAGTTTTGTGTTATCAAGTATTATTTGACCAATCAAGCATACTAAACCTGCGAATATAAATGAATTAATATAAATCATTCAACCACCTCCAAACTTATAGCATGTGCAATACTTGGAATTGTCATTTTTTCATTTATAGCAGTTGGAGACATTAAAGCTCCTGTTGCGACTAATAATACTTTTTTTAATTCTTTTCTTTTCATTTTTCCAAGAATATAAGAATACGCTACTAAAGGAAGACAAGCAGGTCCACTTCCTCCTGAATATACAGGTTGTTTATTTAAATCATAAATGATTGTAGCTGTATCATCATAATTTATTAAATCAATATTATACTCTTCCATCATATATTCTTTTAATATTTTTTTTCCATATAAACCTAAATCACCACTATAAATCATATCGTAGTAATTTATTTCTCTATTTGTTTCTTTTAAATGTCTATATATTGTATCAGCGCAAGATGGAGTCATTGCCGCACCCATTTGATAAACATTATCTAATCCCATATCTTTTACAGTACCAATTGTAGAACTTTCTACTTTTATTATTGATTTTTCATTTGATAGAAAAGCACATGCCGCTCCTGTTACAGTAAATGTTGTTGTTTTAGGTTTTGGTCCTCCATACTCAACTGGATATCTAAATTGTTTTTCTGCAGAATTATTATGTGATGATACACTACAAATACAGTTATTTATCTGCTTTCCTTCTATCATATTTGAACCTATTATTAAACCTTCTACACTTGTTGCGCAAGCATTATATATTCCAAGAAAAGGTATATTTATTTTACTTGCTACATAATTAGAAGATATTGTTTGATTTAATAAATCACCTGATATAAATAAATTAATATCTTCATTTTTTTTGGATATTTTTTTTATTAAATTTCTAACACTTTCTTCTAACAAATATATTTCTGCTTCTTCCCAATTTTTTTGATTAAAATAAAAATCATCATAACTTTTATCAAATAAACTACCTAGTGGTCCTTTTTTTTCATATGGGCCTGTAATGGTTGAAACTTCATTTATAAATACATTTTCATATTTTATTGTCATAAAGCACCTTTAAATATTATTATTCTTATAAGTCCAAATGTATATGCACTTACAACACCTAATATGATAACTGAACCTGTTAACTTTAACATACTAGCTCCAAGTCCTGTTACAATTCCCTCTCTTCTATATTCCAAAGCAGCACTCATCATAGCGTGCGCAAATCCAGTTATCGGAACAAATAATCCAGCTTTCGCATAACTAACCAACTTATCAAAAAAACCAAAACAGGTAAGTATACAACCAATAAAAATTAGAGTTATTATCATATAAGTTCCAGCTTCTTTAATAGATATATCTAAGTATTTTGAATATATATCTATTAAAAATTGACCTAAAATACCTATAGAACCTCCTACAAGAAAAGAAATAATAGAATTTTTTAATCTATCTTCTTTTGGTGTATTTCTTTTAACTAATTCTTTATATTTATTTTTTTCCATAAATTCCTCCTATTTTATTATGAAAAAAAATTATTTTTATATACAAAAAAAGTTTAAATTTTATATTTAAACTTTTTCATTTATCTTTTTTAAAATAAAATATTTACAATCATAAGCACAATCTTTTTTTATATAATTTTCTATCATATTATAGTCATTTATTTTATTTAATTGTTTGTTATTTTCATTACAAAAACCTTTTAATCTTAGTTTTCCATATGCATAATCACCTAATATATAATCATATGTATCAAAATAATCAGTCATTTTAATTATAACTTCATCTTTATTAAAGGCATCTTTATAATCTTTAATAATTTCATATTCTATATTATTTATCTCTATATTTTTCATTTTATCACCAAATTAATTATAACATATTTTATATAATTTTTAAACTACTTATTACTATATGGATTATAATAATCAGGAACACTACCTTGAACTAATTTCATTATAATTGGTACATTTGTTTCAACAACTATCTCTTTTGACTTAAAAGGTATCATTACTTGCATGTATACTTTAACATTAACACTTACTTTTATTAAAGCATTATTTATTCCATAACTTTCAACACTTGTTTTCAAATCAGTTACTACATCACCATTTAAATTTACCTTAACTGGTACTTTAGGCCCTAGATTAGCAAACATCGCATTATTAAAAACAATACCTGTTGGAATTTCATATATTACTCCTTTTTTTAAATTTTTTAAATTATAATTACTAAGAATAGTATCTGATAATTCTAAATCTTCAATACTTCCTGTTTCTAATTTTTCTAAATACTTTTCTGTATAATTTGTTATTTTATTAATTATTTTATTAACTATAACTGGATTAAAATCAGTAGATATAATATTTCCATTTTTATCTTTTACCTCAACAAATAAGTTTTTTTTGTCTAATTCTTTAAATACATTATCATTTACTGCTTGAGTTATTAATATCGTTGATATTGAAGTTGCTTTTTTTTCTGCATATAACATTAAAGAGGGGGTAACTTTATCACTAATATACTTAAAAGCAATGGTAATAGTTAATATTAATACGAATATTACAATAATAAATTTATCTCTTTTCTTTAATTTTTTTTTATTAATTTTAAAATTTTTTTTGCTTGTTTTTTTTAAATGAATTCTTTGAATCATATTATCACCATTACAAGTTTATGTTTATAATAAAAAAAAACGAATAAATCGTTTTTATACAAATAAATATTCTTCATGAGCAAATTTAAAATCAGAATTTATTGTTTCTCTTTGAATATATTTTTCTACTAAATATATTTGATTATTTTTTAAGCTTTTTTGAACATCAATAATTCTTTGATTTTTTGATCCTCTAAAGATTAAATCAGAACTCTTTTCTTCTAATATAAATTTACCATCAATTAAAATATCTATTGTTTTTAAAAATTCTAGTATTTCTGGTTTGAACTTTGATAATGCCATAAGTTGTTCATATGTATACCCTGTATAACACCATATATTCATACCTAATTCTTTAGCAAAATTAGATATTTCTAAACATGCTTTTGGTTGACTCATTGGATCTCCTCCAGAAAAAGTTATTCCAGTTTGATTTTTTAATAAACTTAACTCTTCTTTTATTTGATCAACATCTATTAAAGAACCACCATCAAAATCATGAGTACAAGAATTATGACAACCTAAACAATTATGAGGACAACCTTGTGTCCAAATAACCGTTCTAATTCCTTCACCATCAACAATACTATCAATTTGTAACTCAGCCGCTAATCTAATTTTCATTAGATTTCTTCTTTTACTTTATTTTGTTTAACTACTTCTTTTACACCAGAATGTTTTAAACGATCGTTTTCTTCAGCTCTTTTACTGTTATTAAAACGTTTTACGTCACCAGCTAAATACCCAGTAACTCTTCTAATTCTTTCAAAACCCATTCCTTCTCCAACTAATTTTTCCATACTTTCTCCTCCTTAACAATTACAATTCATTACTTTTTCAATTGGAACACTTTCAAATTCTCTTCTTCCACATCCTGGACAAACGTCTTTTATTACTCCAACGTATCCACAAACTGGATCTCTATCAACAGGATGATTAATTGCTCCATAACCTATGTTTGATTCTTTCATTAATCTAATAACACTTTCAAATGCTTCTATATTAGTAACAGTATCACCATCAAGTTCTATATATGATATATGACCACCATTTGTAAAATTATGATATGGTGCTTCTATTTCAAGTTTGTGACTTATGTTTGTATTAAAATAAACCGGTACATGGAATGAATTTGTATAATAACTTCTATCTGTTATTCCTTTTATTTTTCCATATATTGCTCTATCAATTCCAACAAATCTTCCAGATAATCCTTCTGCAGGTGTTGCAATTAAAGTGATATTTAAATTATATTTTTTTGAATAATCGTCACATTTATTTCTCATAAATTCAATTATTTCTAAACCTAATTTTTGTGCATCTGTATCTTCACCATGATGTTTTCCAACAAGCGCTTTTAATGTTTCAGCAAGACCAATAAAACCAATTGTTAAACTACCATGTTTAAGAATTTTTCTTAACTTATCAGTTGGTTTTAATTTATCTCCTTCTGCCCATACACCTTGTTCTAATAAGAATGGGAAGTTATAAGATCTTTTATTACATTGAATTTCAAATCTTTCAAATAATTGATCTTTTACTAACTCCATTACATCTTCTAATTCATTATAGAAACTATCCATATCAGCAGTTTCTCTCTCTTTTAAACATATACCATGTTTAATTGCTATTCTTGGTAAATTAATTGAAGTAAATGATAAGTTTCCTCTACCACCAGATGTTTCATTATTAGTGTCTGTTATATCACTCATAACTCTTGTTCTACATCCCATATAACCAACTTCTGTTTTAAAGTCTCCTTCTTTATAATATTGTTTATTAAAAGGAGCATCTAAGAAAGAAAAGTTTGGAAATAATCTTTTTGCAGAAACTTCACAAGCTAATTTAAATAAATCATAGTTTTTATCTTCTTTATTATAATTTATTCCTTCTTTTACTTTAAATATAGAAACAGGGAAAATTGGTGTTTCTCCTTTTCCTAAACCTTCACTTGTAGAAATTAAGAAATTCTTTATTACCATACGTCCTTCTGCTGATGTATCAGTACCAAAATTTATTGAAGAAAAAGGTACTTGTGCTCCAGCTCTTGAATGCATCGTATTTAAATTATGAACAAAAGCTTCCATTGCTTGATAAGTAGTACGATTAGTTTTTTGAATTGCTTTTTCGTAACTTTTTTCAAATAATCTTTTAATTAATTTTGAATCTTTATATATACCTTCAAATATATCAATGTCTAATTCTATTGAATTTAATTTGTCAATTTCTCTTGTTACACGATCCATACTTATATGACTTAGTAAATCACTATAATCTAACAAGTCAAATATTTGTTGTTTAAATTGTTTTTTAAAAGTCTTAAGAACTCCAGGTGCCATATAATGATCAAAAGCCGGTATTGATTGACCTCCATGTTGATCATTTTGATTTGATTGAACAGCAATTGCTGCTAATGCAGAATATGACATTATATCATTTGGTTGTCTTAAATGACCATGACCTGTAGAAAATCCATTTTTAAATAATCTATCTAATTCAATTTGCATACATGTTGTTGTTCCCATAGGAAGAAAATCCATGTCATGAATATGAATTGTTCCATTATCATGAGCATCTGAAAATTTTGGTTTAATTAAATATGATTTAGCAAATTCTTTTGAAATAGTACTACCATATTGTAGCATCATTCCCATTGCAGTATCACCATCTACATTAGCATTTTCTCTCTTAGCGTCTTCTTCACCTGCTGATTTAAGTCCTAAACTTTCAAGTGATTTAAGAAATTTATGAGTCTTTTTTTCATCGAAGAATAATTTTCTTGAATTACTTCTTCTTTCACGATAATCTGAAAATGATCTAAAAACATCATCATATCCTTGTTTATCTAATTCTTCTTCAATTAAATCTTGTACTTCTTCTATCTTTATTTTTTTTGATTCTATTTTTTCTATTCTATTTATTACAGCTTGATATATTTTTTGAATATCTTTTTCTGTATATTTTTCTTTTTGATTTTCTGATTCTTCATCAATTTGAACACTATCAAATCCTTTTTTTATCGCAATCGCAATTTTTGAACCATCAAAATCAACTTTTTTACCATTTCTTTTTATTACACTTATTGTTTCTAATAACTCTTCTGTCATACTTAAATTCCTCCTACGTTTATACCTAAATTGTAATTCAATTTTACCCCCTTGTCAATACATATTTCGATATTTTTCTGAAAATTTGTTCGGTATTGGTTTTTTTCCTTATTTTATAAGGATTTTTAATTTTACATTTTTTGATTTTTTTGATTTTTTGATTTTTATGTATTTTTATTTTTTTTGCTTTTTGTGGTTTTTCTTTGTATTTCAAGGGATTTAGTTATTTATTGATATTTATTTTTTTTCAAAAAAAATCATTTTTTGTAAAATTTAGATTTACACTTTTTTAATTTTTCTTATTTTATTTGTTTTTATAAAAATAAACTATAACCCATTTAATACATTTGAATACACTAATATTAGGAGGTTGATTATATGAATTTTTCAGATAGTTTTTTTAACAAAATTGAAAAGAAAACAAATGTAGGTAAATCTACAATTTTAGAACTTGCTAATAAATTACAACAAGGTAATATGAAAGATGAATCTACATTACGTGAAGTCATTCAAGAATTAGGTAAAATGACTGGTAAAAATATAGACAAAGAAAAGGAAGATAAAATTATTAATGCCGTTCAAAGTGATAAAGTTCCAAAAGATTTAGATAAATTAATTTAAATATTCATATTATATAATCTTAACTCATATATTTTATTGAATATGGAAAGTAGGGATTATATGGAAAAAAATGATATCATTAAAAGTATTTCACAACGTACAGGTGGAGATTTATATCTTGGTATTGTGGGTGCAGTTAGAACAGGTAAATCAACTTTTATAAAAAAAGTAATTGAAACCTTAGTTGTTCCAAATATTATGGATGAATACGAAAAAAAAAGAACCTTAGATGAAATACCTCAAAGTGCTCAAGGAAAAACCATTATGACAACAGAACCTAAATTTGTACCAAGTAATGCAGCTAGTATTAAAATTGATGATTTTACAACTAGTATAAGACTAGTAGATTGTGTTGGCTATGTTATTCCAGAAGCAAAAGGTTATGAAGATGAAAATGGTCCAAGAATGGTTAAATGTCCTTGGTATGAAGATGAAATACCCTTTGTAGAAGCCGCTGAGATTGGAACAGAGAAAGTTATAAGAGATCATTCATCAATAGGTATTGTAATAACAACTGATGGATCATTTGGAGAAATCGCAAGAGAAAGTTATGTTGAAACGGAAACTAGAGTTGTAAATGAATTAAAAGAATATGGTAAACCATTTATTGTTGTTTTAAATTCAGCTCATCCAATGTTGCCAGAAACAGAAAGATTAGCGGAAAATTTAAAAGAAACATATCAAGTACCAGTATTGCCAATAAATGTAGAAAATATAACAGAAAGAGATATTTACAATATTTTAAGAGATGCTTTATATGAATTTCCTGTATTAGAAGTAAATGTAAACATGCCACAATGGATAGCTTGTTTATCTCCAAATAATTGGTTAAAAAAAATATACATAGATAAAATAAAAGAAAGTGTTTTAGAAATAGATAAACTAAAAGATATAGAATTAATAACAAGTCATTTTAATGATTCTGATGTAATAAAAAAAGCGTATTTATCAAGCGTTGATACATCAAATGGTATTGTTACAATTAATTTAGAAGCATATCCAAATTTATATAATAAAGTTTTAAAAGAAATAATTGGTATTGATATTTCAAACAAAGCTCATTTACTACAATTATTTCAAGAATATAATGAAGCAAAAAAAGAATATGATCAAATCAAAACAGCTCTAAAAACAGTTAAACAAACAGGATATGGAGTTGCATCACCCACACTGTTTGATATGAAATTAGATACTCCAGAAATAATAAAACAAGGTAGTAGATATGGAGTTAAATTAAAAGCAACAGCTCCATCAATTCATATGATTAGAGTTGATGTAGAGTCAACATTTGAACCAGTTATAGGTTCTGAAATACAAAGTAAAGAATTAATTAATTATTTAATGAAAGATTATGATACTAATCCAGATAATATTTGGAAAAGCGAAATATTTGGACGTAGTTTAGATGTAATTGTAAAAGAAGGTATTCAAGCAAAACTTTCATTATTACCTGAAAACGCTAGATTTAAATTATGTCAAACATTAACAAAATTAGTTAACAAAGGTTCTGGTAATTTATTTGCTATTGTATTATAAAAAGTAATTCAAGAAGAATTACTTTTTTTATTTTAGTAGAATATATTTTACTTATATATTTTTTCATAAACCTATTTTATTTAAACATGAAGAATATTCTTTAATTTTCACAGTTATATTCTTTTAAAAATTGTTCTTTATAATCCAACAATTTATTTTCTTTAATAGCTATTCTTAATTCTTCTGTTAATTTGATTAAAAATCTTATATTATGAATTGATAATAATCTTCCACCTAATGATTCATCACAAGTTATTAAATGTCTTATATATGCTCTAGTATAATTTTTACATGCATAACAATCACAAGTATTATCTATAGGAGTAAAATCTTCTTTAAATTTAGCATTTTTAATATTTATTTTACCTTTTTTAGTAAAAGCATTTCCATGTCTTGCTATTCTAGTTGGAAGAACACAATCAAACATATCTATTCCTCTTATAACACCTTCAATTATATCAACAGGATCTCCTACTCCCATTAAATAACGAGGTTTATCAGTTGGCAAATATTTAATTGCATAATCAACCATTCTATACATTGTTTCTTTATCTTCACCAACACTTGTACCACCAATTGAATAACCATCAAAATCCATTTTAACTGTTTCTATAGCAGAATATTTTCTTAAATCTTCATATTCTCCACCTTGAACAATTCCAAATAAAGATTGCATTTCATTATTATGAACATCTTGTCCTCTTTTTGCCCATCTTAATGTTCTTTCTGTACTAGTTTTTGTATATTCATAAGTAGCTGGATACGGAATGCATTCATCAAAACTCATTGCAATATCACTATCTAATTTATTTTGAATTTCAATAGATAATTCTGGAGTTAAAAATAAACTTCTTCCATCAAGATGACTTTTAAAATGAACCCCATCTTCAACTATATCTTTCTTTTTATTTTTAGCAAGTGAAAAAACTTGAAATCCACCACTATCAGTTAAAATAGGTCCATCGTAATTCATAAATTTATGAAGCCCACCTGCTTTTTGTACTATATCTTCACCTGGTCTTAACCACAAGTGATAAGTATTAGAAAGTATTACTCCACTACCAACTTCTTTAATTTCTTCTGGACATAATGTTTTTACTGTCGCAAGAGTTCCAACAGGCATAAACATCGGTGTTTCAAAAGAACCATAATTAGTATGCAATATTCCATATCTAGCTTCGGTATTTTCTTCTTTGTTTTTTAATTCATATTTTATCTTCATAAATTCACTTCCTTGCTAAATAATTATACATTAAACATAAGAATTTAACAATATTATAATTAATACTATTTTTAATTATTTAAATTAGAAACTATTTTTTTTATATCTATTCCATATAACAAGCCTATCGTTATGCTAGTTAAAATATATATTAATTCTTTTTTATCATAATTTAATATTTCATATTCAAAATTATTATAATTTATTTTAAATTTAAATTCATCAATATCATATGCATATATATCATCGTATTTATTAGTTCCACATCTATAAATATCCAGATTTTTTTGTTTTATATTTCCTAACTTATCATTATTAATAATTAATGTTTTTTGATTTATTTTTTTTAAATACTTATTTGTTTTTTTATCTGAATTTAAAAGATTATTTAAAATTATATATATATCAGGATTTATTACTTCATTTATATTTTCAATTTCTTTTATATTATTTAAATTAATAATTACTTTTTTATTTTTTTTATGCTTAATATAATTATAAATATCATTATAATCATTTGAATATATAGTAAATACTTTTTCTTTAAATATTTTTTTTATATATTTTTGAATATTACTCTTTCCTTCAAAATCAAACATTATAATTATAAATATATTATTTTTCTTTTTAATATCTTTGATTCTTTCTTTTTCCAAAATATCACCCATTAAATAATATGAAAAAAATAATTTTTGTTTCTATATATTATTTAATTAGACTTTTAATGTCTGATTTTTTTGAATATATTTTTGTATTATTTATTGTTTTATATACTTGGATTTGATAATAATATCTTACACCTTTATTTAAATTACTATCAATAAAATAAAATAAACTATTATTATTTACAATTTTTATTCTTTTATAATATCCATATTTACTAGTCGATCTATAAATAATATACCCTGTAACATATGGGATTTTTGTCCACTTTATTTTAAATTTAGATAAACTGTAATTGTATAAACTAACATTTGTTTTATTTATAATTGGTGTTTTATCCCTTATGTTTGAATATGAATAATAGTACTTTTTATTATTAATTATTTTATATACTCTTATTTTATAATAATACTTCTGATTTGTTTTTAAATTTTTATCTATAAAATTTAAATTACTTGTTGTATTAATATAATTATATACACCATATAAAGAATTACTTCTATATATAATATAACCTGTCGCGCCTGGAACTTTATTGTAATTAATTTTTAAACTATTATAACTATTAACATTTATACTTGAAATATAAGGTTTTTCCAATGAAACATTAACTAAACAAGAAGATGTTACAGAATTATCTTTTGATATAGCTTTAATATATGTTTTTCCGGGTTTTAAAGCCGTTATTAAACCATTTGATACAGTTGCTACAGAATTATCCATACTTGCCCAATTAACCGCTTTAATTGTTGAATTAGTAGGTGATACATTATATGTTAGTTGTTTTTTGTTCCCAATTGTCAAATTTACATTATTATAATTTAAATTAATTTGTTGAACATGTATAATTGGATCATTTGAATAAATACTTATACTTTCCATTTTTGATCCAACATATGCATTAATAGTTACTATACCTTCTTTTAATGGAGTAACTATTCCATCATCTGATACAGTCGCAACATCCATATTTGTGCTTTCAAAATATATTTTTTCATATATATTATTTGATATTATTTTATAATTTAATTTATATATATTTCCTATATCTATATTTAACGATGGATTAATGTTTATGTATTTAGCCGCAACATAACCAATATATACTCTACCATTTTTTAAAAAACTTATTTTATACCAATATGGATAATATATATAATTAATATTATAATCAACATTTGTTCTTAAACCTTCTATAATTGTTACTTGATCATTACTATTTAATGATACATCTAATAAATCATAAGAAATTCCTGGCCCTGTCCTTATTTTTAAATTATCTGCATTTACTGTACCTATTTGATTATCTGTTTCTTTATTTAATTCTAGTGATGCATTTAAATCAGGCATATTATAATATACTGGAATCCAAAATATTTTCATATTTGCTAGATCATTTAATTGAAGAGAAGCATTATAACTTAGCGCAGCTTCTGAAGTTGCTCCAACAACATTAGTCATATATTGATGTGTATATAATGGATAAAAACTATTTTGATTTACATTAAATTTTTGTAAGTATCTTGTAGTTTGTCCTAAATTAATATATGATGATGAAATATATTTTGCTCCACCAATTATTGAAAGCTTAGGAGTTAACCAAGGTCTTTCATATGTAGTTCCATTTATAGCCCATGTTAGGCCATTTTTTATTGCGTCTACACCATCTGTTGCGCCTATATTATAAAAGTTGTAAATTCCTTCATATCCTAAAAATTTTCCAGAAATACTACTACTTCCATTAATACCTACTTCCTGTCTTATTTTAGATGCTAAAAAATAAGGACTTATATTAGCTTGTTTAGCTGCTTCCATAATAACATTAGAATATGTTTCATCAGTTTCAATTAAATCACCAAGCATATTAAAATATTTAATTTTACTATTAGACATAAATGTATTTTCTAAAATTTTTTCAACACCCTCTTGTGTATGAAATATTTCATTATATTCTAATGATTCAAATTCTAAGATGTGTTTTTCATTTAAAAAGTTTCTTGGATCTATAAAATAAGATAAAACTAACTCATTAGCACTTACCCAACCTCTATCTTTTTCAATATAACTATTAGTTAAAATATTATAATCTGTACTTATCTTACTTTTTAATGAATCACTAGCATAAGTAGGAACTAAGTTTTTATTGTTTTTACTTTCTTCTTCTAATACATCATAATAATTTAATCCTGTATTATGGATTCTAAACTGCCAATTTGGATATATGTTTTTTAATTGAATAATTTTAGTTTTATAATCTATTGGAAATAATTCTGTATCATCTGCCTTAATAACATTATTTATTAAAATAATTATAAACAAAAGGAATAATAGTATAATTTTAATTAATTTTTTCATATTTATATTATGTTCAAAAAAAAAAGATAAACACTATCTTTTTTCTATTTTTAAATATACTTCATGACCATTTAAATCATAACTATCATCTAAATTATCTATAACTTCAATAATCTCTGTCAATGTTTCAGATTTAATAAAATCATTAAATTTTTCAACTGCTTCATTTACATCTTGATCACTATTATAATAAATATTAATTCTATCAATTATATCAAAATCATTTTCTTTTCTTAAATTTTGAACTTTAGAAATCAATTCTCTAGCAAGACCTTCAAGAACTAATTCTCTTGTTAATTCAGTATTTAAAATAACAAAATTATTGTTTTGATAAACAACATTGAATCCTTCTTTAGCACTAATTCTAATATCGACCATTTGACTATTTACTTCAATATTTTCATTATCAATTATTATTTCAATAGTTTTATTATCATATAATTTATTTATTTCATCTTCTGTTAAATTAAGTAAAGAATCAGTAAATAATTTAATTTTTGGTCCAAATATTTTACCAACTTCTTTAAAATTAGGTTTAACGATAAAATTCATATAACTATTTATATCTCTAGTAAATACAACTTTTTTAACATTTAATTCTTCTTCTATTAAAGGAACTAAATCTTTTATTAATTCTTCATTACTTCCATCAATTAATATTTCACTAATTGGTTGTCTTACTTTAATTTTTGATTCTTCTCTAGCATTTCTTCCTAAACTAATTAAATCTCTTATTAAATCCATTCTTTTTTCTATTTCTTCATCAATAAGATTTTCATTGCATTTTGGGAAATCTTCCAAATGAACAGATTCTTTATTTGTTAATTTAGTATATATCTCTTCCGTTGTATAAGGTATTACAGGAGCACATAACTTACATAAACCTATTAATACTTCATAAGTAGTTTGATATACAGCTTTTTTATCATTATCTAAAATTGAAGACCAAAATCTATTTCTATTTCTTCTTATATACCAGTTTGATAAATCATCAGATACAAAAGAAGTAACAGTTTTAACAACTTCATTTAAATCATATTTTTCATATGCATTAGTAATGTTTTTAACTAACTTATTATATTTTGATAATAACCATTTATCAATTTCTTCTGTTTCTTCATATGAAACATTACATTCATCAATATCAATTTGATCTGCATTAGCATACATTTGAAAAAATGAATATGTGTTTTTTAATGGATTAAAAAATTTAGAATGAACTTCTTTACATCCATTAGAATCATATTTAAGTGGTGTCCATACTGGTGAAGCTTGAAGTAAATAAAACCTTACAATATCCGCACCGTATTCTTTTAATTCTATGGTTGGATCAACTGCATTACCAGTTGATTTACTCATTTTTTTACCAAATTGATCTAAAACCATATCATTTACAACAACATTTTTAAAACTAGATTCACCTGAAATTATTGTTGAAATACACAATAGAGAATTAAACCAACCTCTTGTTTGGTCAATTCCTTCCGCTATAAAATCAGCAGGAAATTGTGATTCAAATAATTCTTTGTTTTCAAATGGATAATGGAATTGTGCATATGGCATTGCGCCACTATCAAACCATACATCTAATACATCTTTAACTCTAGTCATTTTTTTACCACATTTTGGACATTTAATATGTAAATCATCAACATATGGTCTATGTAATTCAATATTTTTTACATCAATATCTTCTATTAACATATCTTGAAGTTCATCTAAAGAACCTACTACATGTTTTTCATCACAATCATCACAAATCCAAATAGGCATTGGACAACCCCAGTATCTATTTCTACTTATTCCCCAATCAACCATATTTTCTAACCAATTATTAAATCTTTTTGTACCTACATATTCAGGATACCAATTAATTTTTTTATTAGCTTCTATTATTTTTTCTTTATATGCAGTTGTTTTAATATACCATGCTGGTTTTGCATAATAAATTAAAGGAGAATGGCATCTCCAACAATGTGGATAATCATGAGTTATTTTTATTTTTTTAAATAGTTTATCATTTTCTTTTAACCATTTAATTATATCTATTTCTAACTCTTGTTCAGTTACTAATCGACCTGTCCAAGGTCCTTCTGTATAACAACCATCTTTTCCAACAGGATTAATAAATGTTATATCATTTTCTTTAGCAACTCTATTATCATCTTCACCATATGCAGGTGCGATATGTACTATACCTGTACCATCTATTGCAGTTACATAATCATCACTTACAACTTCAAATGCTTTTCCTTCAACACTAGCAAATGGCATTAATTGATCATATTTAATACCATCTAAATCTTTACCAGTATATTCTTCAATAATAGTATATTCTTCACCTAACACACTTTCAACTAATGTTTGCGCTAAAATAAATTTATATCCCATAGATTCAACCTTAACATATTTTAATTCAGGATTAACACAAATTGCGACATTTGCTAATAAAGTCCAAGGAGTTGTTGTCCATACTAAGAAATAAACATCCTCATCAGCTTTTTTAAATGGTACTATTACTGTATTTACAGAATCTTGTTCATATCCTTGTGACACTTCATTTGCCGATAATTCTGTCCCACATCTTGGACAATAAGGTAATACTTTATCTCCATGATAAATTAAACCTTTTTTATCCATTTCTTTAATTAACCACCACTCTGTTTCAATATATTCATTACTACAAGTAACATATGGATGATCGCAATCAATAAATTGTCCCATCATATCAGTTACTTGATTAATATCATCAATATTTAAAGCAGTTGCTTTGTTACATTCTTTACAAAAATTTTCAATACCAAAATTTTCAATATCAGCTTTTGTTTTAAATCCAAGTTTTTTTTCAACATTTACTTCAATTGGTAACCCATGTGTATCAAGTCCTATTTTTCTTAATACTTTATACCCTTTCATAGTTTGGTACTTGCAAAAAGAATCTTTTATAGTTTTTGCTAAAACATGGTGAATTCCTGGTTTTGCATTAGCATATATTGGTCCATCATAGAAAACCCATGTATCATTATCTTTTCTATTATCAATTGTCTTATTTAAAATATCTTGTTTTTTCCAGATGTTTAATATTTTTTCTTCAATACCACTTACTGGTCCTTTTTCTAATTCTTCAAATTTTTTCATAATAACCTCCTAATTTAATAAAAAAAATCTCTATAATTTAAGGACGAAATATCGCGTTACCACCTTAATTCATAAAGACTTATGCTCTTAAAACTATAACGCGTTACCGTTTTTTCTTAATATTCAGAAAAACACATCAAGAGTGATTTATATATTATTTAATATTAGTTTTCACCAAACACTAATTCTCTTTAAATTAAATTAATATATCGTCTCTATCTTTTGTTTTAAAATTCTACTTGATCAAATTCATCTACTACTTCAAGTTGTGCTTGAATAATATCTTTTACTCTACGTTTAAATATATTTATATTTCTTCTAAGTAAGTTTGCTTCTCTTTCAGTTTTTTCAGCTCTAATTAAAGCTTCATTCACAATACGATTTGCATTGTTTTTTGCATCTTCAATTATAGTTTCACTTTCATCATGTGCTGACATTTTTACTTGTTCACTTGTTTTTTGAGCCATAATAATGGTTTTATTTATAGTTGATTCCATTCTTTCATATTGAGCTATTTTATCTTTAAGATTTTTATTTTCTAACTCAAAAGTTTGAAGTTCAGCTATTTTTCTATCTTTTTGTTTTAATTCATCAACCATTTCTTCAACTTGGCTGATAATCTTATCTAAAAATGTATTTACTTCTTCTGGATCATATCCACGAAGTGTTCTACTAAACTTATCCATTTTATCACCCTTTTGGTTCTACAACAAGTATACCAAACATTCCTTACTTATTTTACCATTCAATATTTATATCATTATTATTGTGAATGTCTTTACCATCTTTATCATCAGTTATTTTACCTTGAATATTGATATTGTTTGGAGTACATAAAAATATACCTCCACCAATTTTTTGTAAATCTCCATTTATAGCATAAATAGTTCCCGCTAAAAAGTCTACTATTCTTTTTGCTTGATCAGATGTTACTCTTTTAAGATTAACAACTACTGTATTTCTCATCTTTAAATGATCTGCGATTTGTTGAGATTCTGAATAAGCACGAGGTTCTAATAAAATCATTTTACTATTACCATCATTTTCTTGTAATGCTTCTTCTGTTCTCAAATCATAATATTCATCACCTGATGTATTATCTGCAAAAACATCATCATCTTTATTTAACCAATTTTTTAAAAATCCCACTTATATTCCTCCTAATCAGATTATACTTTTAACTATCTATAATTTTAACACAGTTCTATTAAAAAGCAAATATTTTTTATCATTTTTGTTGATATTTTTTAAAATTCTATCTTTTTATTAATATAATCTACTATTTCTTCTATATTTATTGTAATTTGTTCCATAGTATCTCTATCTCTTATTGTCACAGTATTATTATTTAATGTATTATCATCTATTGTTATACAAAAAGGTGTACCTATTATATCTTGTCTTCTATATCTTTTACCTATATTACTTGCTTCATCATATGTAACCATAAATTTTTTATTTAATGTTTCAAATAATTCATTTGCTTTTTCAGTATGATATTTTTTAATTAAAGGTAATATAGCTATTTTATATGGCGCTAAATAAGGATGAATTTTTAATACTTCTCTTATTTCACCATCTGGTAATTCTTCTGCATTATATGAATCAAATAGAACAGCTAATATTGTTCTATCTAAACCATATGTTGATTCAATTATATATGGAATAAATTTTTCATTTGTTTCAGGGTCTAAATATGTTTGAGCTACTCCACTATATTCTTGATGACGAGTTAAATCAAAATTAGTACGATTATGAGTACCATTTATTTCTCCCCATCCAAATGGAAACTTATATTCAATATCACATGCTTCTTTTGCATAATGTGCTAGTTTTTCATGATCATGAAATCTTAATTTTTCTTCTGGAATACCTAGATCCATATAGAATTTTTTTCCATATTCTTTAAAGAAATTATATATTTCACTATCAGTTCCTTCTTTACAAAAAGTTTGATATTCCATTTGTTCAAATTCTATTGTCCTAAAAGTAAAATTTCCAGGTGTAATTTCATTTCTAAAAGCTTTTCCTATTTGACCTATACTAAAAGGTAATTTAGTTCTCATTGATCTTAATACATTTAAATAATTAACATATTCTCCTTGAGCATTTTCAGGTCTTAAATATACAATATTTTTAGTATCAGTCGTAACGCCTCTATTTGTTTGAAACATCAAATTGAAATTTCTAATATCAGTAAAATTAGATTTTCCACATTTTGGACATGGAACACTATTATCTTTTATATAATCAACCATTTGTTCTTGTGATAGAGAATCTCCAATATCACTTTTTGAAAAATCATTTATTAAATTATCTGCACGATGTCTTGTTTTACATTCCTTACAATCAAGTAAAGGATCTGAAAATCCAGAAACATGACCAGAAGCTTCCCAAACACGAGGATGCATCAATATATCTGCATCTACTTCATATGCTTGAATTCTTTCTTGAATAAATCTTTTTCTCCATGCATCTTTTACATTATTTTTTAATCTACTTCCAAGTGGACCATAATCCCAAGTATTAGCAAGACCTCCATATATTTCACTTCCTTGATATATAAAACCATATGTTTTACATAAAATAACTAATTTTTCCATTGTTAATTCATTCATTATTTTTTCCTCTTTTCTTTATTTAAATCATTATCTATATAATCTACTATTTCATTTCCTTCTATAATAATTTTTTTATTATTACTAAAAGAAATATTTAATTTTCCATCTCTTGTTTCAAAATCAATTAATAATATTTTTCCTTCATAATAATCTTGGTTCTTTTCTATATAATAATTTACTAAACTACTTATTTTTAATATATTGCTTTCATTATTTTCAATACATCCTTTTATATAATATTTAATTTCTCTTTCTTTATCAAAAATTGTCATATCATCAATAAGGCTAATAGAATCAATATCTTTAATTTTATAATTTATGAATAATTTATCAATCTCATTTAAACCTATTAATTCATAACATATTTTATTTGTTAAATCCGGATTATTTAAATACTCTATTATAAATGGAAATTGTTTATCAATTTGATCTGCAGTCACATTTAGGATAGATAAGTCATACTTTTGTATATACATTGAATTATATTCAATTTCTTCAAACCTATTTCCATATCCAATTATTCGTGAATTACTTAAATAGTCTTCTATAATCATCTTTATTAAAGAATTCATATCTTTTGGACAATTTGGTATATTATCCATATTTCTTTTTTGACTTTTTCCTTCTAAACTAACTGTTGATTTAAAATAATTATGACTATTTATTTCAATTAATTTAGAAGTAATATTTATATTTGAATAATAAAAACTAAAATAATTATTATAAATCTTTTTTACTTCATTTAAACTATTATCAACTACAAGTTCCATAATCCACCTCCAAAAAAAAGACCCCTCCTGATATGTAAGGACGAGTTTAACCCGCGGTTCCACCTTACTTATTCAAGAAGAATCCCTTTATTTATATTGCTCAGAGTTTCCAACCTCATCAACACATTTATATATATAATATTATTCTATTCTTAATTAACAAAATAGTCAATTATTTTTTGTATTTTTCTAAATATTCATCGTAAGCCATTTCTTTATCAATAAATGTTCCATCTTCTTTAATTTCAAATATTCTATTACTAACACTTTCAATTAATTCTAAATCGTAAGTTGAATAAATAACAGCACCATCATATTTTGTCATACCTTCATTTAAAGATGTTATTGATTCAATATCTAAATGGTTAGTTGGTTCATCAAGTAATAAAACATTACCTTTTTCTAACATTAATTTTGATAACATACATCTTACTTTTTCACCACCTGATAAAACAGATACTTTTTTTAATGTTTCTTCTTTACTAAATAACATTCTACCTAAGAATCCTCTTATAAAGCTTTCTTCTTGATTAGTTGAATAACTTCTTAACCATTCAATCATATCTTGATTATCCTCAAAATATTTTTCGTGATTTTTTGGAAAATATGATAATGTAACATTTGACCCTATTTTAATAGTTCCACTATCTGGTTTTTCCTCACCACTTATTATTTTAAACAAGTATGTTTTTGCAATTTCGTTATCTCCAATTAAAACAATTTTATCATCATTTCTTAAAGTTAAATTTATATCTTTTAATATAACTTTTCCATCAATACTAAAGTTGATTTTTTCTAAAGATAAAACTTCTTTACCAAGTTTTTTTTCTGATTCAAAATTAACAAAAGGATATTTTCTACTTGATGGTTTTATTTCATCTAATACAATTTTTTCTAAAGATTTTTTACGACTTGTTGCTTGTTTTGATTTAGATGCATTAGCACTAAATCTAGCAATAAAGTCTTGTAATTCTTTAATTTTTTCTTCTTTTCTTTTATTTGAATCTGTCATTTGTTTTCTAATTAATTCACTTGACATATACCAAAAATCATAATTACCTATATACATTTTAATTTTTTCAAAATCGATATCTACCATATGTGTACAAACTTTATTTAAAAAGTGTCTATCATGTGATATTACTAAAACTGTATTTTTAAAATTGATTAAAAATTCTTCTAACCATATTTTACTATTCATATCAAGACCATTTGTTGGTTCATCAAGTAATAAGATATCTGGAGATCCAAAAATAGCGCTAGCAAGTAATACTTTTACTTTATCAGTATCTTTTAATTCACTCATTTTTTGATCATAAATTTCATTTGCAATTCCTAGTCCTGCAAGAATAACAGCAGCATCACTTTCAGCTTGCCATCCATTTTTTTCTTCAAATCTAGCTTCTAATTCTCCAGCTTTTAATCCATCTTCAATAGTAAAATCAGCTTTCATATAAATTTCTTCTTTTTCTTTCATTATACTATATAATTCAGAATCTCCTTGAAGAACTGTTTCCATAACACTAAATTCATCAAATTCATTATGATTTTGTTTTAAAACAGATATTCTTTCATTCTTACCTATTACAACTTCACCTTTTGTTGAATCTATTTCACTACTTAGTATTTTTAAAAAAGTAGATTTACCTGCTCCATTGGCACCTATTATACCATAGCAATTTTCTCCACTAAATTCCATATTAACATTGTCAAAAAGAATTCTTGAACCATATCTAAGTCCAATATTAACTGCTTTTAACATTTTATCACTCCATTTCGATTTACATTTATTTGCAACTCTTTATATATTAACATATATTTAAAGAAAAAAAAAGGTTTAAACCTTTTATCTTGTAAAATTATCTATTTGTTCCACTTGATTATTATAATATTGATCTATCTTATTAATAATTCTATTACATTCTAAATCAGTATTGTAATCTTTTTCTAAATCAGCAGTTGTAAAATTATTATTTATAAAACACCTACTACTAATATATGAACTCGCTAAATATTTTATTATACTTCCTCTTTCTTCTAAAAAAGGAGACGCTACTGTTTCAACTGAATAATTTTTTAATCTTTCAAAAATAATTAATTCAGCTTCTTCTTGTGTTAAATCTTCTGAATTTAAAGTTTTATTTGTTCCTAATATTTGTCTTATTCCTTTTACATTTTTTGTTGCTCTTAACTTAACTATATTTTTCATTAATTCTTTTTCTGCTTCTTGAAAATTTATTTGATCAATATACTCACGTGCTTGACCATCATTTGTAAAATAATCAGTTGTACCTTTTTCTACAAAACAACTTAATGCCTCTAATGTTTGATTAACATTATTATATTTATTTTGAGTGTTTATACAAGCATAATCAAGTACAATTAAAGTTTCATTCATAATATCACCTACTTAAATTATATCATTATTATTAATTATAATAAACATATATATAAAATATATATAATACTTTACATATATAAGTAAAAGCAACATTATTAAATGTTGCTTAATTATTAACTATTCATATATTCTTGGTAAAATTTATTTCCTTTTGTATTTGTATAATATATTTTTTTCTCTTCACTAATTTTATATACATAAAAGTAATTTTTTTCTAAGAACACATTGTTATCATCTGTATTTTCTACTTTCAATATTACTTTATGCTTATTCAAATCATATACTTCATAATAATCATTATATTCTAATACAACTATATTATCTAAATTTTCATAAACTCTATTAAAACCTGAAACTAAAACTTTTTGATTTTCGTTTAACAAATAATTAACATCATCTTTGCTTGAAACCATGTAATTAGATGCTTCATTTGTTTTTATAGCGTCATAGGCTTGAGTTAATTCTTTATTTGATTCATTTATTACATATTCTGTTTTTCCATCTGAAGAAACAATATATAAATCATCTATTAATTGTGTTTTATACATAGAAGTAAATGGTGTACTATTAAATTTTTTACCATAATAATCATACATATAGTATTCACCATTCCTTGTAGTTTCATTAAATACCCTAGCACTAAATACTTTTTGTGAAATTATAGTAGCTGAAATATCTGAAAAGACTTGTTCAACTACTTTTCCATCTGAATAGAATACATATGTTTTTTTACTCGAACCATATTTTTCACTATCAGTATTTTTTAAATATACATAGTTTTTAATGTTTTTATATGTTACTACATTTTCTATTTTTTTATTTCCTTTTTCATCATATAATGATGTAGAATAATTATCATTTATGCAAGCATAACCTCCATCAATTGATATTACTCCTCTAGCACAATGTTCATCTGTTAATTTTGTAACAATCTTTTTATTTGAATAAATATAATATGAATCAAAGCTATAACCATTTGATTTTGATAAAACTATCTTATTTCCTTTTTTATTTTGAGCAGCTAATAAGTAACTTCCATCTAACTCAAGATATTTTTTATTTGATTTAAGATCATAGATATATGTTTTATTATTATAAACAAATAATTCATATGATAATTTTTCTGAAACATCATCATCTATATATGCTCTATTTACTTTTGGATGAGTTACTTCTTTATCACTACCTGAATATCTTATTGTATCTATTATTTTACCATTATAATTCATAACCTTTAATTCATTATCTAATTTTAATATAAATAAATTATAATTAAGAGTATCTAAAGACTCTAAACTTTCATAACTCTTTTTATATACTGTTTTCCCTAATGAATTTACAATTTTTTTATTACCTTTACTATCTTCTATTTCATATAAATAACCAACTCTATTTATTTTTTTATAATTACCTAATTTTAATAGATACTTACCATGATCATTTAATAAACCTTTTTTCTCTCCTTTTCTAACAATTGAAACATGGTTTAAAAAATTATAATGATCCGTATAACTTGAATCAAATTCAAATTTTGTTAATTTCTTACCATTTTTATTAAATAAAGCAACTTTTTGTTTATTGTTTTCTAAAAAGAATGATGTACTATCTTTTACATTTAAACTTGAATTATTATTTGACAAAATTTTAACTACCGCAACTACTAATATTAAGATTACTAGTATTCCCGCAATAATAACTTTTAAATTCATCATTTTCTTTAGATTATCAAATTTTTTATTATTTGAATTACTTGATGGTTGTACTGGCGCACTATTATAGTTTACTGGATTATTTGTTGGTTGTACTGGCGCACTATTATAGTTCACTGGACTAGTTGGTTGTTGTACTGGCACACTATTATAGTTCACTGGATTACTCGGTTGTTGTACTGGCGCACTATTATAGTTCACTGGACTAGTTGGTTGTTGTACTGGCACACTATTATAGTTCACTGGATTACTTGTTGGTTGTACTGATGTATTATTATAGTTTGTTGGATTACTTGGTTGTTGTACTGGCACACTATTATAGTTCACTGGACTAGTTGGTTGTTGTACTGGCGCACTATTATAGTTCACTGGATTACTTGGTTGTTGTACTGGAACACTATTATAGTTTGTTGGATTACTTGGTTGTACTGGAACACTATTATAGTTTGTTGGATTACTTGGTTGTACTGGTGTATTATTATTATTCATTGAATTACTATTTGGTTCATTTGATATATTATTGTTATTCATTTGTCCAAATATATTATTTTCATTATTCATTTTTTTCTCCTTAATAATTTTATCTATTTTTAGCTATTTTAGCCACTGTAGTAGGTATATTAACACTACCTGCATTGTTATAATCAGAAAAATTCATAACAACTTTAAAAGTTGATATTTCTGGTATCAGATTACTAAAATCATACTCCATTCTAGTTATATAATCGTCTTTAGTATATACATCAACTGTAATATTTTTTATAGATTTAGTATTTACAGAAGAAATTGATCCTAAAGATTCAATATCTTTTGCATCCATTTTTATCTTGAAATGATTATCAGCGATTTTTGTAACATCTGACATGCTATTTAATTTAATAAGTATGTTTTTTAAATTAATCAATTGTGAAGAACTAGAATCTTTAACCCATGAATCATCTTCACTATATGGTACAGAAGTATATGTAATACCTGAATTATAATCCGAATATGAAGTAATCGAAGAAACAACCATACCCATTGATGAAGTTTCTGTTTCTAAATATTGTTTCTGATGATATTCATCAACAATACCTATTGATTTATTTGTAGTTACAACTGATAAACCATTTTGATTTATTCCTATATTCATAGTCATATCGATTTTATAATTTTTTATATCTGTTTTATATGTATCATTTTCAACATAATCAACATCATCGATTGAAAAAGAATAATCAGAAGATTTAACTAAATTAGCATTTGTTACAACAAAATATAATTTGTTATAAACGCTATATGTTGAACAATCAAGTTCAAAATTACTATGAACTTCTTTTATTTTTGTGTATACACCTTCTTTTTCACCATATACACTAAACGTTAAATATTCACTATCATCAAGACTTGTTATAATTTTAAATCCTTTATCTAATAAATAATAATTAACAGCCCCTGGCTCAATGGTTTTATCATATGATTTATTCTTTTTAAGAATAGTACCATATACTATTTTTTCCGAAGGAACCAAAGTTTTCATATCATAATTTTCAATTAAATTACTATAAGCAACATCATTTATTACTCTAATCAAATCTTCCTTTGTTGTATTATTATTAATATATTCCATTGGACTATCTTTTAAATGTGATTCCATTATAGTTTTATAACCGTTATTAACTATATTAAAATATGAGTATAAATAAGGAAATATAGCATAACCAACATTACCTGAAGGATTTGCTATTTTGGAAATATCAGTACTAAGGTTTTTAACATATCTACCTGCCCAAGTATTTAAAAATGATGAAGTAGAAGTTACTTCACTAGTTATTGAACTAGCATAGTTAGCTGTAGCTTCTGATATTAACAAATTATCTAAACAACCAGTTTTATCCAATTGTTTACAATATAAAAATTGCATATGGTGAAATAATTCATGATTTGTTACTTCTATTAATGTATCATTTGATTTTAAACCTTTTCTATTAATTACAATATAAGGATAACTAATTATTCCATCATCTAAAGCAAAAGTTAATACTTTATCTATTTGTTTTTTTACTTTTTGTTCATCTCTATAACTAGCAAGAACATCTTCACTTCCAGTATCGTATACATATATACTCATTGCTGATTTTAAATACTTTTCTGGAATATCAGAGCTTTCTAATAATTCAGCAGCATTATCATATTCATCTTCATCACCTCTTTTATCAACATAAGGTGAATGAGTGTAAGTTATTCCAAATTTTTGTTCATAAATATCTACTGAAGATTCTAGATTATTTAAAATTAGATCAGCTTGATCATCTGTTATTTTATCATCTCCACTAGATGCATACCATAATATAAATCTTTGGTTTGAACTTAATTTTGCTTTATTAAGAGTATGATTTAATGCATTACTTTGACTAGAATCATCCATAAATTTGGCTTCAGAATCTTCAACTTCATTTGTTTCACTAATTCCACTTGAATCTGCTTTTATTTTAACATTAGATAAAACTTCATTTTCTAAATAATATTTTATTATATCTTTATCTATTTTATCTTCATTTTTATCTAAAATATCCATTAATGACATATCATTTGTTGTATAATTTTCTATATTTGATTTATATTTTTTATCTACTTTATCACAATCATAATTTAAATAAACCAATTGTGTAAAATATTCATTTATATCTATTTTATTATTATTATAATCACTTAAAATTTTTTCATATGAAGTTAATTTTAAATTATTTGAAGATTCATTATCAGTTGTTTGTTCTTTTACTGTTTCATCTTTTTCAGTTTTTTCGTTTTTCTTATTATTATTTAAACAAAATAAAACAATTACAGACAAAATGACAATAAAAAAAATACAAACAATCAATATTTTAATATTTATTTTAAATCTTTTTTTCTCAACACAACTATTTTCGTTAATTTCTTTTTTTAAATTACAACCACAATTTTCACAAAAAACATCATTTTCTAAACAATTAAATCCACATCTTGGACATATCATGTAAAACACCTTACCTTATGTATAAGTATATTTTATTTAGAGTATAAAGTCAATAAAAAGGAAGGGATTTAAGATTCCTTCCTTATTTCATATTCAAATTTTATACTAAATTCATCTGTATTACTATAATATATTTTTGGAGTAAAATAATTTAGTTTAATTAATAAATTTCTAAATTATTAGTTTCATCTATTTTTAATAAATATCCTTCTTCATAAAATTTATCAACTAATTCTAATTGATGATCATTTATATGTTCTCTATATTTTTCTAACCTTGAACAAGCAATAATTTTTTTATTCTTTTTGAGAGGTTCAACAATAGAACCTGTTCCACCATGAGTAATAATAATATCCGCTAAATCTACTAATCCATCCATCGTATCATAAGTAAAAAAATCATACATTTCCATTTTGTTTGATTCATAATTTGTATAGCCAGCTTGAACAATAATTCTATCCTTTATATTACTTTTCTCTACATAATCAAGTAATCTAACAAAAGGTTCTTTTTGTGTTCCAAGAGTTACTAAAATCAATAAATCCACCTCAATACTCTGACTTTGGATAAATCTTTTTCAAATTATCCCACTAAACAACAAAAGTTGTCGCAATTGAATAAACTAACCTTCCTGATAAAGAAGGACTACTATTTTTTTGCAAAACTTTATAAAAAAAATTTTCTTCTAAATATCCAACCTAAATAACACATAAATACAGCAGTATGAGCTCCAGTAGTTACAATAATATGAGGATTATATTTTGTAAATAAATATATAGATTTAAAACAATTATAAATAAATTTAAAAATATAAGAAAACATATATCTTCTACTACCATATAATAAATAATTAATTTTATATATATTTTTTAAATCACTTGTTACTTTTGTTTTTCTGTAATTAAAATATAATCATAATTTAAAAAAATTTGTTTTAACTTTAGAAGTTGTGTTAAATGTCCACCTACACTAGAAATAAACATTACCTTTTTCATTTTTAACCTCCAAACCTTTATTAATCATATATATCATGTTTTATTTAATATATAAATATACTCATCATAATAAGAAAAGGTAACAAAATATATTCTTTAAATTAAAAAGATTATTTTTCATGTAATTACTATTATTATTAAATAAATTCCTTATATTATTAAAAAAAATTACTTATGCAGTAATTCTTTTGTTTCTTCATAAAATAGTTGGTCTGGACTCATTTTAAAAATTGATGATATTTTTATAGCCATATCATATGATAAATTTCTTTTTCTATTTTCTATTTGAGAGTAAAAGGATTTGCTTATATCTAAACTATCTGCCATATATTGTGAAGTATAATTATATCTATTTCGTAGCTTTTTTAATTTTATAAACATATTATTCCATCTCCTACATATATTTTATCATATAGTTCACCACTAGTATACTGTATTTTGTTTCTTTTTAGTATAAAATTATATTAATTAGTATATCTAATAAAATAGGTGGTGATTTATGATTACAAACAATACAATAAATGAACAATATAATATTTTTAGAAATAATGTAAAATTATATAGAAAAAATATGTCACTTACACAAGAAGGTTTAGCAGAAAAATCTGATTTAAGTATTTCTTATATAAAACAAATCGAATCAGAAAAAGAGTTTAAAAATTTATCTTTAATTGTAATTTTAAAACTATCTAAAGCACTTGATACAAGTGTTGATAAATTATTTGAAGTCAAAATAAAAAACGTTTAAACGTTTTTTTTATTCATTAACATTATGATATATATTTTGTACATCTTCTATATCATCTAACATAGTAACAAGTCTATTAAATATTTCTAAATCATCACCATCAATATCAATTTTTTCTTTTGGTAACATTGATATTTCGTCTATTTCAAATTCAATATCTTTTTTAATATTTTCAATAGCCATTTTTAATGCATGAAGATCTTTTGGGTTTCCATAAACAATAACCATGTCATCATTTGTTTCAATATCATCAATATCTAAATCAGCTTCTATTATTGCATCCATTGCTTGTTCTTCATTTATTCCTTTAAATCCAATAATACATAAATTTTCATAATTAAATGAAACAGATCCTTGAACACCAATCTTACATTTACATTTATTTAAAGCTGCTTTAACACTACTAATTGATCTATTAACATTATCTGTTAAACACTCTACAATAATAGTAGAACCCGAAGGTCCAAAAATTTCATAACTTGCTTTTTCATAGTTTTCATCTATACCACTATTTACTTTATCAATTGCTCTTTTAATAATATCTCCTGGTATTTGTTCTTTTTTAGCTCTATCAATAACTCTTTTTAATGATGCATTAGAATATATATCTGTACCACCTTTTTTAGCTATATCATATATTTCTCTAGCATACATTGAATACAACTTAGCTTTAGCCGCTCCTGTTTTTTGAATACTTGCTTTTCTTACTTCATATGCTCTTCCCATAAAACCACTCTTTCTTAACTAATATTTTACTCTATTTTAATAATTTTGACAACAAAAAAAGACTAGTAATTCTAATCTTTTTTAACATTTACTTACCAAGTATACTATTAATTTTTTTAGTAGCTGCAGTTACAGTACTCATATCAGGTTCCATAACATATAGTTTTTGACCTGAATATGAATAAGTATAATTACTACTATCTGAACCATTAACACTTTGTGATGTTATAGTCCAAGATGGCATACTATTAATTTGTTTTTTAATTAGACTAGTTAAATTATTTGTTTTCATATTTGTTTGAAAACTTCCATCTAATGTTTTTAATAAACCATTATATTTTGTTATTATAGTTTTTGAAGATAAAACTTTTTTCATAATTGCTGTAATAACATCTTGTTGATTTTGAACCCTATGTCTATCTCCACTAGCATATGCATGTCTTTCTCTTGAAAAAGCAAGTGCCATATCACCATTCATATGAACATTTCCTTTGTTTATTGTTAAACTAGAATTTGTCCAAGGAATAAATGTTGCATCTGAATAAACATTAATACCATCAATTACATCTACTAAATCAATTAATGTTGTAAAGTTAACTCTTACATAATAATTAATATCAGTTTTAAATAAATCTTCAATAGTTGATACAGAAGTATCTACTCCATATATTCCCGCATGAGTCAATTTATCTCTAAGTCCTGTTTTACCATGTAATTGAACATAATAATCTCTAGGAATTGATGTAAGTAATATTTGATGTGTATTTGGGTTAACAGTTACAATCATATTAACATCACTACGAGATATTGATTGAATTTTCCCATAAGTATCAATACCACTTACGAAAATATTAAATGGTTCTTCAAGAACATCAACTTCTTTAGCTATATCTTTTTTTTCTATATTTATAGATATAGTATCTAATATTTTTGTTTTTCCTTTAAATGATTCTATTTCATCTTCAATCATAGATTTATATGATTCACTAATAAAAATTGCATCAACATCTTCATCTAATAAATCATTACCTAATGAAACAAAGTCTGTATAATCTTTATTTTCAGTATCTACTTTTGCTACAATCTTTTTTCTAGCAGCATCATATGTTTCTGAGTTACTTGTAAAAATACCCATTTTATATCCATTTAAATCTTTTGTTTTATTAAACGTTCCATTATCAAGAACAACTAAATAATAGTTTTCTACTTGATCTTTTGCTCCGGTTATTTTGTCTAAAAAATTCAAAGTATTAAGCATATATGAATCACCAACTAAAAATATAATAGCTAGTATAATTGCAAATACACTTGTTCCTATTTTAATTTTTGACTTAATTTTAGGTATTATTAATAACGATTCTATTATTAAAAACAAAACTACTAAAACTATCATAATAATAGAGAAATATTTTACAGGTATTACATTTAATGTTACTATAAAACCTATAAATGATATTAATGTTAAAGCAAATAAACCTGCTATTATTTTACTAAATACATTAATTTTTTTCTTATTTTTTTTCTTACTCATTTTCATCACCATAATCTATTATATCATATTATTAAAAAAAAAAAACTAAATTATTAGTTTTTTATATTTCCTCATTATTTATAACTTTTAATCCATTTGTCTCAACTATTTGATTATAATATTCTATTCCAACAAGTTTTTGAATTTTTCTTTCAAATTTTTCAAAAGGAAATTCAGTTGTTTCTTGATGATGAACATCAGTTGCGATAAAATGAACTAATTTATTTTTAAGTAATTTTTTTGCAGTTTTTTTAACATCTTTTCCATATTTATCAAATAAACTATCTTTATTTATTTGAATTAAAGCTCCTTTTTCAATCCATTTGTTTATCTTATTTAAATCATTTTTAATATAAGTATAACGTTCAGGATGAGCAATTATTGGAACTAAATTACTTAATTTTAAATTGTAAATTATATCTTCCACATTGTTATCTTCATTTAACATTGGAAATTCAATCAAGATATATCTACTATTATTAATAGTTGATATTTTATTTTCTTTTATTAAAGAAAGAATATTTTCATTAACATATACTTCATTTCCTAAATAAACATCAATATTTAAATTTTGTTTAGCTATTTCATCTTTTAATATATTAAATTTTTCTATTTTTTCTTCATTAGAAGTATTATAATTACTATTTTCTATATAATGTGGAGTTAGTACAATCTTTGTAATATTATTTTTTATATGTTTTTTTAAAAGTTCAATACTTTCTTCAATTGTTCTACTACCATCATCTATATCAAACATAATATGAGTATGTATATCTACCATATTTTACCCATAATACTGATTATAAGTATAAGATGATTTTTGACTTAATTGAATTTTATTAACAACAACACCAGCTATATCAGCATTTACTTTTTCTAAAGATTTTTTAGTATTTTCTAAAAGTTCAAGTGGTGTATATTTAAGTTCTGTAACAATTACAACTTTATCAACTAATTGTGACATTATTAAAGAATCTGGAAGTCCATTAATTGGAACACTATCATATATAATAATATCAAAATATTGACTAAATAAATTTACTATTTTTTTGTTTTTTTCTGAACCTAATAATTCACTTGGATTAGGAGGAACAGTACCCATTGTTAGTACAAATAAATTTTCAACTTTTGTTTGTTTGAAAAAGTTTTTATAATTTTTTTCATCATCAGATATTAGTAAGTTAGATAATCCACTATCATTTTTAACACCAAATACATAATGTTGTCTACCTTTTCTCATATCACAGTCTACTAATAATACTTTTTGTCCTGATTGAGCAAAAGCTGTCGCTAAATTAGCACTTGTAAAACTTTTACCTTCTCCTGGAATAGAACTAGTAACTAAAATACTTTTTACTTTTTTATCTACTGATGAGAATTGTAAATTTGTTCTTAATGTTTTTATTCCTTCACTTACAATTGATTTAGAATTTTCATGTACAATTAATTCATCTAATTTTTTACCTTTTTTATTTTTTACAAACGGTATATTACCCAACATTGGTAAATTTAATTTATTTTCTACTTGATCAACACTTTTTATAGCAGTATCAAAATAAAATTTAAAAATTATATAACCATATCCTACTAATAAACCGATAAAAATATAAATTAACATATCTTTTAATATATTCATATTAAATGGAGTAGAAGCAGTTTCTGCCTTATCAACTACATTAACATTTTCAATGTTATATAGGCTTACTACTTCTTTACTAAATATTTTAGCAGTTTCATTTGCTATTTTAGCAGCTAAAGTTCCATCAGCATTTGTAACAGAAATACCAATAATTTCAGTTTCAGCAATTGCTTGAACTGATACCATTGAACTTAATTCTCCAGCTGAATAATCTAAAGCTAAGTTTTGTATAACTTGGTTTAAAACTCTTTTACTTTTAATTATTTGACTATAAGTTGAAACTAAGTTTTGATTTAATAATAAATCTGTTTGTGTTATAGCTCCTGTTGTATCTGATTTTTCAGTTGTAAGAACAACTGTTGTATATGTTCTATACATTGGTTTTTTCATATTAAATGTATAAATACTCCCTAATATTACAAATACTAATACACTTATTATAACAATAAGTTGTTTTGATTTGACATGTTTAAAAAAATCTCTCATATCTATTTCTTCCATAAAATTTCCCCTTCTTTTAATGATTTGCTATTTTATACTATATTTGTTAAAAAATCAAGTATTATTTTAATTTTTTTTAAAAACAAATAATTTACTTAAAATATAATTAACAACTGTAACAACAACTTGTACAACTAGCTTAGCAATTTTATCATTACCATTTAATAATGTTACTATAATAAACATTATTGCCATATCCATAAAAAGTGTAGCTACTCTTGAAGAACAAAAACTAAAAGCTTCTTTTAATTTATTGTTATTCTTACTTTTAAATACAAATATTCTATTTGTAAAATAAGCAAACGCAACTGCACATATCCAAGATATTATATTTGCAACTTGTAATTGAATCGCTGAATCAGGATTCAAAAACGTAAGTACACATATATAATAAGAACCAAGACTAACTACAGTAGTTAAAACTCCTACTATTAAATAGTTAATTATTTCTTCGTATTTTTTATATATTTTTAACATTAAGCTTTCCATTTGTTTTTTACATCACAGTTACTACTATGTGGTGTTGGTGATGGAGGATCCATTTTAATAATCATTGGAACCTTAAATGCTTTACCAAATCCTACACATGTACCTGGTTGTAAACTCTTTTGTTTTTCAATTATTTCTTGGTTAATATTTGGAAGCATTTTTCCAATATATTCTAAATCTCTTGGATGATTTAATTTAAATATCATAAAGTTACTACATTGTGATATAACTGTTTCTGAAATTTCAACTGGTCTTTGAGAAATTAAATTAAAAATCAAACCATATTTTCTTCCTTCTTTAGCAACTCTATCAAAAATATTATAACCTAGTAAATATTTATCATCATCATTTTGAACATATCTATGTGCTTCTTCTAAAAATATATGAAATGGTATTGAAGCTCTATCATTTAATTTTTTTGTAAAATCAAACAATAATCTTGTATATACCTTTGTAATTACTTTTGCTAAAGAATCTTCTATATCTTCTAAATTAAAATTAACAATTTGTGCTTTATAACCATTTTGACAAGTTACTAAAGTAGCAATATAATTTTCAAGTTCAATATATTTTGGATAATCAAAATATTTAGCATTTTCACTTATCAATATTGAATGAAGTTTAACTTTTAATGATATAGCATCACTATATGTTTTTTCGTTCTTTAGAAGTCCTTCTGAGATTAAAGCAAAATCTAATGCTTTTTCTAAATCTCTTAATGTATAAAAACCATTTTGATTTGCTTCATATTGATCTAATTCTTCATTAATAAAATCTGATATATATTCTGTTACAAGAATACTTTCAGTAAAATTACCTGATTTATCTATAACAAAACATTCTCTAAATTTTCTAACATAACCAATACCTTGTACTGGAGCTTCTAAATTAAATTTAGATGTACTACAATCATTTAAAATAGAAAAGATATCATTTCTTTTACTAGTAGAAGTTTGATTTGTGTATAAAATATTCATTATTGCTTTTGCTATTAAATGATTTTTATAATTTTCATTTAATGTATCTGATTCTGCAAAAATTCTAACTAATTTTATCATTTTTTCAATTATAGGTAATTGAGAATGACTTGTTGCAGAAAGAAGTAAAGCAATATCATCTACTCCAAATAACCAAATAGGCATTCTAAGTAAATTACCTGCATTATCACTTGTATTAGTTGTGTAATATTTAAAATTAAAACTTGGATTAATTTTATTTATTTCACTAAAAGCTGTATGATATTCACCATATGCATCAAATATTAAAAAATTTGATCTAAATGGAACTACATTAGGATTAGTGAATACATTTTGAAGCAATCTTGCAAGTCCCCATGATTTACCACTTCCTGTATTACCAAATATAGCCATATGATTACTAAACATATCATTAATATCTATATAAATAGGATAATTATCATATAAAGGTGATACCCCTAATTTCATACTGCTTTCATTATTTTGTCCAACAATTAACCCTACTTCTTCTTGAGTAATTATTCTTATACTTGCTGATAAATTAGGCTTTCTAATAACACCACCTATAAATTTACCATCAACTATTTCTCCAAGAAATCTTACTTTTATAAGACTTGTTGTTACATCTTCTACTTCTCCAATTATTTTTTTCTTTGAATCTTCAAATAAGATATGTAGATTCATTAAGTCTTCTGCAAGAGGTGTCCCCTCTTTAATTTTTAAGTGCGCTACATTGTCATTAATATATACTATTTCTCCAAACATTTTCTTCAACCCTTTCTTATATCAGTTTTTCTAATTCTTCTTTTAATTCTTTATTGTCTATTTTAATCATTATTTCCTTTAATTTGTTATTTTTTTTATAAATATTTAATTTTTCTTCATAAACTTCTAGTTTTTCAAAAGTTTCTTTTAAACTATTATGAATAGCATTTCTCGTTATATTATAGTTTTCACTTATTTCTGATAATGATAAATTATCAAAGTAATAATCTTCAAAATATTTTTGTTGTTTTTCTGTAAGTAATGATCCATATATATCATATAAATCAATTATATATAAATTCTGTTTCATTATTTAAAAATTGCAACTATAGTTATAATAGTTAACGCAACACCTGATATTAAATAAGTAGGTGTCATTCCCTTTCTTTTAAAAATATCATAATTATTATAAGCCATTACTAATAATACAAAAGATAATAATATTTGTGTCACTAAATTGAGTTCTATTACATACAAACCAACAATTGCGAAATAAGTTAATATAACTATTGTTATTATTTGAACAAATAAGCCTAGATGACTAATTTGTCCTTTTTCTATTAATTTTTTGTGTTGCTTTTTAGTACTTTTAAATTTATTTAAAGCTTCCATCATTAATCCTCCATTTTAATCTTCCATACTATTAAATAATCCATAAATATAATTTTCAATATCGAATAATCTTAAATCCTCTTTTTTTTCTCCAAATCCAACAAACTTAACTGGAATACCAACACTTTCTTTTATAGCAAGAACAATTCCACCTTTAGCTGTACCATCAAGTTTTGTTAAAACAATACCACTAATATTTGTTATTTCTTTAAAACTTTTTGCTTGACTAATTCCATTTTGGCCTGTTGTTGCATCTATAACAAGTAATGTTTCATGAGGAGCATTTTCTATTATATTTCCAATTACTTTATTTACTTTTTCTAATTCATTCATAAGATTAACTTTATTTTGAAGTCTTCCTGCTGTATCAATTAAAACAACATCATATTTTTCTTCTTTTGCTTTTGTTAAACCATCAAAGATAACACTAGCTGGATCAGCATTTTCTTTATAGATTGTTTCACAACCTACTTTGCTTCCCCATTCTTTTAATTGCTCAACCGCTCCTGCTCTAAAAGTATCTCCTGCTATTAATAAAACTTTTTTATTTTCATTAACCATTTTATGAGCTATTTTTCCTATTGTTGTTGTTTTTCCTACTCCATTAACTCCTACAAATAAAATTACTGTTGGGCCTATATTATTATAATTAATTTTATTAACAATAATTTCATCTTTAACATATATAATAAACATTTCATCTACTATTATTTCTTTTAAATCATTTGAGTTTATTATATTTTCTTTTTTAACTCTTTTTCTAAGTCTTTCTATAAAAGACATTACTGTATTAACTCCTATATCAGCTGTTATTAAAATATCTTCTAATTCTTCAAAATATTCTTCATTAATTTTATTGTGTTTTATATTTAATAAATTAATTTTTGAAGTAAATTCTTTTCTTGTTTTTTGTAATCCTTTATCATATATTTCTAATTCATTATTGTTTTTTTTGTTAAATAAATTTTTGAATTTAAACAATGCCATATCATCATTCCTATCATTATCTTTATTTTACTATAAAATCAATAAAATTGAAATGATTTTTTAAAATAATATTCTTTTTATTAATATAAAGTAAAATTATTGTAAAACAAAAGAATATTTATTATATATATAAATTTTTAGTATATTATAAATAATGGTGATACTATGAAAAATATTTCAAAATATAAAGTTGATAATTATATTATAATTCCACTTGTTTTATTTATTTTTATTAGTATTATAACTATATATAGCGCTCAAAATCTTTTAGATAGTAGTATGCAGATGCTAGCCTTTAAACAAAGTTTATGGTATATACTTGGTTTTATATTGGCTTATTTTATAATGTTTATTGGAAATAAAAAAATATATAAGTATGCATGGTTTTTTTATATATTAGGAAATATTTCTTTGATTTTTGTTTTATTTTTTTGTAAACCTATTAATGATGCAAGATGTTGGTTTAGCTTACCCGGAATAGGAACTATTCAACCTAGTGAATTTATGAAAATATTTTTAATAATTTTATTAAGTAAAGTAATACATGATTTTAATGAGAGATATTCTAATCCTTCAATAAAAGAAGAATTTTTATTTTTATTAAAAATATTTTTAATTATATTAATACCAAGCTTTCTAACATTTATGGAACCTGATACAGGGGTTGTTTTAATATATTTATTAATAACAATTATAATGTTATTTATTTCAGGTATTAGATATAGATGGTTTGTATTATTTTTTTCTACTATTTTTTTAATAATTGGATTTGTTTTAATTGTATATTTTATAAGTCAAAATCTATTTATCAAATTATTTGGAACCTCTTTTTTCTTAAGAGTTGATAGATTACTAGATTGGTCTAATCAAAGTGGTTTTCAATTAGAAAATGGCATAATATCAATTGGATCAGCAGGTTTTTTTGGACATGGATTTAATAATACACCATTATATTTTCCAGAACCACAAACTGATTTTATTTTTGCTGTATTTGCAAGTAATTTTGGTTTAATTGGTTGTTTGTTTTTATATATTTTAATTATTTTTTTTGATATTAAATTAATAACAACAGCTTTAAAAACAAATTCAAATATAAACAAATATATTATTTCAGGTATTGTTGGAATGCTTATATACCAGCAACTTCAAAATATAGGTATGACTTTTGGTATTATGCCAATTACAGGGATAACCCTTCCCTTTATAAGTTATGGAGGATCTAGTTTACTTAGTTATATGATAATAATGGGAATTATTTTTAATATATCAAACGAATCTATAAAAAACAAAAAAAGTTCTAAATAGAACTTTATCCAACTTGTTCAGTACAATCATCATAATTTACTAAATCATATTCAAATTCATTATAAGTATTCACAGTTACTTTAATTGTTTTATTAAGAGGTACTTCTCTACCTGTTTTCAAATCTTTTACAGGCACAGATAATTTATCATTTTTTACTAAATTATTTATTGTTACACAATAAACATTTCCACTATTTTTAATATATTTATTATTGTTTTCAGAAATATATAAATCAGTAGCATCAAATACTAATTTTTTAGTTATATCGCTCATTTCTTCTTTTTTTTGAGAAACTTGATTTATTACTTTAGGTACAATTAAAACGGTTAACATAGTTATAATTACTATAACAACTAACATTTCAATTAATGTAAAAGCTTTTCTATTCATATTACTCACCTATTCTTGTGTTAATTATAACTTTTTTGAAAAAAAAAAGCAACTATTCAGCTGCATCCTTTTTAATTACTTCTTTACCTTTATATGTTCCACAAGCAGTACATACTCTATGTGGTCTAACATCTGCACCACATTTAGGACATGTCGTTGTACTATTTTCAGTAATTTTATAATGAGTACGACGCATTCTTTTAGTAGTTTTACTTGTTTTTCTAAATGGAACTGCAAATAATTGAATATTTAATTTTATCATTTTAACACCTCACTTTTCACTTTAATAATTCATTTAATTTTTCAAAAACCGGATTAACATCTGTTTTTTTATCATCAGTTATAAATTTCCAACCATTACCTTCTAAATTGATGTTTTTGGCTTCATCACTTACAACTTTTATGGGAATTTCCATTAATACATTTTCCCATATTATTGGCAAAATATCAATAGTATTTTCGATTTTTTTGTCAAAATCGTTAATTTCTTTTAACATTTCTTCTAAAATACCATTTATTTCTATATCAAAATCATAGTTAACAGGCTTTAATGTTATAGAACAAGGAAGAATTGCTCTACCTTTTATTGTCCCATTAATAACATAATTATCCATACTATCTTTTGTTATAATACCTTTAACTTCAATATTATTTAATTCTAAAATTTCATTTTTATTAAAATCATTAAAAGAACAAGTTTGATTTATTTCTATATTCTTATCAATACCACTTTTTAATCTAGTTAAATCTATTGTCATAAATGTCCTCCATCCATTAAAAGTATATCATATCAATATATATTTTTCAATAAAAATATGTTATTATATAAACAGGTGATAGTATGAAAAGTGTTGGAATAATCTGTGAATATAATCCATTTCATAATGGACATTTATATCATTTAAATAAAACAAAAGAAATGTTTGAAGGTTATACAGTAATATTAGTTATGAGTGGTAATTTCACTGAAAGAGGAGATATTAGTATAATTAACAAATGGGATAAAACAGAAATTGCATTATTTTATGGTGTTGATTTAGTAATTGAACTTCCCTATGCTTTTGCGACTGAGAGTGCTGATAAATTTGCTAAAGCATCAATTGAAATACTTAATGCTCTAAATGTTGAAGCAATTGTATTTGGTAGTGAAACTAACAATATAGATAAACTAGCAGAACTAGCTGATATTCAATTATATAACAAAAAATATGATAAACTTGTTAAAGAATTTATAGATAAAGGAATCAATTATCCAACAGCATTATCAAAAGCTTTATTTGAATTAAGTGGAAAAAAAATAAATAAACCAAATGATATTTTAGGTATAACCTATATAAGAGAAATAAAAAAACAAATGAGTTCAATTAAACCTTTTTGTATAAAAAGAAATAATGATTATAACAGTATTGAATTAAACGATGGTATAACTAGCGCAACAAGCATTAGATATGGTTTAGAAAACAATGAAGATATTTCATCATATGTACCTGAAAAAACATTGGAAAAATTAGATAATCCATTATTTATAAACAATTATTTTCAATTACTTAAATATAAAATATTATCAGATTCAAATAACTTAAATATATATCAAACAGTAGATGAAGGAATAGAAAATAGAATTAAAAAATTTATTGTTAATTCTACATCATTAGATGATTTAATATTAAAAATTAAAACAAAAAGATTTACCTATAACAAATTAAATAGAATGTTTACGCATATCCTTTGTAGTTTTACAAAAGAAGAAGCAAAAGAATTTGATAAAATAGAATATATTAGAGTTCTTGGTTTTAATTATAAAGGACAACAGTATTTAAATAAAATTAAAAAAATTACTGAGTTACCAATTATAACAAAGTTTTCTGATTCAAATTCAAAAATGCTTGACTTAGAATTTAGATCAACTTGTGTATATGGAAGTATATTAAATGAAAAAGATAAAATTAAACTTATTGAAAGTGAATATAAAAATTCACCAATAATAAGATAATTTTATCTTTTTTTAATCTACATATATATTTGAAAAACTTGTTGTTTCTGTCCCATTATCTGCTCCATTTGAAAATCCTACATAATATTCTCCTGTTAATGAACCAATCGATATACTAACTTTTGTACTACTTGTTAAAGTTGATATTATTGCATAATTAGTAAGTTGATTTGTATTACTATCAGTTATTCCAAATTTTTGTTCATAAATAGTCGCAGTTTTATTAAATGAATTAAAATCTAAAACTATATTTCTATAATCATCTAATTTTATCTTATTGCTACCTAACAAATTTTTACTACTTTTATCTTGAGGTGAAGTTTGATTGTTATAATATGTACTAGTACAAATAGAAGAAGCACATGCTAAATTAAATGTACTTGTAGTATAACCGCTTGGATTATATATTGGATCAGTAGAATCATATGCAGTAAAAGTTCCAATTATACTAGTTTGTACAACACCATTTTTAACTAAATAAGCTGGTAAATTATTTTCATATTTTTCTTGATTCGTTAATGTATTTGATGCTAGAATAATTGGAACAATACTTTGTTCATAGTTAGTTAATTGTTTGATTTCATCATATAAAGTTGCGTGATCTATTATATAATTTGTTGAATCTAAATCATTAAAAACAGTTGTTACTCTTGTAGTATTAGACATAAAATCAGCTAAACTCACATAATCTCCTGAATCAAATCCAGCTTTTTGAGACATTGTTTTCCATAAGTCAAGGCTTGATAATGATTCTGATTCATCAATAACTTCTTTTTTTAAATTATCAAGAATTAATTTTCTACTGGTTAATATTGACATAAATCCTATAATTATAGCCAAGAAAACTAATAAAATTGTATATAATATTCCAGAAGCCGCAAAACCTTTATTATCAAATTTCATATTAACCCTCTATTCTATAGACTATCTTCTTTAATTTTATATTAAATATAAATAAAATGCAACATATTTATTAAATAAAAAAAAAGACCCCTTATCTTACAAGTCTCTTTTCTAAAGGTCTATTACCTTGTGAAAATTCAGATTGGAAAATTTTATTATTAAAGACACCCGTGATAAAATATTCAACACAATCAGGATCAAATTGAGTTCCTGAATTTTCCACTAATATCTTTATAACATCAAACCAATTAATACTTTTTGAATATCTTCTTTCACCGGTTAATGCTTCAAAAGTATCTATTACAGATAGTATTCTTGAAAAAATATGTATCTCTTTACCTTTCAAATTCATAGGATAACCTTTTCCATCATATCTTTCATGATGACACAAAACTATTTTTTCAAAAACAGACATTTGATCATATTTAATTAAATATGCATCTTTTCCAACATGTTCTTTTACACAATTATATTCTATATCATTCAATTTTTCCTCACTATTCAAAATTTGTGAAGGTAAAATTAATTTCCCCATATCATGAAGAAGCGCAGCCTTTTTTAATTGTTCTATTTGTTCATCATTAAATTTTTCATCTTCAGGCATTCCTTCAACGTAAATATCTACATATTTAGAAACATTTTTTGCATGTATATATGTTATCTCATCTTTTTCCTTAATTAAATCTAATACATCATCTATTATATTATCAATTATTTCTTCTTTCTTTAAATCTCTTGCTAAATGTTTTTCTTCAATTTTCCCTATTCTTTTCTTTTCAAACTTTATATATTTTTTTGTTTTTTGTTTATACATTTCTTCTTCTATTTCTCTTATTTTTATTTGAAATTCAGATTCTATATTTAAATTTTTTTCATCTAAAATAATTTGTTTTATTTTATGTTTTTCTATAATTTCTTCTTCTTCTTCTGTAAGTTTTACATTTAAATTAATTATTATAATATCTGGTTTACTAAATAAATCTTGTTCTTCTAACCAATCTAAATTTACTATTCTAAATTTATTACAGTTATTTCTTTCTGTATTTTGAGTAATTTTTTTTTCAATTTTATGACCTGTTTTATAAAAAGCAACTTGGTATGCATCTTTTTCACTTTTACATCTATTATCTAACTTTAAACTTTCAATTGGTAGAATATTTATATCACTTTTAAGCATACATTTCACTCCTTTATATTATTATATTTTTATCCAAGAATTGGATCTTTAATAAAATTATCACTCTTTATTATTATAACATCTATATTAATCAACTAAATATATAATTAGTATATTCAATAAAAAAAACTGTTTTATGTGTAAAAAATTGTAAATAAAAAAGACAGTTTCACACTGTCTATTAATTATTTTGATTGATAATTTGTTCCACCTAATTGTTGTTCACCCATTTGTACTAATCTTTTTGTGATTTCACCACCAACTGATCCGTTAGCACGACTAGTAGCATCTGGTCCCATATTAACACCTAATTCATTAGCTATTTCATATTTCATTTTATCAATAGCTTGTTTAGCACCTGGAACATATAATTTACTATTTTTATTATTCATAATTTCACCTCCTGTACACTAATATATTGTGCACAGAAGACTAAAAAATACATTTTTTTTATGGTAATAATTGGTTATAAATATTCTAAAAATTGTTCTTCATTTAAATTACTTATTGTTTCCATATTATCTATACATTTATTTATTAATTCTTCATAATCAAAACTTGTTTCATATTTTATACATTTTTTTAATTCAGGATTAATAACAGGATGACGAGGTAAAAAAATTGTACAACAGTCCTCAAACGGTAAAATACTAGTTTCATATGTTTTAATTTTATTAGAAACATCAATTATTTCTAATTTATCCATACACGCAACTGGTCTTATTACAGGCATATTTGTTACATTGTTTATTACAGAAATACTTGTTAGAGTCTGACTCGCAACTTGACCAATACTTTCACCATTAATAATTACTTTACATTTTCTTTTTAAAGCTACTTTTTCTGCTATTCTATACATCATTCTTCTCATAATGGTAATATTATAACTATCAGGACAATTTTTAAAAATTGCTTCTTGAAGTTCCGTAAAAGGTATAATATTAACTTTTATATTACCAGAATATTCGTTGATAATACTAGCTAGTTTTATTACTTTATTTTTTGCTTCAACACTTGTATGAGGTGGAGATTCAAAATATAAACACTCCAAATTAACTCCTCTTTTTAAAGAAAGATATCCCGCAACTGGAGAATCTATTCCTCCACTAAGCATTAATAACCCTTTACCTTGTATACCAACTGGATATCCTCCAATACCTCTTATTTCATTTGTATATAGAAAAGTTCCTTCTCTTCTAATTTCAACATTAATCATAACATCAGGATTATGAACATCAACAAGTAAATTAGTATTTTTTAGTACATATCCACCTAATTGATTGTTTAACTCCATAGTATGAATTGGAAAAGATTTATCTGCTCTTTTTGTTTTAATTTTAAAAGTTTTAAAATTACTATCTTTTAATAATTCCAAAATATTTAATTCAATATCCTCTATACTAGTATTAACCTTATGAGCAACTACTATACCGTGAATACCAAATATTTTTTTTAAACTATCTAAAACTCCATTTAAATCGTCAGAACTACATTCAATATACATTCTAACTCTATCTCTTCTAATTAAAATTTTGTATTTTTTTAACAATTTTTTAATATTATCTTCTAAAAGAGATATAAAAAAATTACGGTTTGCTTTTTTTGTTGAAAGTTCACCATATTTTATCATTATTAACTTATCCATAAAATCACCTCTTTGATTATATCATATATAATATTTTATAACTATTATTTTTTTAAATTTGAAATAAAAAGGACCAGAGTCCTTATATTTTTCTAAATATTTTTAATGCTTCAGGTACTGTTATTTCTTCTTTCAAAATACTTGGTTCATTAACAACTATATATTTATCCAAAGAAGTTAATATTTCACAATAACTTTGAGCTTTATTTTTTAAAATTTCATCATTTTTTTCTAAACTTATATCATTTTTTTCTGAATTTTCATCAATTTTTTTATTATATATTTGATTATTATTTAAATTTAATAAATTACCATTTATTTCTAAAAAAAGACAAGTAAACATTAAATAGTCATGGTTGTTTTTTGTTATTCCATATGTACCCTGACTTTTTTCACAACAACCAAATAATCTTCCTAATTTAGCACTACTTCTAAACAACATATTAATTTCTGGTATATTTAAAGATTCATAACCTTTTTTATTGATTTCATAACCAGAACATAATGTTAAATTAGCAAAAAAGAAATCGTTTGTATTATGTTTAATATTGTTATATAAATTTTCAGTTCCATAGTCTTTTTTATTTCCAAAAAGTATCTCAAATAAATTAAGGGCTTGTTTTATAGATAGATTATCATCAGAAATATAATCTATCTTTGGTAATAATTTTTTAAGTGATACTAAATTTTTATAGCAATTTATTGCATTATTCTTATATTTTGTACCATTATGAAGACAGATATATTCACCATTATTTTCATAAAATATTGTAAGTAATTCTCTATGCATAAAATTTCGATTTGCTACATCATAATCAAAATAGGTATCTTTTTTTAAATCAATAGCTCCATTATCAATTGTTTTATTATTAAATTTTATGATTTTTTTATCTTCTAATGTCAATGTTTCTTTTTTTAGAAAAAAACTGCAAGGTTCAAACAAATCCAATTGTCCTACATAATAATTATCTACTCCATATTTTTTAGGTAGCATAAATATCACCTCTATTGGGTGTTATTATATCACAAATTGTAAAATATTAACAATTTTTCATCAAAATAATAAAAAAAAATACTAAAAAGTATTTAATTTTTAATATTACTACAGTTTTTCATAAATTCGTCAAATATTTTAGTTGCATTTTCATCATACTCAAGCATTGTTTCTGGATGCCATTGTAAACCAATCACAAAATCTTTATCATCATATTCAACTGCTTCTATTAAACCATCCTCTGAGTAAGCAGATACTTTTAAATTAATAGTTTTATTTACATGATAATTATGTTTACTATTTACGCTTATTTGCTTTTTATTAATTATTTTTGATAATTTTGTATCCTCAATTATATTAATATTATGCACATATTTTTGATTTCTTTGATGATGATCGATTTTTGTATTATTTCTAATAGTAGTATCTTCACATATATCATTTTTGTTTTGATCAATTCTGCACATCATTTGCATACCTGCACATATTCCTAAAATTGGAATATTTTTTTCTAATGCATAATTATAAATATATTCATCAAATTCATACCATTTATAACCACCAGGAATTAGTAACCCATCACACATATCTACTATTCTATTTAAATCTTCTTTTTCCTCATCTATCAATTTTGGTGTATCTTTTGGTCTCAAAGTTTCATATTCAATATCTTGATTAGGTAATAATAGAAAAGGAATTCCCTTTTTTTTAACAATTGCTCTTCTAGTTTCCTCCCATATACAAATAACTTTATCATCATCACTTGCCATATCTGGTCTACCTATAACTCCAATAATTGGTTTCATATATAACACCCCTTTTTACTATATTATATTTGTTTAATACTTTCTTGTTTATTTATTTCTATATTATTAACTAAAGAATATAGATTTTCTAACATCATATATTGAATTGTAAGTTCTAATGTTGGATGAACTACTGCTGCATCCCTATCCCATGCAAATCTAGTAGAATCAATTTTTATATCACCATTTGGTAAACAAATTGTTTTTTTACCATTTTCATTTATTTCTACTTTATCCCTTTGTGTTGGATAAATAAATGTCATTCTATTATGTGATCTATTAGCAGCCATGAAGAAATATAATTCATTAATGGGATCTACAGTTAATTGTGTTCCAGTCCATCCTGCAGATGCGAATGATTTTCCACTCATTGCATGAAATAATTCAGAATCAGCTAAAATTGGATTTTTACTATAACATAACATACCTAAATATTGAATATATTTTTCTTTTTCATTTTCAATATACTTTTTACCTGTTTTGTTTTTTGACATCATTTCAACAAAATCATTATTAATAACTTTTCCTTCAATAATTCCTTTAGCAAAACTAGTCATGTCATTTGCTGTAGAAAACATACCCGCATGGCCACTTAATACTCCATCTTGTTGCCCCATGATTTGTGCTTTCGGATCATATACAATACCTTTTGGTGCATTTTTAGTTATATCAAAATTACCATCTTTATAAATTTTTCCATCTAAATTTGTACTAGAAACTCTCTCTAATTTCATTTTAGGAACTACAACATGTGTATCATTCATTTTTAATATATTTAAGACATTTTCATCAATATATTTATAGTAATTTATTCCACTAACTTTTTCAATAACATATTTTAAAACCATTGCTCCCATATCAGTATATGGTCTATGATTTGTTGATTCTTGATCGACTTCAATATCAAACAATATTTGTTCTGCCTCATCTCTAGACGATGCCTTGTCAACTCTACCATTTGTTTTTAAAGGTACACAAAAAGTAATTAAATCATATATTGTTACACCATTTAAATTTTTAAATTGAGGTGCTATTTTAATTATTTCATCATTTAAATTAATTATGTTATTTTGCACTAATTTTAAAATACTAATACTCGTAAATATTTTTGTAACTGATGCTAAATCAAATATTGTATCATTACTCATTTTTTCTAAAGCTGGTACAATTTTACCATTTTCATCTAAAGATACTTCTTGTCTATTGCCAATAACAACAGTTTCTTTATAATTTTTTGTTCCATAACTAAGTACCATTCCTGGTACCATTTCTTTCTTATATATAAAATCGTATAATTTTCCTTCAATATTTGAATTTATATAAAGTATATTTCTTAATTCATCAATTGAATAATCCTTATATCTTATTACTAAATCAATTACTGGTTTTAATAATTCATAATATTTATTTTTAGAATATAAACCTTTTTGTTCTAAGCATGCTCCTGTATTTTGTTTTTCATATAAATCATTAACATATTGTTCCAAATAAGTTTCTAACATAATTTCTAACCCCCTATATATTAAAATAAAATTTATGGATATTATAATAAATAATATTCCTTTAAATAATTATTTAATTGCAAGTTATTATATACAATATATATTTCATTGTCAAATTTAACTTATATAAATTAATTTCTAAAACATACAATTAATTTTTTTGTTTTTATATCCATAAAATTTATCTAATAAATTGGGTAATATATTCTTTGTTTTTTCTCTTAATATTAAAGGAACAATACATTCAATATGTTCCTCGCTAAGAATTGCAACAGTTCCATTATTTATTGCCGAATTTATAAAATTATGACCATCACTTATTTTTCCTCTAATATAAACAAATAAATCTCCTTGTTCAATTAACCTTGAATCAGTTTTTATAGCCTTTATTTCTATATCTAAATCACAATCCAATTATTCTTTTTACTTCATAACAAACTGACTCACTTCTAACTTATATAATTAAAAAGATTAATTAAATATTTTTACTAAAAATTATAATATATATTTAAAACAAAATTAAATTTTTAAAAAATAAAACTAATTCACTTAATGAATTAGTTATTTATAAACTCGAGAAATTCGAGTAGATTATTTTTTGGTACCGGCCAAGGGACTTGAACCCTCACAGTATTTCTACTACCAGATTTTGAGTCTAGCGCGTCTACCATTCCGCCAGGCCGGCATAAATAACAAAATAATTATATCACAATATAATTATTTTTTTAAGTTATTTATTCATTTTCTTTATATTTTGATGAAAATAAATCTTTTTCTTCTTCTTTTATTTCTACTGTTTCTAAAGTAGGTAATTCACTTATACTAGCTAAACCAAAATAATCTAGAAAACCATTTGTTACTCCATATAAAATTGGTCTACCAGGTGAATCACTTCTACCTTTTTCTTCAATTAAATCTCTTGAAACTAATTTGCGCATCATATGGCTACTACTTATTCCTCTAATTTCATCAACTTTAATTCTAGTTACTGGTTGATTATATGCGACAATAGCTAATGTTTCTAAAGCTGCTTGACTAAGTTCTGTATCTTGTACTTCAACTAGTTTTTCATAATAACTCTTGTGTTCTTTTTTTGTTGTTAGTTTAAGCTTATTTCCAAGAACACAAAGACAAATACCTCTTTTATTATCATTATAAATATTTGTTAACTCTTTAACTAATTCTTTTAATTTTTCATCATCTATTTCTAATACTTCTTTAATTTGTTCTAAAGATAATCCATCTTCTCCTACAACAAATAAAAGACCTTCTAAAACTGCTGCTAAATCCATTTTACTCACCTCTTAATGAAAGATATATTTTATTAAAATTATCTTCTTGTTTTATTTCTAATTCTTGTCTTTTTGCTAAATCTAATATTGCTAAAAAAGTAACAACTACATAATCTTTTTTATAAATTTCAAATAAATCTTCAAAATCTATATTTTTTTTAGTAACAAGTAATTGTTTGATTTCATCAGATCTTTCTTTTACAGAATATTCTCTTTTACTAATTTTTGTACTTAATGGTTTCTCTTCTTGTTTTCTAACTAAAAATTTTGAAAAAGCTTCCAATAATGCATTTAAATCAATTTCTCCTAAATCCATTAATTCTTCTTCTTTTTTATAATCATTTAAATTTTCTGATGCTTTTGTATAAAAAAGTTTTCTTTCTTCTTCTAACGATTTGAAATCTTTTACTACTTCTTTATATTGCTTATATTCAATTAATCTATTAATTAATTGTTCTCTAGGATCTTCTTCTTCTAAATTTTCAATTTCTTTTTTTGGAAGTAAAATAGCTGACTTAATTTCAATTAATTCTGCCGCTAAAATCAAGTATTCACTTGCTACATTCAAATTCATTTCTTCCATTTGTTTAATAAATTCTAAGTATTGTTTTGTTATTTCTTCAATACTAATTTCAAATATATCAATATCTGATTTTTTTATTAAATGAAGAAGTAAATCCATTGGTCCTTCAAAATCATTTATAGTTATTTTATAATCCATACTATCACCACTTCTAATATTATAACATTATATTTCATTTTTTTAAAATAAATATTTTATATCTATGATATAATTTAATTAGGTGATGTTTATGAAACGATTTACAATGAGAAATGAAAATTTTATATGTGAAAATTGTGATACTGAAGTAATTAAATCTTCATATACAGCAAGGGATCATTGTCCACACTGTCTTTACTCTAAACATGTTGATATTATGCCTGGTGATAGACAAAATAGTTGTTTAGGATTATTAAAACCAGTAGGTATTGAAAAGTTTAAAGATACTTATAAAATTATATATGAATGTACAAAATGTAAATTAAAGCATAAAAATATTATTTCTAATGATGATAATATTGATTTAATAATTAAACTTTCTGTTGTTGAAAAATAAAAATCTCTATAAGAGATTTTTTATATTAGTTTCGCTAAATACGGTAATGCTACTATAAATATTAGCATTAATATAAAGAAAAATACAATAAATTTTATACCTGAATTTTCATCATGGCTTTTATTTAAATTACTATTACTAGCAATTCCATATTTTGGTTTTTCTTCCTCTTTTTCTTCTTCTTTATCTTCTTCAATTTTAATAATATTTTCTTCAACTTTATTTTCTTCTGCTTTGGAATTATTATCTATAATTGGTTGATTAAAAATATTTTGATTTGTTTCTACATCAAACGTATTTATATTATCTTGTTCTACTGTTGGTACTGCTACGTTTTGATAATCATTTGTATACATATTTGTTGAGTCTTGATTATATAGAGTTACTTCTTCAATATCAACTTTATCAATATTATCTTGTTCTACTGTTGGTACTGCTACGTTTTGATAATCATTTGTATACATATTTGTTGGTTCTTGATTATATGGGCTTACTTCTTCAATATCGACTTTATCAATATTATCTTGTTCTACTGTTGGTACTGCTACGTTTTGATAATCATTTGTATACATATTTGTTGGTTCTTGATTATATGAAGTTGCTTCTTCAATATCAACTTTATCAATATTATCTTGTTCTACTGTTGGTACTACTACGTTTTGATAATCATTTGTATACATATTTGTTGGTTCTTGATTATATGGGCTTACTTCTTCAATATCAACTTTATCAATATTATCTTGTTCTACTGTTGGTACTGCTACGTTTTGATAATCATTTGTATACATATTTGTTGGTTCTTGATTATATGGGCTTACTTCTTCAATATCAACTTTATCAATATTATCTTGTTCTACTGTTGGTACTGCTATGTTTTGATAATCATTTGTATACATATTTGTTGGTTCTTGATTATATGGGCTTACTTCTTCAATATCAACTTTATCAATATTATCTTGTTCTACTGTTGGTACTACTACGTTTTGATAATCATTTGTAAACATATTTGTTGGTTCTTGATTATATGAGTTTACTTTTTGTACATCATTTTCAATTTCTAAACTAGGCATTGGCGCAACATTAAAATCAAAATTATTATTTTGATTAAATATGGGAGACTCATTATTTTCTCTACTTACTACATTATCATTATCAATTAATCCGTCAAAATTTAGTGTTTCAATACCATCTTTTTCTTGTTTATTTTGTTCATCAAACATAAATAACCTCTTTCTACTCTTATCTTATAATTATTATACCAAATATTTATAGATTTTTAAAGTTTTTTTATTTTGGATAATAAAACAAAAAGATAAAACTATCTTTTTGTAATAAACCAATTTTTGCTTATATCACAACTACTACTTGAAGGAGATGGATTTGGCATATCTATTTTTATTAAAACAGGTATTTTAAATGCTTTTCCAAAAGCTACACAATTTCCAGGTTGTAATATACGAAGTCTCTTAATTATTTCACTTGTTACATTTGGAAGCATATCTTTTATATAAAGTACATCCTTAGGATGAAGCATCTTAAAGATTAAGAAATTACTACATTGAGATATAGCTGTTTCAGATAATTCACTTGGTCTTTGTGATATTAAACCTAAAACAACACCATACTTTCTTCCTTCTTTTGTTATTCTTTCAAAAATATTATAACCTAAAAGGAAAGAATCGTTATCATTTTGAACATATCTATGTGCTTCTTCTAGGATAATATGAAAAGGAAGTGTTCCTCTAATATTCATATCTTTTGAATAATCAAATAATAATTTTGAATAAATTTTTGTGATGTTTTTTGCTAATCTATCATCAATATAATTTATGTTGAAATTTATAATTTGAGCTTTTCTTCCATTTGAAGAAGTTAATAATTCTTTTATATAATTTGTTCTACTAATATACTCAGGATAATCAAAATATACACTATCAGAACTATTAACAAGAGAATGTAATCTTACTTTCAAAATATTTGCTTCATCAAATATCTTGTCACTTTTTAAAACACCTTCTGCAATTAAAGCAAAATCAAAAGCATCTTTTAAATCAAATAATGTATATTTAAAAGTACCATCTGGTAAATTTAAATCATAATCATCAGTTACAAAAGAACTAATAAATCCCATAATTAATTCCATATCTCTTATTTTACCAGTATTATCAATATTAAAACATTGTTTTAAAGGTCTATTATAACCAGGTTGTTCAATTAAAGCTTCAAGATTTAATTCAACAGTATTATAATATGAAAGAACCGAAACAATTTGATCTCTAATTTGTGAAGACTCTTTACCACTTGATAATATATCAAGCAAAGCTCTTGCAATTATGTCATTCTTACTTTTAATAACATCCTTTTCTTCTCTACCAAAAATAGAAACAAGTTTTAAAGCTTTTTCAATTATAGGTAATTGAGAATGATTAGTCGCTCCTAAAAGTAATGCAATATCATCTACTCCTAATAACCATAAAGGTATTTTTAATACTTCAGCATCAAATGATTCCAAATTAGTAGTATATGCTTTAAAATTAATTTCAGAAACATTATCATGTAATTTAGAAAATGCACTATGATATTCTCCATAAGCATCAAATATAAACAAACTTGCTTTATAAGGTATTTCAGTTTGTTTTGAAAATAAATTTTGAATTATACGTGATACACTACAAGATTTACCACTACCTGTTGATCCAAAAATAGCAAAATGTTCACTAAAAAAATCATTTATATTTACATTAACATCAACACCATCATATATAGTACTTTTACCAATATATAAATCTTTTTCTTCTCTATAATCAGATACACTTAATATTGATGTGACTTTTTCTTTTGATACAAGTTTTACTGTAGCTCCAAAAGATGGTTTTCTAATAACACCAAATACAAATTTATCATTAATCATTTCTCCAAGTAAATTAATATAAGCATTATTATCTCTTACATCAGTTACTTCCCCTACTATATTTGCTTTAGCATCTTGCATAACAACTAATAAATTAGTTAAGCTTTGGAATTTGTCTAATTGTATATCTAAAGAAATTGCAACCGTGTTATCTTCAATGGAAATTATTTTACCAAGCATTTGTATCACTCCTATTATATTCATTATACCTTTTTTATAGCAAAAAAAAAAGAGTTTTGTTTCTTTTTAAATAAACAACGTACTAAACACCTATTTTATTTCCCTCTAATTTCATTTTATCGGCAATTGTTACAATAAATTCACTATTAGTTGGTTTTGCTTTATCAATATCAACACTATGACCAAATATTTCTTCCATTAAATCCCAACTACCTCTATTCCAAGAAACTTCAATAGCATGTCTTATCGCTCTTTCAACTCTAGATACAGTTGTATCAAATTTACCAGCTAATTCAGGATAAAGTTCCTTTGTAATTCCACCTATAATTTCTGGTCTCTCATATACAATACTAATACCTTCTCTTATATATTGATATCCTTTTATATGTGAAGGAATTCCAAGTTCATGTAAAACTTTAGTTATAGATATTTGTAAGTTATTATAATGAATATCTATATTTTTACCATTTGATTCATTTTTTTTAAAAGCTTCTAATATTCTTTGATGTAAATCATCTAATTCAAAAGGTTTTAAGATAAAATAATATACTCCATATTCAGATGTTTTTCTAATTATTTCACCAGAATTATAACTAGTAGCAACTATAACTTTCTTATGAATATTTCTTTTTTTCATTTCTTCAAGGACATACATTCCATCCTTCTTTGGCATAATTAAATCTAATAAAATTAAATCATAATTATCTTGTTCTTTTTCTATTACTTCAATTCCTTCTAATCCATTATAAGAAACTAGATTTATTTTTACTACTTCATCATTTTTAAAATACTCTTTTACCATCTCTACTAAATTTTCATTGTCGTCTATCATAAGCACATTTATTTTTTTCATTTTTTTCTCCTTCTTTGTACTTCTTAGCTTAATATTATTATACAGCAAACAACTTTTTAAATACTAGAGTAAAATATATCTAGTTTTGTCATAATATCTTATTTTTTAGCAAAAAAAGTCATTGATTTACAACAACTTCTATTATATTTAAAAATTCTTCTGCATTAGTTGAAGCATTACCAACTAATACACCATCAATTTCATTAATTTTATTTATTTCATTAATATTTTTTTTATTTACACTTCCACCATATAAAACTTTTATACTTTTATATTCATATATTTCATTAACTACTTGTTTTATATAAATAGCTATTTTAGAAATATCTTCAACAGATGGAATTTTATTTGTACCTATTGCCCAAACCGGTTCATAAGCAATAATAATATTATCAAATTTTTCTACATTATTTAAAGCTGACACTATTTGTTTTTTTAATTTTTCTTCTGTTTTAAACATTAATTTTTCTTCAATAGTTTCACCTATACATAAAATAGAAATCATATTATTTTTTTCTATTGCTAGAATTTTTTTATTAATTATTTCTTCTTCTTTAAAATAAATTCTTCTTTCACTATGACCAACTATCACATAATCAATACCCATTGATTTAGCTTGTTGTGAGGATACTTCTCCTGTATATGAACCTTTATCTTCATTAAATACATTTTGTATTCCTACTTTATAATCTTGTTTTAAAAAATAAGAAATATAAATACTTGTTGGGCATATTATTACATTGTTTGAATTAATATTACCTTTAATTATTCTTATATATTCTTCTATATCTTCAAATAACATATTCATTTTAAAATTACCAATTACTATTTTATTTGTCTTCATCACTTTTCCCCTTTATAGCATTTTTTACCTTATCAATTATTTTTTTATTTTTATCTTTTTCTAAGGCTGATTTATATACTTTTAATATATCATCTGAAAAATGCTTTAAAGAATGGTTTTTAGCTGTTATACCAGCTTGATTACTCATTTCATTTCTTATTTCAGGGTTATTTATTAAATAATTAATTGCATCAATATATTCTTTTTGATTTTTGAAAAATTTACCATTTACTGAATCAATTAAAATATCTCTAAAACTTTCATCATCCAAACATACTACAGGGATTGATCCAGACATTGCCTCTATCAGTGTAAGCCCTTGTGTTTCGGTATTTGAAGCAGTTACAAATACATCAGCTAGTTGGTAATATTCTGGAATAATTTCCCATGGTATTGAGTTTGTAAGTATAACACTTTTACTAACACCTAGCTTTTCTGCAAGATTAATATAATGTTCATAATCAGGTCCACTTCCAACTATAACTAATTTAGATTTTTTACTATTTATTTTTGTTTGGCCTTCTATTAGAAGATCAATATTTTTTTCTTTCGCTAACCTACCTACATATAAAATAACAAAATCATCTTTTTTAATACCTAATTCTTTTTTTAATTTTGAAGTTTGTTCTGGACTTGTTTTTTCTTTTTTAAATCTTTCAGTATCTATTCCTGTTGGAACAATATGAACATTTTTTTCAACTTTATATTTTTCTTTAAACAAATCATATGTTTTTTTACTTGGAACAATTAATTCTTTTGTTGTTTTATCACAATAGAATTTTGTAAGATATTCAACAATCTTTTTACTTGATTTATCAAAATAACCTTTTGTTATGTAGTAAACATAATCTTCATACATTGTATGATATGTATGAACTAAAGGAATTCCAAATTGTTTTGAAATTATTCTAGCAAAAGTTCCTACACCAAATTCAGTATGTGAATGAATTATATCTAAATTCCATTTTTTAATTTTACTAATTGCTCGAAGAGGATAAATTCCTGTTAGTCTATAATCATATATTCCAATTGGAATACCTGGAATTCTAATAACTCTTTCATGCTCCTCATATTTATAAGACATATTTTCCGGATTAACAGTTACTATAAAAACCTCATGACCTTGTTCCAATAATGATTTTTCTAACATAGCAATACTTGTAGAAACACCATTTATAAAAGGTGGATATGTATCGGTAAAAATACCTATTCTCATATTTTTTCCTTCTTTCCTCTTAAATTAAACACAATAGCTCCAGTAATCATTGCGAAATAATAAGTAATTAATCTCCACATCAACATCATAGCATTTAATATATTTCCATTAACAAATTCACCAAAGAATTTAACAAATCCATATTCAACACCACCAGTTCCCCCTGGAATAGGAATTATTGACCCAAGCATCATAACATATGTAGAAGATACAATACAAGTTAATCCATTAAAACTTGTGTAATCTCCACTTGCGTATAAAATAGAAAGTGGAGCTAAAAATAAACATATAAAACTTATTGAACTAATTAAAATAAGAAACATAAGTTCTTTTTTGTCTTTAAACAAATCGGCTGATCCTTCATGTAATTCATTTAAATACTTATTGAATTTTTTTGTTATTTTCTCTTTATTTTTAATAATTTTCATCATAGTTAATAATTTAATTGTTACTTTAACAATAAATTTATTTATTCTTTTAAAGAATGTTAGAACAAAAACTAATAAGTGAAAAAAATTTACAATAAATCCAATTAAAACTAAATTTGCTAAAACACTATCCTTAGTAAATATATCAAAAGCTCGATTACATATTATAGCAATAATACTAATTAAAACTAATGAAATTTGAAAAACAATAAAATTCATAATAGCAACATTAGTTGCATCTGCTAATTTTAATTTTTCTTTTTTTAATCGATATATTTGATATGGTTGTCCTCCACTAGAAAAAGGTGTAATTGCATTAAAAAAATTAATTTCCATTTGTAAAATAAATGCTTTTTTTAATGAATAATCAGGTTTAAAATGTTGAACAATTTTTTGTAATACAATACTTTCAAAAAACCAATAACTAGCGGTTAATAAAAAACCAACTAATATCCATATTTTATTTAAATTTATTATTTCATTTATTATTTGAAAAAAGTTATCTTTTAATGAAAAAAACAAAACTAATATTGTAAATACAAACAATAATATAAAGTTGAATAATTTTTTTGATTTATTATTTTTCATTTTTAATCTCCTTTTATTATTGAAATACCAGGTAAATCTTTACCTTCTAGCAATTGTAAAGTTGCTCCGCCTCCTGTTGAAATATGTGTTATATAATCCTGATACCCAAAATTAATTATAGCAGCAGCAGTATCTCCACCACCTATTATTTTTATTGAATCTAAATTTTTTAAAATTTCACATATTTGTTTTGTACCATTTGAAAATTTTTCAATCTCACTATATCCAACAGGCCCATTCCATATAATTGTCTTACTATCAACCAAGTATTGTTTAAACAATTTAACTGTATTATAACCAATATCAAGACCTATTTCATTTTCTTTTATATCAGCAATAAAACTATTATTAATAACAGCATCATCTTTTATTTCTAAAGCATTAACGCTATCAATTGGTAATACTATTTTATCTGAATGTTTTTCTAACATTTCTCTACAAAAAGGAATGTTTTCTTCATCTAATAATGATTTTCCAATTTCTATTCCACTTGCTTTTAAAAAGGTATATGCCATTCCACCAGCAATTAAAATATGATCAGCTATGTTTACTAAATTTTCAATCACACCTATTTTATCACTTACTTTTGCGCCTCCCATTATTACTGTTAATGGTCTCTTGGGATTTTTAATAGCTTTTTCTAATACATTTAGTTCTTCTTCTATTAAAAAACCAATAGCTGATTCTAAATAAGTTGCGATTCCTACATTTGAAGCATGTGCTCTATGACTTGTTCCAAAAGCATCATTAATAAATATATCACCTAATGAAGCCCAATATTTACTTAATTCTGGATCATTTGAAGATTCAAGTTTTCCATTTAAATCTTCAAATCTAGTATTTTCCATTAATAAGACTTGTTTGCTTTTTAAATTTTCTATAGCTTCTTCTAATATTTTTCCTCTTGTTTCATTTATAAATAATACTTCTTGATTTAATAATTCACTTAGACGTTTACTTACTGGTTTTAGAGTATTTTTTTCTAAATCATCTTCTGATTTTACACGTCCTAAATGTGACATTAAAATTACCTTTGCTCCAGCATCAATTGCATATTTAATTGTTTTTAAACTTGCAATTATTCTATTGTCATCTGTAATAATTAAGTTATTCATGGGTACATTAAAATCTACCCTTATAATTACTTTTTTATCTTTTAAATCTAATTGTTTTATTGTTCTTTTCATTTTATCACCCATATCTATTTTATTGCCAAGTAAGTATTGGATAACCAGAATTTATTGTTCCACTATCATTTTTAAAATATGAACCTAATGTCGAAGTTAAACCCTTTAATTCTGTTGAAGTTTTACTAGTTCCAGTACCAGTTGCTCCACAAGTATTTAAATAATAACTATTTGTTAATGTTCCTGCTGTATCATTTAAACCAATTGCTCCACCTATACTTACTGTACCTGATGTTGAACTTCCAGTTACAGTACCAATATTATAATTGTTTTGTATACTAGATCTATTTATACCTACTATTCCACCACTCCATACATTTATAGTTGAAAGAGCTGTAGCAGAAACAGAACCTTTATTATAACTATTTTTTACAATTCCTGAAGAATAGTTTGCACCAGTAATTCCACCACTTATTGTTCCTCGTGTTGATTTACCTTGAATTGTTCCATTATTATAACAACTAGATATTGTACCACTATTATATCCTGTTATTCCTCCAAGATACGCATTATCACTAGTATTTGTACCAAGATTAACACTTAATAGCCCATCATTATAACTATTACTAATATCACCCGTATTATAACCTACAATTCCTCCAAGAAATCCAAATTTAACATTAGAAGGATCAAGATCATAGTTTGTTATTAGTGTTATACCAATATTAATTTTATTGTAACAATTTGTTACAGTACCCGTATTTTGACCTGCTATACCACCTGTTATAGCTGCGGCACTTATAACTCCACTTTTTATACCTAAATTTTTTATTGTTCCTGTATTAAAACCAAAGAACCCTTGATATGATGATAATTTATTAATATATAAATTATCTATATAATGATTTCCACCATCATATGTACCTGCGAAAATGGAACTTCCTTCTGAATAATTAGCAATAGGTGTCCACAAATTAGTTGAACTACCAGTTAAGTCTATATTATTTAATTGTACTATTGTTTTTCCACTATATGTATTTCCACTATTTACATTATTTCTAAATATTTTTAATTCATTTAAATTTGATATATCATAGTCATTAAAAGTAATTACATTTGATTTGGTTGTATTTAAAGCATTATTTGTTACAACAACATATGCTTCAGTACTACCAAAAGTAGTATCTGTTGTATAAGTTACATTAATATTTGATGTTTCAACAGTTGAAACTAAAGTATCATTAATATAAAACTTATAATTTAAAATACCACTATCTCCTGCTACTGCAGAAGCTGTTAAAGTAACTCTTTTATTTTCAACATTGCTTGCAGAAATTGTTACATTTGAAACATTTGATGAATCAACTTTACTTACATTTAAAAGGGTTCCAGAAATAAAATTAAATCCTTTTATTGTATGTTTAAGCAAAGTACCATTTGATGTATAAGTTAAATTTGGTAAATTACTTGTAGTTAAATACCATTTATTCTCAGTTAATTTTGTTCCAGCTAAAACTATACTTCCATTACAAGTATAAGAAGATTTATCCACTGATGAACATGTTGTTACGTCTACATTAGCTGTAACTTCACCTGTTACTTTAAATAATTTTACATATGAAGGATCTGAACCATAATTAATTTTGACTTCTTTACTCTGTGCCCAATCATCATTATTAACTGTATATTCTAAAGTTGTTGTATCTGTAATGTACTGATAACTATAAGTTCCATCATCTGAAATTGTAACTTTTATACAAGTTTCTAAAACAACTTTATTCTTTGTATTTGGATTAACTAAACTACTTTTTATATATCCACCTTCAACTAATTCATACACATAAACAAAAGTACTATCACCTTTATCCTTCAAATCACTAAACTGATCACCATTAGTATTTACATAAGTTTCTGTCGCTAAAAACAAATTATTCAAAAATGTTTTATAGTTGTTTTCTCTTATTCTTTTTAATTGAACAGTTATAAGTGGTGTTGTCATAACTATTATTAATGAAATAATACCTAGCATAGCAATTAATTCAATTAATGTAAATCCCTTTTTACTCTTCATATTTCACCTATTTTCATATATATACATTTTATAACTTTTTCAATGTTTTTGCAACTGTTACAAAAAAAAATAAAGTTATAACTCTATTTTCTTATAGGGTAATGTAACTGTAACACATGTTCCTTCATTTATTTTAGATGAATAATGAATTTCTCCTTCATGAGCTTTTATTATTTGTTGTGACAAATATATTCCTAATCCCGTACCTTTTTGTTTTGTAGTAAAAAAAGGTTCTTTCATTTTAGCTTTATTTTCATCACTAATTCCTATCCCATTATCTTGTATAATTATATTAATATTTGTTTTATCAATTACTGTATTAATTTTTAATATTCCTTTTTGATCCATTGCTTCAATACTATTTTTAATTATATTAATTAAAACTTGGTTTAATCTATTATAATCTGCCATAATATATAATTCATCTTTATCTATATATATTTGTTTTTTAATATTTTTTTCTTTTAAAAGTGGATAAAAACTATTTGTTACTTCCTCTAATAATAAATTTAAATCAATTATTTCTTTTTTTATTTTTATTTTATCTATTGTTAAAAAATCTTCTAATAAAATTAAAATTCTATTCATTTCATTTTTTAATATATTTATATAGTTTCTACTTTGATTTTTATTTTCAACATCAAACATATCCAAATAACCCTTACATACTGTAATTGGATTTTTAATTTCATGTGTTATTTTAAATAAAGATAATCTTAATTCTTTTTCTTTTTGAAAATCCTTATAATCTTTCTCAAATTTTAAAACAATAGATGCTTTTTTAATTATAAAGAATACAATTTTGGTTATTATAATAAAAAGAATAATTGTTACAACATGTTTTTTTAATGTACTAAAACTATTCAATAAATTATCATATATTAAACCATAAAATAAATAAAATGTTATTTTTATAAACATAAATAGATTTATAAAAATTATTCTTTTCTTATTTTTTAAAAGTTTGTATAATAAATAATAAATAGAATATTCAATAGCTAATAAAAATAACGAGTAATTAAACTTATCAAACATATAAACAATAATTATAAAATTTATAACAGCAAACCCCAATTTTCTACCCTTTATATAACCTATAATTAAAGGAATGTTAATTAATAATAATGGCATTTCAACATTAAGTGGAGAATATTTTAAAATTAAATAAAAAGAACTAATAAGAGCAAAATCTAAACATAATTCATTTTTTTCAAGATCATATGTTTTGTTATAAGCTTCATACAAAATACAAACTAGCAATGGAAATAATATTAAAATCAAGCTAATTATAGTAGTCTCAAAAATATTCATTTTATCACCTCGACAAAATTATACAATTTTAGTTTGTCGAATTTTGTCGAAATATAAAAAAAGTGAAAAATCACTTTAATTCATCTATATGTTTTTTTAATTGATGAGCACTGTCACCTAAAATTATTTTTAGTTGATTATCTATTTCAACAATACCTCTAGCTCCAAGCTTTTGGATTGCTTCTTTATTAACTAAATCAACATTTTTTAGTGTAACAACAAATCTTGACTTATTAACTTCATAATTAATAATATTGTTTTTTCCACCAAGATGAAAAATCAATTTATTAATTTCGATTTTAAAATCCTTCTTTTTTGATCTCATTATTCCAATTGCTATAATAACTAGAATAACTATAATAATAATATATTTAATATATTGTTCCATAATATCACCAAAGCCATTATACTATATTTTTAATTAAAAAGATATAAACTCTACTATTTTTTTTTAAAGGTTAGTTCAATATGTAAATGCAATTTCTAATTAATTGTTATAATTACAAGGTAAAATGCAATTTTTATCTTGTTTTTTTTATAAAAAGATATATAATAATCAGTGAAAAAGGAAAATTATTGCACG
>Ga0209373_10000278_pt1 | contig 100353 bp, 85 predicted proteins | sample Higcelweek5metaG_FD_187173 | JGI IMG/M metagenome (GOLD analysis project Ga0209373, IMG submission 187173) | Freshwater pond sediment microbial communities from the University of Edinburgh, under environmental carbon perturbations - High... | ecosystem: Environmental > Aquatic > Freshwater >...
GAGGTACAAAACGCATCCGGCTACGAAAAAAGCGAAGTATGTACTGGAGTACACGCGAGCTTTTTGAGGCAGTCGGGGCGTTTTGGGGCCGCGCCCCCCTAGGTACTTTTGCGGGTTGCCCATGGTTTGAAAAAGAGTTCGTCAATTTCGCTTGCTGTATTTTTATACGAGCTTCGCTCATTTCCTGCTCTTTTTCAAACCATGGACAACAGAACTCTACGAATTTAATGGGTCCTGACCCTAGGAATCCTGACCCTAGCGCGACAAGCCAAGGAAGCGGTACAAGGCCACTTGCCATGCGGCAGGGGTGGCGGGGCGGCCGCTTTTCTCGCCAATAATCATCGCGGCGCAGGTCGCGCCAAGCTTGACGCTGTTTCTGAGGGAAAGACCGTTGCTTTCTCCCATTAAAAAGCCTGCGGCAAATTGGTCGCCCGCGCCGATGGAATTGACAAAGGTTGCAGGACGGAGCGCGGGCAATTTAAACGAGTGGCCTATCCCATTTGCGAAAACGCCGCTTTCACCGCAAGTCGTTAAGACGGTTTGTGCTGTTTTCCATTTTGTTTTGACGCTTCGCTCTAAGGCGGAAACTTCCTCTTGGTTGCCAATAACAATGTCGGCTTTTTGCGCGATCAAGCGGGCTTGAGCTTTGTGATTATACCACGACTGAATCGTCGAAAGAGAAATGACAACGTTGCAATATCGTTTTTTAGCGGCGGCAATAAGCTCTTCCGTAAAGGCACGGGATGTTTCGCTCGTCAACATATTCGCTTCGATCATAAGGTTCTTCGCGTTTTTAAGCGCGTCGGTAGGAAGATCGCTTGGCGCAAAAGCATCCGCGCAGCCAACATGGGAGGCCATGCTGCGTTTGTTGTCCGGTGTTGTCAAAAGAAGGCAGGCTGCGGAAAAGGACGCGTTTGTTGCATAGGTCTTGCAGCAGAAGGGAATGTGCCGGGCTTTCATGTCGTTGAGGAAAAATTGCCCAAACTCATCCGGGGCCAGCTTGCCCATAAAACCGACTTTGCCGCCAAGCGCCGCAATGCCAGCCAGCGTGTTGGCCACCGCGCCGCCCGCATGGCGTTCGGCTGTGGCGGGTAGTCTTTGCGCGATGGAGGCTATCTCAGGGCCGGAGACGAACTTGATGCCGTCGAGCGGGATGCCAAACTGCGCCGGGAAAGACGATGGCACGGCTGCGATCAGATCTGTATAAGCGCGGCCAAAGCCGATGACGGCATAGGGTTGTTTGGTTGTTTCAGTCATAAAACTATCGCGTGAAATGAAGAGGTTCATCTTTAAGAATTATCGGTTCTGGGGTGGGGCAGAAGCAAGGGTGAAACTATAAAATCAGCGCCTTTTTCTGGAATTAACCAAAAAAGAGCGGCGCACGGGCTCGGATGCGGGCACGGATTGAGGAAGGCCAGCAAAGCTGGCTTCCTCGCGTCTTCGCAAGAATCCTTGATAAGGAGCCGCTCGCGTACACGTCCGCTCGCGGTTAAGGCCTTGCTTGTCGTCGAACCGCTTGTCGCGGTTCGAAAACACGAAAGGTACACCATTCTACACAAAAGCCCCCTTTGGGGGCTTTTGTGTAGAATGGTGCCCCCACACGGATTCGAACCGCGGACCTACTGATTACAAATCAGTTGCTCTACCAGCTGAGCTATAGGGGCTTGGCACGGGTGCCTTGAATCGATGGCTTTCATAGCAGATACGCAGGGGCCTTGTCATCCCCTCCGTGAAGCTTTAATCATTAATACATGCGCCTTATGACGACCCCTATCTTCCTGATTCTTTTGCTTGGAGCCTGTAGCCTGGGCCCGGCGGCTCCAACGCGTTATGATCCGCCCCCCAAACCGGGCGGCCGCTTGTGCATAGCTCAATGCCAAGACGCCAAGGTTCATGGCAACGATGTCTGCAAGCTTCAACAAAGGGCCTGCACCAACGATATGCAAGAACAGGCCATGAAAGATTACGACCGCTATACCCGGGAGCAGTTTGAGACGCGGCAGCCGGTTGAGCTGCGGCCCAGCGATTTTGAGCGCCCCGAAACCTGCCTGCCCAAAGATTGCCTGCATCGTTGCACCGAAATGTACAACCGGTGCTATGAGAATTGCGGTGGCACGGTGACCCGAGGCGTGGACCCCGAACCGACGACGGGAGTGTGGGAATGACGTTGAAACCGCGTGAACGACAAACGAAGATCGTGGCAACGTTGGGGCCTTCGAGCTCAAGCGAAGAGCAAATTCAGGCTCTTTTCGATGCGGGCGCGGATGTCTTTCGTTTGAACTTCAGCCATGGGACGGTCGAAGATCATCGCGCGCGCATGAACGCCATTCGTGCCGTCGAAGCCAAGGCGGGGCGTCCCATTGCCGTTTTGGCCGATATGCAGGGGCCCAAACTTCGGATTGGCACTTTTGCGGCGGGCGAGGTTGCTCTGAAAATCGGGCAGACCTTTGCTTTTGATCTTAGGCCTGAACCGGGCGATGCGACGCGCGCGTCTTTGCCTCATCCTGAGATTTTTGCGGCCCTCAAACCGGGCGCACTACTGCTTTTGGACGATGGCAAAGTCCGCATGCGGATTGAGGAATGCGGGCCGGATTCAGCGATTGCGATTGTGGAGGCGGGGCACAAGCTTTCGGATCGTAAGGGCGTGAACGTGCCAAATATCGTTTTGCCTTTGTCGTCCTTGACGGAAAAAGACCGTGCCGATTTGGCTGTGGCGTTGGATTTGGGCGCGGATTGGATCGGCCTTTCGTTCGTGCAAAGGCCAGAAGATATTATGGAAGCCCGCGAATTAATCGGCAATCGCGCGGCGATTTTGGCGAAGCTTGAGAAACCGTCGGCGGTTAAAGCGCTGGTCCCTATTTTGGAACGGGCGGACGGCGTGATGGTCGCACGCGGCGATTTGGGGGTCGAGATTCCACTTGAAGACGTGCCCCATACGCAAAAACGCATTTTGCGTGAAGCGCGTCGCGTGGGCAAACCCGTGATCGTCGCGACGCAGATGCTGGAATCGATGATTGCCAGTCCGACGCCGACCCGAGCTGAAGCTTCGGACGTAGCGACGGCTGTTTACGATGGCGCTGACGCTGTGATGCTTTCGGCAGAGACGGCCAGCGGCGAATATCCTCGCGAGGCCGTTTTGATGATGGATCGCATTGTGCGCCGGACGCAGGCGGATCTCAGCGAAAATGGCGGCCTTTTCCGGGAAGCCCAAGCGCCTCAGCACACAGGCGCGGACGCGATTACGGCTGCCGCGCGGCAGGTTGCTGAAACGGTCGAGGCGCGGGCGATTGTGACTTATACTTCGTCCGGTTCAACGACGCTTCGCGCCGCGCGCGAAAGGCCGCTGGTGCCGATTTTGGGCCTTACGCCGAATGCACAAACGGCGCGGCGTTTGGCTTTGTCTTATGGCGTGCGGTCGATTCATGCGGACGATGTGCAAAGCTTTGATGAAATGGTCGCCAAGGCGGTGGCCATTGCGCGGCGCGATGGGTTTGCGGCACCGGGTGAGAAGATTGTTATTACGGCGGGCGTGCCGTTCGGCGTGTCTGGCAGCACGAACGTTCTTCATATTGCGACGATCGAAGAGGATTGAAAAACGATGGCCGTGGATTCTCTTCAATTGGCTCTTGAGGCGCACCGTCGCGGCGATTTGAATGCAGCAGAAAAAGCCTATCGCGACGTTTTGGCCGCGCAGCCTGACAATCCCGACGCTTTGGCTTTGCGGGGCGTGACCTTAGATGGCCTGAAGCGCAGCGACGAAGCCTTGGCTTCTATTCGCCGTGCGATTGAGCTCGATCCCAAAGCCGCGCTTTTCTATATTCACCTTGGCAACGTTTTGTGCACCGTCAAGAATTGGGCTGAAGCGGCAGACGCTTTTCGTAAAGCTGCCGAGCTGCAACCGGATTATCCCGATATTTATTATAATCTCGGCAATGCACTTCGTGAAAACGGTTCTTGGCCTGAGGCAGAGGAAGCCTATCGCAAGGCGATTACGCTGAACCCCAGCCATCTTTTGGCAAGAAATAATCTGGCGCTAGTTTTTGAGCACCAAAAACGTTTGCCCGAAGCCATCGCTCTTTTGGAAGAAACAGTCAAACAGTCGCCAGATTATTTGGAAGGCTGGCTGAATCTTTCCTGTCTGACGGAAAAGAGTAACGATTACGAGCGCGCGCTTCAGACTGCGTTGCAGGCGCGTACGCTGGCTCCCGATCAGGCGCGGCCTTGGCTTGGCATGGGGGTGGCGCTCAATCGCATGGGACGCGATACGGAGGCGCTCGAAATCTATGAAAAGCTGGTTCAGCTTAAGCCGGATTGGGAAGAGGCTTGGGATAATATCGGCCAAACCTATCAGCTTTTGAACCGCCTTGACGAAGCCGAAGTCGCGTTCCGGCGTTGCATTGCCTGCGCAGGACAGACGATTGCAGACGAAGATAGCCGCACGGTGGATGAAGAGGAATATGGCGACCGTCATTGGCATTTATCGCTGGTTGAACTTTTAAAAGGCGATTTGCAGCGTGGCTTTAAACGCTATCGTGCGCGTTTTAAAACGGTGGACGGTTTGGCGCGCGAAAAATGGCCGCGCCCGCTTTGGCAGGGACAGGATCTTGCCGATAAGCGGATCGTCGTGATGGACGAGCAGGGCTATGGCGATTGCTTGATGATGGCGCGCTATCTGCCGTTGCTGCGCGAACGCGGCGCTTATGTGATGTTTTACATTTATCCGGCGCTGGTGCCCTTGTTCAAGGATTGGGACGGTGCGGATCAAATCATTCTTCACGGCGACCGGATTCCCGACTTCGATTATTACGCTTCAGTCTTTGATTTGCCGTATGGGTTGGGTACGACGCTCAAAAACATACCGAATCGCGTGCCGTATTTGCCGTTGTTAGAACCAGACTCGCGCACGTTGTTGACGGGCGACGGACGGCTGAAGGTTGGCATTGTTTGGGCAGGATCGCCACTGCATAAGCACGATTCCAAACGCAGCTTGTCGCTGGATATTTTGAAGGGCCTTTTTGAGGCGCGGAACGTTAGCTTCTATAGCTTAAATCGCGATCAGCGTGAAGGCGACGATGAGATTTTGAAACGTTATGGCGTTGTGGATCTCGCGTCCAAGATCGACGACTTTTCGGATAGCGCACGGCTGATCCGTCAGATGGATCTGGTGATAACGTGCGATACGTCAACGGCGCATTTGGCCGGTGGCTTGGGTGTGCCGGTTTGGACGCTTTTGCCGTTCGCGCCGGATTGGCGTTGGATGATGGGACGCAGTGATACGCCGTGGTATCCGACGATGAAATTGTTCCGTCAGCAAGAACCACGCGCCTGGGACGAAGTGATTGCCCGCGTGCGCCGCGAAATCGAAAAATTGTAGATTTTACCGATGGGCGAAGAAAGAACCGCCCGTGGGGCTAAAACGCCTACGCGCCGGTTTCGGGCGTCGCGTCCGGGCTTGCCGCGCGCCAGTTGGTGAGCCAGCGGGCGAACTCTTTGGCGGGCATGGGCTTGGCCATGTAAAAACCCTGCGCAAAGTCGCAATGGCGTTCGGCCAGCATACGCCAAATGCGCACATCCTCGACGCCTTCGGCGATGGTTTTAAGGCCCAGATTGTGCCCAAGATCGACAATTGAATTGACGATCACGGCGTTGTCGCGATTGCTGGCCATATCGAGAACGAAGCTTTTGTCGATCTTCATTTCGCTGAACGGCATGCGTTGCAGTTCGCGTAAAGACGAATGACCCGTGCCGAAATCGTCGATAGAAACGCCGATATTGCGAATGCGCATGCGCAACAAAACGTCCATCGTGCGCGTCACATCGCGCATGGCTTCGGTTTCCGTGACTTCGAGAATTAGAAGCTCAGGCGGCACTTCGTTTTGCGCGCAAAGATTTGCAATCCGGTCGGGTAAGCTCAGCTCAAGCAGGGACGAAGCCGTGACATTGACGGAAACGGTTAGATTTTCGCCCGCATGGTGCCACTTGGCGGCTTGGTTGATGGCGGTCGCGATGACGTGCTCCGTCATGGCGGGCATCAGACCCTCTTTGACGATATCGTCCAGAAAATCGACAGGCAGCAAAATGCCGCGTGTGGGGTGAGCCCAGCGAATAAGCGCCTCAACGCCTTTGACGCGCCGCGTCGCAATTTCGATGACAGGCTGATAATACAAAATAAGCTGACCGAGCGCGAGCGCCTGTGCCACGTCAACGCTATCGGCTTCTTTGTTTGTCGTGCCCGCGATTTGGTCGAGGGTTGAGCGTAACAAGGCCATGTCGATGGGTTTTTCAAAGGCGGCAACAACGTCAAGGCCATGGGCGCTGCCCAAACGGCGCGCGCTGTTCAGGACGCGGCTATCGCTGCCGCTCATGAGGCAAATTTTGGCGTTTTTAACGCGATCGACGAGCAGGCGCAAAAGCTCAACGCCGTCTGTGCCCGGCATCATGAGGTCAAGCATGATGACGTCCGGCTTAAACGTGTCGAGCTTGGCGGCGACCATAGAGGGGTCGCTCAGCGTGGCGGCTTCAAAGCCGCGGCTTTCCGCGACTTCGGCCAGAATCTCGCAAATGTCTTCTTCGTCGTCGATAACTAAAACGCGCATGAACGTTTGTTCCTACGTACGGCTCGTTCAAAGGAGGGCGGCGATTGAGCCGAATCGGCCGCTCACATATTGCTCTAGCCCGCCGTTTCCTTCAACAATTTGGCGAGCGCTTCTTGAACGTCCACCAAACGATAAGGCTTTTCGATAACGGGCACAGGCGTTTGACTTAAGAACGCATGGACGTTCGTGGAGAGGGTATCACCCGTAACGTAAACAATTCGTTTGGTATAAGAAGGAAATTTTTCAGCCAAAGCCGCATAAAGGCCGGGGCCGTCCAAAACGGGCATGCGCAAGTCGCTGATAATGACATCGAAACCTTTTTTCTCAACCTTTTCAAGGGCTATAGCTCCGTTGGCCGCCAAATCAATCTCATGGCCAAACGGCTCGAGCAGGTCGGCAAGTGTCTGGGCCAGCTCAATTTCGTCATCCACGATCAGGATGCGCAGCTTGCCGGTCACGTTGGTTTGGGCCACCAAGGCGCGCTCGCCTTCGTTTTGGGGAGCTTCGATGCCCTTGGATGAAGGGATCAGAACCGTAAAGGTCGCGCCGCCGCCCGGTGTTTCCTCGACAAAGATACGGCCGCCATGGCTTTCGACGACATTGAGGCAAAGCGATAGGCCGACGCCTGAACCGCCCGTGCCGCCTTTGGTCGTAAAGAAGGGTTCAAAGACCCGCACGCGCAGATCGGGCGAAATGCCGGGGCCCGTATCGGCGTAGGTGAGGCGCACGAAGCCGTCGGCCTGAAGGGTGCTGGTGATCGTGAGTTCGCGCTTGCCGCTCCAATCGCCCATGGCTTGCGCGGCGTTGAGGGCGAGGTTGGTGAAGACCTGCGTCATTTGATCTTCGTCCCCGATGATCGGCGGGAGATCTTCGGCAAGATTGAGCTTGGGCACGACATTCGCGTTGCGGAACTGATAGCCCAAAAGCTCAAGCGAATTGAAGATAATCGGATTGAGGCTGACTTCGCGCCGTTCGGGTGGTTTGCGCCGCGCGACGGCAAGGAAGCTTTTGACGATGCGTGAGCAACGGTCAGCGGCTTTGTAAATTTTTTCAGCGCGTTTTTTTGTTTTGTCTTCGCCGGGGGCGTCCATCAAAAGGCTCGTTTGGCCCATCACGACGGAAAGCGGGTTGTTCAACTCATGCGCCACGCCTGCCAAAAGGCTGCCTAAAGCCGCCATTTTTTCGCTTTGCATCAAGGCTTCTTGCTGATCGGCGATTTTCTTTTGCGCTTTCTTTTGTTCGGTCAGGTCGTAAAGGCCCACGACCATCGCAAGGGTGTTTTGATAATTAATCCGGCGGGCCGAAAGGGCTGCGGGAATGTTTTCGCCATCGCCGCGCGCGAGCGTGATCTCACGCATATCGACGTTGAGGCCTTCGCTCATGGCGGTGATCAAATCGCTGCGTTCATCGGCATGAGGCAGAAAGCGGTCGAGTTTGTGCGTCAAAAGAATGCCCGAAGGCAAACCCAAAAGCGTTTCCGCGCCGGGGCTGGCGTACAGGATTTCGCCGGTTTCAAGCGCGGCGATTAACACGGGCACCGGATGCGCTTCGGTGATGCTGCGGAACCGCGCTTCGCTCGCGCGCAGGCGAGATTCGCTGTGTTTGCGTTCGGTGATGTCGCCAATTGAACCGACAAAGCGCGTGGCGCGGCGCGAAACGGGATCGCGCGTCGCAACGGCCTTGGTGTGCATCCAACGCCAGCTGTTCGCGCCATGCCGTACGCGGTATTCAAAACTGACGGTTGCGGCGTTGCCATTATCGCGGAAGCGTCGCAGCGTTGCAAAAATCGCCTTGCGGTCAGATGGGTGGATCAGTTTGATCCATTCTTTGAGGCCGCGCAGATTGGATTCAAGCGCCACGTCCATAATTTTGCGGAATTGGCCTGAAAAGTAAACTTGGCCCGTCGCGCGGTTCCATTCGAAAAGCCCCTCGTTTGAACCACGCGCGGCCAGAGAAAAGCGTTCGTTGCTGAGCTGCAGCGCTTTTTCCTTTTCATCCTGATGCGCGGCGAATTGGCCCGCGATAACGACGGCAAAAAGGATCGTCGCCAGCGCAAAGCCCGCATAGGCCAGGTTTTTACTCATGTCCTCGCTCGGGACAAAGCCCAGGTCGTAAAGCGATCCGGCCATGCCGCCCAAGAGGAAGAAGGAAAAGGCGAGCAGATGTGAAAGGCTGCCGCTCACGCCGCGCCAAAGGGCGATGAGCGCCGAGACGAGGATTGAACCAATGGCGAGGCTGCCAAAAACGGGCAGAAGATATTGTGCGGGTCGTTGATCGAAGGCTGTCGTAACAAGTAAAAGCACGAGCACGCCGCCGATAAGGGCCATGGGAACCTTCATCATCGGCGCTGTGGTGTCCAGCTCAAGAAACGTGGACGTGAAATACAGGCTCAAAATATACGCGGCGATCATGCTGTAGCTTTGGAGCAGGGCGATCATCGTTCCATGCTCAAGCCCCAGTAAAAGCAGAACAGAGCCATTGGTGCTCGCCATATTCAGGCCGAGCGATACGAGCAAAAGCATCAGGAAGATCTGGACGCGCTCGCGTAAAACAACCCAGATGAAGAATAAATACAGCGAGGCCGTTATCATCACGCCGATGAACAGGCCAAAGATGATGTCGGGTGAGAACGGCAAACGCGCCGCGCTTTCGTTCAAAAGCGCGGCTGTATCCGGCATCATAGAAAAGCCGGGTTCGGCGGCGAGCGCGGGCGCAAGAAAGGCGCTAACGAAAAACAGAAACAGACCGCAGAGGAGGCTTGCCTTGCCGCGTAACGCGGACCAAGGGGGCTGAGGTGGGGAGAAAAGACGGGCGGAAATGCGCACGCTTCAAGCGTCCTTATTTGATTCCAATCCGTTATTATCCTATGGTTAACTAACTAAAATCTCGCTAACGTAAAGAACGGCGGATGGGGCTATTATCCCGTCAAAACAGGGTTGAAACTTAATAAAGGATTACTTTTCGGGTTCAAATCCCCGGGAAGGGCCTTTCTAAAGGAGTGCTCTTGCATGGTTGAAATGACAAAACGCGTTACTGACGAAGAAGCTTTGGCGCTGCATGCGTCGGGTCGTCCCGGCAAACTGGAAATCAAACCGACGAAGCCGCTGGCAACGGCGCGCGACCTTTCGCTGGCTTATTCGCCCGGCGTTGCTGCGCCGTGCAAAGCGATCAAGGCTGATCCCGATGCCGCTTATACCTACACCGACAAAGGCAACGTCGTTGCGATCATATCGAACGGCACGGCTGTGTTGGGTTTGGGTAATTTGGGCGCTCTGGCTGCCAAGCCCGTGATGGAAGGCAAAGCTGTTTTGTTTAAGCGCTTTGCCGATATCGACGGCATAGATTTGGAAGTCAGCACCGAAGAGATCGACGCGTTTGTGAATTGCGTGAAGCTTTTGGGCGCTTCGTTCGGCGGCATTAATCTTGAGGATATCAAAGCGCCGGAATGTTTTGAGATTGAGCGCCGTTTGATTGAGGCGCTCGATATCCCCGTGATGCATGACGATCAGCACGGTACGGCGATCATCGTCGGGGCTGGGTTTAAAAATGCGCTCAAGCTCACGGGCCGCTCGATTGATAACGTCAAGGTCGTGATGAACGGCGCTGGTGCGGCTGCCATGGCGTGTGCGAAGCTTTTGCGTGCGATGGGAGTTCGGGCCGAAAACCTCGTTATGTGCGATACGCACGGCGTGATCTTCAAGGGCCGCGCAGCGGGCATGAACCCGTGGAAAGAGGCCGTTGCGAGTCAAACGTCCGCGCGGACGTTGGCTGAAGCGCTGCAGGGTGCCGATGCGCTGATTGGGCTTTCGGCTAAGGGCGCGGTGACGCCCGCCATGGTCGCGTCGATGGCGGCAAAGCCGCTTATTTTTGCGATGGCAAATCCCGATCCAGAAATCACGCCGGAGGAAGTTGCCGCCGTGCGCGACGATGCGATTATGGCGACGGGCCGTTCGGATTACCCGAACCAGATCAATAACGTTTTAGGCTTCCCCTATATCTTCCGTGGTGCTTTGGACGTGCGGGCAAGCTGCGTGAATGAGGCGATGAAGCTGGCTGCTGTTGAAGCTTTGGCCGCTTTGGCGCAGGAACCCGTTCCGGCAGAGGTCTCGGCTGCGTATGAAGGGCGGCGCTTGGCTTTTGGCCCGTCCTATATCATTCCAACGCCCTTCGATCCGCGTTTGCTTACGCGCATTCCCGTCGCTGTCGCTAAGGCGGCTGTTGCAAGCGGTGTGGCGCGCAAGCCCCTTACGGACTGGGCTGCCTATGAGAAAGCTTTGGCTGCACGGCATTAAAACAAAAGGGCCGGAAGGATTTTGATCCTTACCGGCCCTGAAACTACAGCTCCCCCCTTTTGCCGTAGCTTTAACCCATTGCGTGCGAGACATTCAGATGTTCCGCGCGATAGGGATCTGGTAGATGTTTGAGATAGGACGGAATCTCTTCCTGTCCTTCAAAGCTTAAAGAGACTTGATCCGCAAGGTCGCCCGTGCGGCGGCGCACAAAAAGGGCGATATCCGGTTGTTTTTGATTGGCGGCGCAATAAGTGAATATTTCACGTTCTTGGCCGTGAATCTTCATGCGGTGAATAAGCCCAATCGGCCTGCGCATCCCATAACAATCCTCGTAAACGGCCGTCACAAACGCAGCGTGCCGCATCAGGTAAGCGGTCTTTAAAAAACACAGGAAAGGGCAGGGAAAGGCTAGATGGAAAAAGAAGCTCTTGAATAAGAATGAGAATAAAGATTTGGTGGACATAACCTATTCTCCCTACTTAGTAAAAGTGATTTTATACCCGTTATGGTTGCATATCGCTTAATTTACACATATATTTTTCGCTATCGTCTGCCTCAAAAAGAGAATAACGCAAAAGCGTGAACAATATAAGTTATTGAAATACTTGCGCTAATAATGGTAGCGCTCTACCCATTAAGGGTAGGCCTTTGGTGTAAAAGGTGTTAAATTTATAGAGAAAAGCACAGGGGGCGCTTATTCGCCTGCGGTTTGGACTTTTCCCGTGACGCTATCGACGCTTTGGCCCACGCGTAAAACGACGTCTATGGCCTCGCGCGCGCCTCTGGCGGGCAGACGGAAGTTGAGCGTTTGTGGCGTGACGCTGAGGATTTGAAGCACTTCTTTGTGCGTGGCGGGTGTCCAAGCTTCGCCGTTGATCCACGCGGTCCATTTACCGGGGCCGAAATAAAGCAGGCTGTCGAGTTTGAGCGGCCTGTTTTCTTCGCGCACGAACGCGTGCGGATGGGCAGCTTTTTCGTTTTGGATCAGGCGGACTTCTTCGTCGGAAAAGAAAACGGAAGGCGGCACGCTGGATTCTTCTTCGGCCCAAAGGGGCGCGGTAGGGACAAAGCTCATCCCCAAAAGAAGCCAAACCCAACGTGCACGGTTCATGGTTGCGGCTCTTTCTTGGCGGCATTGGCCAGCCAGAGCAAATCCATCTTCACATGCAAATTGAGAAGGCCGGACGCGGCCGTTTCAGCGGTGTTTGTTTTTTGGATCGACAGTTTTTGAAGCGTCAAGCGTCCCGGCAGGTGGTTGAGCTTTTCGATAAAGCGAAATACATCGGTGTCGAGCGCGGCTTGTGCTTCAATCGTCAGCGGGCTTTGCACAAGGCCTTCAACGTTGGGAAAAGCCGGATTGCCAGCCCACGGCGCGGCGGGACCCAGCGTAAACGTCATGGCCGAAAGAGGCATGGCGGCGGCAAGCGGCTCCAGCGCATCGGCCAATCCGGCGCGGTCCATCGGCGCAAGATAGGTTTCGATGGAATCGCCTTGCAATGCTTGGCTCAGCGCGCGGGCTTCGCGAGCATCCTCACGCCATTGTTTAAGCTGCGCCGAAAGTTCCGTTCGCCGCGCTTCCAGCAAAGCATGCGTTTGTGCGAGTTTGGCTTCATAGGGGGCGCTGCCTTCGGCTGTGGCCAGCGCTAGCAGAAGCGCGAAGCCAAGACCTGTCAGCCAAAAGCGGTGCGGGCGGAGGACGGATACGTTCATGAAGCCTCCTTACGGATCACAAACGTCGCAATAGGCGGGGGCTCTTTGCTCCCGGGCTCTTTATTCGTGATCGTTTCATCGGGAAGCGTCGGGTAAGGATAGCGCGCGACCTCGACATCGTAGCCGTCAAGCGCATCGCGCAGGAGAAAGGCGAGGTTGTCAAACGCGCGCGTGATTTTCTGGCGTTTGAGTTCATTGAGGCGCTCGTGCGTTTCGTCCTCTTTGAGCAACAGGTCGATTTTAAGCGTTTCATCCTGCCAATCGAGCGCGATGACTTTGGCTTCCGAACCCAAAGCTCCATGCAAAAGGGAAAGAAGCGCCTGCGGGCCCGGATGCGGCGCGGTGAAAAGGCGGCGGCGCTCAACGGCTTTACGCAGCGTTTCAAGCGGCGCGGCTTCATGGGCAAGCGTGCGCCGGGCTTGCGTTAGCGTGGCTTCGAGCGAGGCGACATCGGCGGTGGCGGTGGCATTGGCCCGCGCGGTTTGATAAAGGGCTTGCCCTTCGATCCCGGCATAAAGAAGCGAGGTGGCAAGGGCGACCAGCGCGACGCGCGAGCCAGCTTTTTGCACGCGGCGTGTTTGGGCGTCACGCGCCTCAGCCGGACGCATCAAAATAGCGCGGGGCCAGGGTTTGCTTTGCAGCCAAAGGGCCGAGACAAGGTCGGCCAAAGGTTCGTCCGGTTGCGGCGGCAAGGGCAGGTTCAAGCGGGCCGCAGCTTCACGCGGGGAGAACAACAGCTGGCTTGCGACGGGCAAGGCTTGGCGGCTGAAGCTTTGATGCAAAGCGGGAGGCAAAAGAGCCGCCAGATGCAACGGCGTTTCGTCGGTTAAACCAAAACGCGCCAGATACGAGCGCGTGGCCTGCAAATCCTGCGCAAGGCTTTCGGCAACGGTGTCGGGGTGCGCAAGCGCGGGCAAAGGTGGCGTGAGCCGCGTGAAAATAAGCTCACCGCTGCGCGTGACAATCTGACGAAAGCCGCCTGTTTTGTGGCTGGCCAGCAAAAGGCCCCAACCGCCCGCGGAAGCGGGGGCGAGTTTGGCCAAAAGGTCTGCGCTTTCGAGCGGCAGCGAACAGACTTGCCCTGAGGGGTTCGAAACGGCGGCAAGCCGGTCTAGCCAAAAGCCAACAGGGCCTTCGGTCTCGACGCTGGCCAAAAGGACGGAGCCGCTGGCCTCATCCAGCGCCGTGCGCAGGGAGGCGTGCGGATAATTTTGTTCGAGCCGCCGAAGCGAAAGTTTTTTCTTATCCCAAGCGGACAGCGGCGGCAGAACGTCGCGCTTGAAAGCTTGGGCGAGGGTGTCGGCCAAAAGGACGACGGGCCGTCGCGGCGCAAGGCTGAGCGCAGCCCAAAGCGGATCGGCATTTTCGCCCGCAGGCAAAAAGAAGGGCGCGCTTTTCTTGAGGCCCGGCGGCGGGAGCAGAAAAACGCCATCGTCACCGATGCTCAGAATAAAAGCGCGGGCCAAGTTGTGTGCCATCAGATGCCTCGCGCCAAGGGGCCGAGCGAGCCGTAAACCGGGCCCAAAACGGCCAAAACGATCCAAGCGAGAAGGCCGCCGACCAAGGCCGTTAACGCGGGCTCAAGCAGGCCAAGGAAAGATTCAACGCTGTCTTGCGCATCGCGTTCGGCGACGGCGGCGATATTCTCAAGCGTTTTGCCAAGCGCGCCGCTTTGTTCGCCCACGCGGATCATCTGGAGGGCAAAGGGCGAGAGAAAAGTCGCGCAAGCCTGTGAAAGAGAAAGCCCTTCGCCTAGAGAAGTGGCGGCTTGGCCTGCGCGTTGGACAAGGGCGCGGTTGCCAAGCGTGCCGCTGGCGATTTTGAGCGCGCTCGGTAAGGCAAGGCCGCTGGCGTTCAGCGTCGCAAAGCTTGTCGCAAAACGCGCGAGCGCGAGCGAACGCAAAACAGGGCCAATGCCCGGCAGCCTGAGCAAAAGCGCATCGGCTTTGGCGCTAGCATTGACAGAGAAATGGCGCGCGCCAATCAGAGCCAGATAAAGGCCAAGCGCCAAAGCGGGAGCCAACCACCAAAGTGCGGCAAAGACGTCGGCGCTGGCGATCAAAAGGCGCGTGGCAAGCGGCAACTCAGTTCCGAGCGACGTTAAAAATGAGACGATCTCCGGCACGACGAACCCCATCATGAAACTTGTGACGCCACAAGCCACGCATAGCAGGAATAGAGGATAACGCAAAGCGCGCTTGAGCGCGCGGCGAAGATGAAGCTGTCCTTCTTCCTGCCTTGTCAACCGGGCAAAAGCGCCTGCCAGATGGCCGCTGCGCTCCCCGGCCTCAAGCAGCGCCAGAAATACGGAATCGAAAAGAACCGGATGCGCCGCAAAAGAATCTTTGACGCTGCTTCCGGCCTCAATCGCTTGGGCAATTGCGCTCAGATGCGTTTGAAAAAGACCGGGCGGTAGGGTCGCGGCAATTTTACGCAAGGCTTCGTCAAAAGGCAGGCCGATGGTTAGAAAATCGCTCATTTGCGAGCAAAAAGCGAGGCGTTCGCGCGGATCGGCCCGTTCAAAACGGAGCTTGCCCTGTCCTGGTGTGGTTGTGCGCGGCTTGGCTTCGATCAGCTCAAGACCTAATTGATGCAACAGAAAGGCCAGCTCGTTTTCATTGCCCGCATTGCGGCATCCTTTTTGGATTTGTCCCGAAGCGCCGACGGCTCGATAGGCATACGCTGTCATGCATCCGTCTCCCGCCGCGTCATATCGACCGCGCGGCGCAGATCGGCTAGGGCGATTTCTCCCGCTAAAACTTTGCCGATGCCATCTTCTTGCATCGTAACAAAACCTTCGGCGCGCGCCTGCGTCAAAAGAGCGCGCCGCGACGCGCCCGCCGCCATCGTTTCGTCAAGCGCGGGCGAAAAGGGCAGGACTTCGGCAATAACCGTGCGGCCTTTGCGGCCCGTATGATCGCAGGCGGCGCAGCCCGGCGCTTCGGCGATGGATGGCGGCAGGGCGGGATCGGTACGCAGCAAAACGGCTTCTTCGGCGCTTGCGCGGCGCATACGTTTGCAATGCGGGCAAAGCTTGCGCACAAGCCTTTGCGCGACAAGGCCGCTGAGATTGCCTGCCAAAAGGTCGCGCTTCAGCCCCAGATCAAATAAACGCGGCAAAGCGCCCAGCGCATCGTTGCAATGAAGCGTGGAATAAACCTGATGGCCTGTCATGGCGCTGCGCAAGGCCATTTGCGCCGTTTCGCTGTCGCGAATTTCGCCGATAAAGATAATGTCGGGGTCCATGCGCAAAAGGCCGCGCACGCCTGCCGCAAAGTCAAGACCTTGCGCCTCTTGAATGGCTGTTTGTCGAATGAGGTCAAGCTGATATTCCACCGGCTCTTCCAACGTCGCAATGTGAACGTCGGGGCGGCTTAAAAAACGAAGCAGCGAATAAAGCGTTGTCGTTTTGCCGCTGCCCGTCGGGCCAGTCACGAGCGTGAGCCCTTGGGGCCGCTCAGCCATCAGGCGCAGGGCGGCTTCGGCTTTGGCGCTATAGCCCAGCGATTCAAGCGGCAAGAGCGAACGCCGATGATCGAGCAAGCGCACAACAATCGTCTCGCCCCAGACCGAGGGCATGAGCGCGACACGAAAATCAATATCGCCACCGCCGATTTGAAGCTGAAAGCGGCCATCTTGGATGCTGCGTGTATCAGCGATGTTCATGCCCGCCATGATTTTAAGGCGGTGGGACAGGGCTGGCCAATGCGTGCGGTGCAGCGCGCGAATTTGTCGGAGCGTGCCATCCAACCGATAGCGAATGCGGACAAAGGAATGTTCGGGTTCGAAGTGAATATCCGAAGCGCCGCGCCGGGCGGCATCGAACAAAAGCAAGTTCACAAGCCGGACGACCGGATGCTCATAAGATTCGCTGGCCGTGCCGCTTTCGCCAGTTTCAAGCTCTTCGAGAATTTCGTCAATCGTGCCGCTGGCGTCATAACCGTGGTCAAGGACGGCTTCGATGGTTTCCCGGCTGGCAACTCGCGGCGCAAGCTCAATGGCGCGTGGAAAATGGCGGCGGATTTCGTCCATGGCCACGACGTCGAACGGATCGGCCATCGCGATTTCGAGTTTCAAAGCCGTCAGCCGGAGCGGAACGGCCAAACAGCGCTTGGCTGCCTGAAGCGGTAGGCGGCGCAAAAGCGCGGGGTCAAGAACCGCATGCGTCAGATCGACGGGTTCAACGCCTGCTTGGGCGGCGAGCGCGACGGCCAAAGCATCTGGCGCGACAAAGCCAAGGCGCAAAAGCGTTTCGCCGATAAGCGCGGGGTGCGCGGTTTGCTCATGAAGCGCGATATGCAACTGATCTTCCGTCAGCGCGTTCATGGCGATCAGATGTTCGCCCAGTTTAAGCGCGGCGGGTTCGGCGGCGGGCGCAAGCTCTTCTTCGTCCGCGCGCCACAAATCGGGGGCGAAGGGAAGAATTTGTGCCTCTTGCTTTCGTGCCTTCATGCGTTTCACCAAGCAGTCTGGCAAGCGCCTTGCCCCAAAGAGCTGACAAGGGCGTTGCGGTCGAGATAAAGCAGCGTGTCGTCAAAAGGATCGGATGGGTTGTTGGTCGCGCTTGCGTCAACAAACGAAGCGTCGCCGTTAGCGTTGCAAAGTTCAGAACCGCTTGCGGCGGTGCAGTTTGTCGCTGGGCCGTTATAGGCGTGCGCCGAAGAACCGTATCCGGCGAGAGGTGAGGCGGTATAAGCGCCAAATCCATTGGGCCCGTGGCTGACGAAAATCACGGCGGCCTGTTGCGTGGCCCCGGCGGGCGTCAGGACGGCGATGCGTCCCGCGCTGGAGAGCGTGGCGGCGCACAAGCCTTTTTGCGCCATGCCGAGCGTGCAGCTTGCGCCGTCGCTGGCAAGGCAGGGCGACGTAGGCGGCACAATGCCGAAATTCACGGCTAAGGCAGGATCAATGCGCATCGTAATCCAATGGCCCCAGCCGTCTTTGGCGGTGGCGGCGGGCAACCCCAGCGAGGCAAACGGCGCGATGCCTTCGGGCGCATGGCATGTGCCGCACGCTGCGCCGCTGGCCGCGCCACGCACGCGGCCAAAACCGCTGCCGGACGTTCCCGCAGGCGTTGGACAAGGCAGACAGCCGTTGCCTTGCACATAGGCGGCTGTTGCGCGCATGAGGGCGGCGAGGTTGCTGTTGGTCAGCGACCGTTGCTCGCTTGCGCGCACCGCCTGCAAGGCCGGAAAGACCGTCAGGATCACAAGGCCGATGATCACCAGCACGACGCTCATTTCGACAAGCGTAAAGGCGCGGTTTTTCCTCATGATCTTTCGCCGCCTTTCGTTACATTTTGACGCAAAGCGTATAGGTCTTGTCGTCGCTGTAGGTGTCTGTGACGTCATTGGCGCTGCTGCCCGTGTCGGTATAGACGGAGGCTTGGATCGATCCGGCGTTGCTTGTGCCATCGTCAAGCCGCGCGTCGATGGCTTGCGCTGCACCCGACGGGACTTTGTTGAGGCACAAGGTTGTCGTCGAAAAAACGCTGCCAAACGCGCCGTTTTGAAAGCCATAAATGCCGCCAAACGGGTTGGGTGGCTGAACCGCCGTTGAGCCGCTTGTCACCTGGTTTTTCACAAGCCCTGCCGCCCGCAAATGTTCCCAGACAAGGCGGCTTTCGCCAGCCGTGCCGGTGGTGCTGGCCGTATCGAAGGAGCTGCCTGTGCCGACCTTGCCATCGTTGTTGCCGTTTACGGTGTCTTGCGAAGAGGCCAGCGAGGGGAAACGGGTCGAAGCGCTGGGGTCGTCACCCGGCAAAGGGCCATAGTTTTGCGCATAGGTTTGAAATTGCGCTTCATAGGCTTGAATGCCGTTGAGCGCGTTCGTGATCCGCGCGTTTTGGATGATCTGTTGCCCTGTCAAGACGCCGCCAATGATGAGGCCGATGATGACAAGGACGATGGATAGTTCGACAAGCGTGAAGCCTTGGTTTCTTTTACGGTTGTTCGTCATGGGTTGGCTCCGTTGGTTCGTTGACAGAGGCGGGATACAGCGAACGCGGATCGTTCGTGTAATGGTCGTAAAGAGCGCGGTCGGCAAAGGCCGGTTCCGGGTTATCGAGGATCGTCGCGCGCAAAAGGATGACAAGTTCGCTGGTGTCGCCGTTGTTGCTGCGCGATTTGGCGATGTTGCCAAGGAACGGTAGCGTATCGAGCCCCGGCACGCCTTGGTCTTGATTGTCCGAGCTGTCTTGCATAAGCCCGCCCATAACGCCGACTTCGCCGGATTTCAGCTGAAGCACGCTGTCCATCTCGCGTACGGCCAGAACGGGGATTTTGGATTGCACGACGTCGGTAGTTCCGGCATAGGCGGCATTAAGCCCGATGGAGGGATCGACGGCATGATCGACGACGCGCGAAATGGTTGGGCGCAGCGTTAGTGTGACGCGGCCCGTTTCGGCGTTGATCGCCGGTTGCACCGTCATGACAAGGCCGACGGGCACGGTGTGCGGGGTGCTTGAGAAAACAGGCGTGCCGGTGACGGTCGATCCCGCTGCGGTCACGGTTGTTGGGAATTGGGCGGAGGTGACGAAATAAACTTCGTTCCGCGCGACCTTCAAAACGGCGGCCTGATTGTTCATAACGGTCAGGCGCGGCGAAGACAAAACGCGCGTCGTGCCAAAGGTGCGCACGAGTTTTAACAGGCCTGTGAAATCCTTGGTATCGAGCGAGGCGGCAAAAAGGCCGGAATCCGCGCTCGACAAAGCGGTCGAAGCGCCGGACGAACCAAAATCGGCGGAAATGCCTTTCGCGCCCTTGAACAAAACCGACCAATTCACGCCGCTTTGGAATTCGTCGGAAAGTTCGACTTCGATGATGCGCGCTTCGATCAGGACTTGCGAAGAAAGCTTGCGCCGGATCTGTGCGAGATAAGAGCTAACCGCTTCCTGTTGCTTGTCTGTGCCGAAAATGGTGACAAGCCCGGCTTGCCTGTCGATGCTGACGGTTGTGTTTTTGGATTCTTCACCGTGCTTGGTCGCGCCGTTCTCGGTTTTGGCGGATTCGAGAAGGCGCGGCAGCGTGGCTTCAAGCTCTTTCCAAAAATCGGCTTCGGCCCGGCTTGAAAGTTTGGAAGTCGAATTGTTTTCGCCGCCGCTCCGGTTGCCGCCGGAATTTGACGTTTGGCTGCTGCCGTTGCCGACATCGACGTCGAAAACGTTCGTCGCAATCGTCATTTCGCTCGACGTATGGCGCGAGAGGCTCAAGAAATCCAGCGGGTAGCTTTTTTGATATGGTTCGTCCAGCTCAATGCGAACGAACTTGCCTTTCATGAGGACGCGCAGGCCTGCCAGATCGCACAGGTGGCGCAGCACTTCGTCAAACGGCTGGTTATAGGCGGAAAAGAAAACGCCGCCATGAATGCGCGGATCGATCTCAAGATTCAAATTGCCTTCACGGCCCAGCTCCAGCAGCACGTTGCGCAACGGAAGGGAATCTGAAACGGATAGCGTAACGGTTTTTTGCGGGAGAGCCGGGCTGGATGGTTTTTCGGCAGCGGGCAGGGAAGGGATCGGCGGTTCGGTTGTAACGGGGGCTCGTGCGGCGGCCTCGGGGGCAGGCATGTCGTCGGCTTTATCTTCCGGTATGTCCCCAATCTTGTCCTTATCGCCACGGTTGCGGAGTGCCAAATAGTCCGCTCGCGTTAAATTACCAGCCGGATCGATTTTATCAGGTGGGTAAAGGCTGAGGCAGGCTGTCAAAATTAGGCAGCTTGCAAGACATAAAAGGCGTAGAAAAGGGCGCAAAAACAAGGAAAAACCGCTCACGGGACGATCGCCATAAAAAAGAATACGCGGGTGTATGATTAACCATACTGGCGCATGAAGGTGGCGCATCTTGCGATTGGAGTCAAATAGATTAACGAAATGTTAATCAGAAAACGACACGTCCAGGTTGTCGTTAACGATCTGAAATATATGGATATTGAATATAAAGGTATTCAATCGTCATAGCGGACAGATTTGAAATACAGCCCCTCAGGCGGTGCCGTGGGCCCCCCTTTGGCACGGTCAGCGGCGGCAAAAGCGGCAGCAAAATCGTCCACGCTCCATTGGCCCGTGCCGACCAAGGTCAGCGTTCCGACCATGTTACGAACTTGGTGATAAAGGAAGGACCGCGATTCGATCTCAAAGGTGAAAAGCTCGCCGTCTTGGGCGATATCAAGTTTATCAAGCGTCCGCATGGGCGATTTAGCTTGGCAACGTGCGGCGCGAAAGGTCGAGAAATCCGTTTGAATGCCGACCAAAAGCTTGGCGGCTTCTTGCATCGGGGCAAGTGAAAGCGGGCGCGGGAAATGCCACGCGCGTCCTTCCATCAGCGCAAGCGGTGCGCTGCGGTTGATAAGCAAATAGCGATAGGATCGCGCGCGGGCGCTAATCCGGGCGTGAAAAGTGAGCGGTACGATTTCGGCTTTCAGAATGGACACACGGCAGGGGCGTACATGAAAGTTGATCGCCCCCTGCACCGCGCGGGGCTCAACATCTTTGTTGAGATCAAAATGCGCGACTTGAGCTATTGCATGCACGCCAGCATCCGTTCGGCCCGCGACAAACAGGCGGACTTGCTCGCCGCTGAAACGTTCAATGGCGTCTTCGATGGCTTGTTGGACGGTGAGATCTTGATCTTGCCGTTGCCAGCCGCAAAAATCGCGACCATCGAATTCAATTGTGAGCTTCCAGCGCGTCATGAAAAAACGTGCCCCACGGGAAGACGTAGTCCGTTGAAGAACGAAACGCCATCGGTCGGTTTTTTGCCCGCGCGTTGCACAAGCGTCAGGCGCAAAGCGTGCTCGCCGCAGGCGATGGTCATCTTGTCATCGAGGATCGTGCCGGGCTTGCCAGAAGCAGCGACAAGCGTGGCGGCGTGGACTTTGATCGTTTCTTCGCCGATTTTGAAGAACGTGCCGGGCCATGGGGTCAGCGCGCGTATTTGAAGGTCAAGCGCGGCGGCGGGGCGCGTCCAATCGAGCGCGCCTTCTTCTTTCGTTAGTTTGGCGGCATAGCACGAACCTTCTTCGGGCTGCGCTTCGGGGCGCAGTTCGCCTCGTGCGGCCGAATCCATCGCCTTGACGATGAGTGTTGCGCCCAGCGTAGCCAGAGTGTCATGCAGCGATTGCGCCGTGCTTTGCGGCGTGATGGGTACGGAGCCTTTGAGGAGCATCGCGCCCGTGTCGAGCCCGGCATCCATTTGCATGATGGTAATGCCCGTTTCGGCGTCGCCCGCAAGCAAGGCGCGATGGATCGGGGCCGCGCCGCGCCAGCGCGGCAAAAGTGAGCCGTGGATATTAAAGCAACCAAGCCGCGGGATATCTAAAACAGCCTGCGGTAAAATCAAACCATAGGCCGCGACGACAATCGCATCGGGGGCGGTGGCCGCGAGCTTTTGCTGTTCTTCTTCGCCGCGCAAGCTTTTGGGCGTACGAATGGCGAAGCCACTTTCCTCAGCGGCAAGGTGCACCGGCGTTTTTTGCAAATGGTGGCCGCGCCCGGCGGGCTTGGGCGGTTGGCAATAAACGGCGGCGATGGTGTGGCCTGCGTTGGCCAAAGCGCGCATGGCCGGAACGGCGAAGTCGGGCGTTCCCATGAAAACAAGGCGAAGCGAACTCATAAATTAGAGAGCCTTTCCGTCAGCTTGCTGGCGGCGCAGCTTTTCGATTTTGCGCACGATCATGTTGCGTTTAAGCGCTGAAACATGGTCGATGAACAGAACGCCGTCCAAATGATCCATCTCATGCTGGATGCAGGTGCTCAAAAGGTCGGACGCCTCAATCTCCTGTCGCACGTTGTGCCGGTCGAGGTACGCAACGCGGATGCTTTTGGGCCGCGTGACCTTGGCAAACAGATCCTTGGAATCATCGTCCGGCGTTGGGCGCACGGACAAGCAGCCTTCGTTATAAGTAAACGTTTCCTCTGACTGCCAAACGATTTCCGGGTTCGCCATGCAAAGCGCTTCTGTGCCGTTGCGTGAGTCCGAAAGGTCGATCACAAGAACGCGCTTGAGGATGCCTACCTGATTGGCGGCAAGGCCAATGCCATCTTCGTACATGGTCTCAAGCATATCGTCCATGAGCTTGACAATTTCGGCATCGACGGTGGCGATGGGCTGCGCTTTTTGTCGCAGGACGGGATCGGGAATTGTGAGGATCTTTAACTTTGACATAGCTTGCCCTTTGTTCCTTTTTCAAAAACCAGTAAGAAAATAAAACGAAAGCACCTGAAACGGAATGTTTAATTTTTCTTGGGATTCAGGGCAATCAGCTTCGCGTCGTCTTCGGTCGAGGCTCCGGTGGGGAGGCGCGGCGCACGCTCAATAAAGGCGGGGCTTTCCAGCTCGCCGTCCTCCGGGCCGGGGCCGAGGCCGCATTCGGCCAGTTTCCGCGCCTTGCTGAGCACGTTGCGCTCAAGCGAGCCGACAGCACCATTATAGGCTTCAACCGTGCTGCCAAGGCGGCGGCCAACTGTTTCCATATGTCCCGTAAAGGAACTGAGTGAGCCGTAAAGCTTGCGGCCCAAATCGGCGACCGCGCGTACATTATCCTGAAGGGATTCTTGTCGCCAGCCATAGGCCCCCGAACGCAGGATGGCAATCAGCGTCATCGGCGTTGCGATCACAACATGATTTTGTGCGCAATATTCCATCAAGGACGGGTCGCCGTCGAGCGCGGCGGATAGAAAATTTTCTCCCGGCAGGAACAGAACGACAAAGTCGAAGGCACCTTCGACCTTTTCCCAGTACGCCTTTGCACTAAGCGTTTTGATGTGGTCCTTAAGCCGCCGCGCATGCTGTTTAAGCGCTTCGTCGCGCAGGCTTTCGTCGTTGCTTTGCACCCAATCGAGATAGGCATCGAGCGGCACTTTGCTGTCCACGATCAGGCAATGATGCCCCGGCATATAAACAATCACGTCGGGGCGGATTTTATCGTCTTCGCCAGCGATGGTGACTTGCGTTTTGAAATCCTTGGCATGCTCGGACATACCGGTCATTTCAAGAATGCGTTGTAATTGCAATTCGCCCCAGCGGCCCCGTGCGGTGGGCGCGCGCAAAGCTTGCAAAAGAAGGCCCGTCTCGTTGCGCAATTGTTGTTGCGTCGCGCGTGAAGCCAGAACGGTTTCATTGAGCTCGCGGTAAGCGCCTTCGCGTTTAAGCTCAAGCGCGCGGATTTGCTCATCCATTTTACTGAGCGTTTCCTGCATCGGCTTGAGTAGCGTGTCGATGGCTGTCGATTTTTTGTCGAGCGTCGCATTGGCGGCTTGCTCTTTTTCCGAAAGACGGCCTTCGGCCAATTGCAGAAAGGCTGCGCTGTTTTGGTGAAGCGTGTCGGCGGCCAAAGCTTTGAACGTGTTCGTCAGCTGAGCTTCCGCAGCCAGACGCCCGCGCAAGGCGAGGTAGGTGAGCAGCGCGCCAAGACCAAGGCCAAAAAGCAAGGGGAAGAGGGCGGCGGTGAAGCTCATGGCGGGAGGACCTTTGTTTTTCGGGCGCAATCGCAAATGATGCGAAAAAACAGTATATTTGTCAACAACAAAGCTTGAATTGGGTCTGAAAAACTCCTCTTTACTTTCACCCGGATTTCAAGGATGAAGGAGCCACAAATCCAAAAACAAGAAGCTCTATAAAGGGCCCCATTTGGAAATGTCGGCGCGTACGTTGAAACCCCATTTATTAGGAGCTCTCATGTCTGATACACCGGCCCAATCTCAAGAAATGCAAGCTTTTCTGAAGGATTTTTCTGAAGAATTGCACCCCGTCATTTTGCAGGCGGCTATTGTTGAAAAAGCCTATGGCGGCGAATACGAAGAATATTTGAAGCATGGCTACAACATGGCTGAGCTGCAAAAGCCGAAATATGCGCGCATTTGCGGTTCCGATCCGCGCACGATGCAGCCGTATGAATCCGCTTATGGCGCAGGCGAAGTTTTGGTGCACCGCGCCACAGGCGCGCAGACCGATACGGCGGATGGCACGCTTTTAAAATCGGCTGAGGTTTTTTATGAACTTGCGGCGGCCTATGGCGTTCCGGCGGTCGAAACCGAAATGCACAACGATACGCTCGCCATGCATTGGCTGCGCGTTTATCACAGCTCGCTCGATGGCGAACGCCAAACGATTGAAGAGCGTGGCCCCGGCTTTGCGCAAATGGCGGCCAGCCGTGGCAATCTTTATAACCGCGTCAAGAACCGCCTGACAGAGCAGGGCGGCTTTGCGGTTTATGAGAAAATGGGGATCGATCTTGTCGGAACCAACGACGAGAAGTTTGAAACGTGCTTGGCTATTGAACAGGCCGTTTGGAACAGCAAGGCGCTTCGTGCCAAGGCTGACCATCGCGCGAAAGAGCATGCCGAGGATCATCATGTGCCCGCGCCGCCAGAACCGATTTTGATTTTCAAGGATCTGTTCGGTCAGGGCAAAAGCTATGCCTATGACGAAAAGGCGGCTCTTTTCCGCATGATCCCCGCGCGCGAGGAATACAAAGACGAGGCCGCCTATAAAGCGGCCTTGGATCAAATGCTGCGCGGCTTTGTCCCCGCTGTGCATGATCCGATCCGCAAGGCGAGCCAAGCGCAAAGCCATTATCGCGATGAAATGGCCAAGCTGATCGCGCTGGGCTATTCGCTTGAAACGATGCGTGAGTTGGCGATGATCGCGCGTGCGAGCTGTTCGGATTCGCGTGTGACAGATCCATATTTGGCCGCTGTCGGTGTGGGCAAGATCATTTCATACCGTAATCCCGGCAACTTTGGGTCTTGTGGCGATGGCAAGGTTTTGCCGCAGATGCGTCAAACGCTTGAGGCGTGCGTTGCGTATGGCATCAGCACCTTCGTGATCGAGCAGCATAGCGGCTGCGGCGCGATGAAGTCGATCTACGCGTTCAACAACGAGCTGGATGGCGAAGATTATGTCGGTCAACATTATGGTGTGGCCTTTAAATCCATGGGCCGCGAACGGGCGGGGCTTTATAACCGCACCGTGAAAATGATCCAAGCTTTGGGCTTCCGTCATTACGAGGATATGGGGATCAAGCTTTATGGCGACGTCGGCCAAAAGGTGCAAACCTGCATGGCGATTGAGCAAGGTTTGGTCGATAGGCGTGTGATTGCTGAGCTTAAGAAAGAAGATCCGCGCATTCCAACGCCAGTTTTGACGTTTAAACATCTCCACGAAAAAGGACGCATGTATATCTTTGATAGCACACACGAAAAATTCCGTGCGATCCCAGCTCTTGATGGCGATATCCATAGCGCGAAGCTGCAAGTGGAACCAAAACGCGGCACTCGTCCGCAAAAAACTTGTTCGTGCGGACGCGGACATGGGTGCGGACACTAGGGTCCCGACCCATTAAATTTGCAGGTTCTGCGCGAGGTACAAAACGCATCCGGCTACGAAAAAAGCGAAGTATGTACTGGAAGTACACGCGAGCTTTTTGAGGCAGTCGGGGCGTTTTGGGGCCGCGCCCCCCCCCCTAGGTACTTTTGGGGGTTGCTCATGGTTTGAAAAAGAGTTCGTCAATTTCGCTTGCTGTATTTTTATACGAGCTTCGCTCATTTCCTGCTCTTTTTCAAACCATGGGCAACAGAACTCTACGAATTTAATGGGTCCTGACCCTAGGGTCCCGACCCTAAGCCGTTCTTTTGAAGCACAAAAGAAAAAGGGGAGCCTTCGGGCTCCCTTTTTTTGTGTTAAGCCGAAAGAAAAAATACGATTGTGCACAGAAATTCACACGAACGTATTGCGCTCACTTTATGGGGGCTTTTTATCTTTACTCTTTTGTGCTTGGATTCATTGTCGGTTGTTTGTGAGTCTCAATAAAGGGCTCATAAATGTGCTTGTGCCTTTTTTCGTGCCGTCCTTCCTCCCCTTCTTTTGCCTGTTCTGGCGTCCTTTCCCGTCTTTATCTTGGAGATATCCCGATGATTAGGTATGCGGACCTGAAAATTCTCACAAAAATCTTGATCCTCTTAGGGCTGCTTGGTGTTTTCACCTTAGGCGCTGCCTTTTACTCAAGTGAGAAAATGAAGGAGGTCGATGCGGCCGATACGGCTGTGATCGAAGGACCGGACGTTGCTAACCTCGCCCTGGCCCGTGCCGCGCGGCGCATTTCCGTGATCTATGGCTCGCTCTATCAGCTGGCCACTTCGACAACAGAAGAAGAAAACGCGCTTGCTATTGGTGAAATTGAAAAATCTCATGACAGGATGCAAGAGCTTTTCAACGTAGCTAAAAAAGCGGAGCCGGATTTAGCGGATAAACTTGAAGCTTTTCACGCGCGTATCGAAAAAGCTTACACGGGTGAATGCGCCGAAGTGAAGCGTTTAGGTTCTTCGACCGATGCTGAAGAAAACGTCAAGGCAGCCAAGGCGATGGGGAAAACATGCGGCCCGACCCTTGTAACCATTATCGCGGATATGACGGTCTATAACGAAGAAAACATCAAACGCGGCAAGCAAATGTCCGACGAGGCGACGGCCTTGGCTGATAAGGCAATTGCGGAAACGATTATATTTGTCGTTATCGGTTTGGTCCTTGTTTTTGTGCTGGCCGTCTATTTGACCCGCAGTAATATCACAAAACCCATCGCGCTTCTTGAGCAAGGCTTGGGTGAACTGGCCAAAAACAACCTGAGTGCCGAATTGGAAGGCGCCGATCGTCAGGACGAGATCGGCAGCATGACGCGGACATTCTATACGTTGCGTGAGGGCCTGCGGAAAATGCGCGAAATGGAAGAAGCGCAAATGGCTGATGCGAAAGCCAAAGCCCTTCGCGGTGAGCGCGTGGCCAAGCTGGTTCGTGAGTTTGAAGATATGATCAAGGGCATTATCTCAACGGTGGCGTCCTCGGCAACAGAGCTGCAAGCCAATGCCGCGACCATGTCGTCGACGGCACAGGAAACGCAGCAGCAAAGCACGGTCGTGGCTTCGGCAACGCAGGAAGCGACGGCCAACGTTCAGGCTGTGGCTGGGGCGACAGAGGAAATGACGGCCTCAACCAAGGAAATCGGCGAGCAAGTGACAAAGGCATCGCATATGGCTGCGGATGCCGTTAATGAAACGCGCCGTGCGAAAAAGACGGTCGATGAGCTGGCCTTAGCGGCTGATAAAATCGGCGAAGTTGTGAAGCTGATTCAGGAAATCGCGGGCCAGACGAACTTGCTGGCGCTCAATGCGACGATTGAAGCCGCGCGCGCGGGTGAGGCTGGTAAAGGCTTTGCGGTTGTTGCGAGCGAAGTGAAAACGCTGGCTAATCAGACGGCCAAAGCGACAGATGAGATCGCTGGACAAATTAACGGCATTCAACAAGCGACAAGCCAAACGGTTACGGCCATCGAAGGTGTCGATACGTCCATCGGTAAGATCAGCGACGTGGCGGCGGCGGTTGCGGCGGCGGTACAAGAACAGGTCGCGGCGACGGGTGAGATTGCCAATAACGTCAATCAAGCGGCGCAGGGCACAAACGAAATCTCACAAAACATCACGGGCGTCGCGCAGGCGGCCGAACAAACAGGGGCCGCCTCTGAGATGGTTTTGACGGCTGCCAACCAGCTTTCGGAAGAAGCAACGCACCTTCGTACGGAAGTTGAAAAGTTCCTGACGGCCATCACGAACGCCTAATTTTCTGAGATAATCGCTTCCTTAAGTTGAACAGGGGGGACCTATGGGTTCCCCCTGTTTTTGTTGTAACGCATTATAATTGTTCAAGTAATCTAACTGTTGCTTCCTTCTGCAGCGCAAGAGATTTAAACGATCGTTTAATAAACAAACACTAGCGTAGGTCGGGTGGAAGAGGCGCTCTCTTCTTTACGCACGGCTTTCTTATTCCTTCATCGTCAGGAGATTGCTTTATGTTTCGGTACGCGGACCTTAAAATTTTGGTAAAAATACTCTTGCTGCTTGGCTTGCTTGGCGTGTTCACCGTGGGCGCAGCTTTGTTCTCTGGGCAAAAAATGCGAGCGGTCGATGCGGCGGACACGGCGGTGATCGAAGGACCGGATACGTCGAACCTTGCTTTGGCGCGTACCGCCCGTCGCTTAGCGACGATTTATGGTTCTCTCTATCGCTTGGCGACAGCGACGACGGAGGAAGAGAACCTCCAAGCCATCAACGAAATCAAAAAATCATATGGTCGCGTCGGCGATCTGATGGCTGTGGCCAAGAAAGCCGATCCTGATCTGGCCGATCGCATTGAAGAGCTTCGTACGCGAATCGTCAAAGAATATGAGGGCGATTGCACGGAAGTTCTGCGCCTCGGTTCCTCGACGAACGCCGAGGAAAATACCAGAGCTGCGAAGTTTATGGGCGAAAAATGTGGCCCGACTTTGATGGCGATTATTGGCGAGCTAACCGATCTGAACGAAAAGAACATTGTGCGCGGCAAGGACATGTCGGACGCGGCCACGGCTTTGGTAGAAACGACGGTTACAGAGACGTTACTGCTGATTTTTGCGGGTCTCGTCTTTGTCTTTATCCTTGCTACTTATATGACGCGGTCGGGGATCTCTCAGCCGATCCAAAAGGTTGAAGCTGGTCTGGACGAGCTGGCTAAGAACAACCTGGAAGTCGATTTAGAAGGGGCGGATCGTAAGGACGAAATTGGCAGCATGACGCGAACGTTCTTTACGTTGCGCGAAAGCTTGAAAAAAGCGAGGCAAATGGAAGAAGAGCAAATGGCTGATGCGAAAGCCAAAGCCCTTCGTGGCGAGCGCGTCGCGAAATTGGTTCGTGAGTTTGAAGATATGATCAAAGGCATCATCTCAACGGTGGCGTCCTCGGCAACAGAGCTACAGGCGAATGCGGCAACGATGTCGGCGACAGCACAGCAAACGCAGCAGCAAAGCACCGTGGTGGCTTCGGCAACGCAGGAAGCGACGGCCAACGTTCAGGCTGTGGCTGGGGCGACAGAAGAAATGACGGCCTCGACCAAGGAAATCGGCGAGCAAGTGACAAAGGCATCGCATATGGCCTCGGAGGCGGTTGGCGAAACGCGTCAGGCGAAAAAGACGGTTGATGAATTGGCTTTGGCGGCCGAAAAAATCGGCGAGGTTGTGAAGCTGATTCAAGAAATCGCGGGCCAGACGAACTTGCTGGCGCTTAACGCAACAATTGAAGCCGCGCGAGCTGGCGATGCGGGCAAAGGTTTTGCTGTTGTGGCGAGCGAAGTGAAAATACTGGCCAATCAGACAGCCAAGGCAACCGAAGAAATCGCTGGACAAATTAACGGCATTCAACTGGCGACGGGACAAACGGTCACGGCAATTGAAGGTGTCGATACGTCCATCGGAAAGATCAGCGATGTTGCGGCAGCTGTTGCGGCGGCGGTGCAACAGCAGGTGGCGGCGACAGGTGAGATTGCCAACAACGTCCATCAAGCGGCGCAGGGCACAAACGAAATCTCACAAAACATCACCGGTGTCGCGCAAGCGGCGGAACAAACGGGGGCGGCCTCTGAGATGGTTTTGACGGCAGCCAACCAGCTTTCGGAAGAAGCAACGCGCCTTCGTACCGAAGTTGAAAAGTTCCTGACGGCGATTACAAACGCCTAAAAGGAAGGTTAAAGAAATAAAGCCCGCTGTCGTTTTTTCGGCAGCGGGCTTTTTCTGTTTTCGAATGGATTGATTCTAAGAAAAACAGATCCGGTACCGAATTTGTGGCTTGACGCTATGGCCTGTTGCGAAGTTGCCAAACTAAAATTGTCAAAAAGTTATAAGGGGTTTATCCCGGAATATTCCAAGAACAAAACCTATGGCATTCTGTATGAAGAAAAAGCAGGACAGGCGGCAAAAGATACTTTGTTGTGCGGCGCAGCTCTTTGCGGACAAAGGCTATGTCGAAGTATCCATGCGTGCCATTGCGACAAAAGTCGGCGTGACCGTTGCGGATCTTTACTATTATTTTCCAAGCAAAGAAAAACTGATCCAAGATACGCTTGTCAGCGTTTTTGCAGAGGGCCTTAAGCCGCTTATGACGCTTTTGGAGAGCGATAAACCTATTGAACAGAAATTTAGCGACTATATTGACGTGCTTGTGAATGCGCTCAACACGAATGATCTTTTTTCCCGTCTTTTTATCCGCGAGAGTTGCGACAAAAATGCTGTTCGTAAAAATGCGCTCATGAACAAAATTTTCGAAGGGCCGTATCACAAACAGGTCGATTTAATCCAAGCCTTCACGCAAACAGCTTATCCGCATCTGGACATGATGCTGATTACGAGTTTGCTGGTCGGTTATCACATTATGTCAAATGCCTTCGTGCCTACGGTAGGGTTGGAGAACTTAGAGCCAGACCCGGATAAGTTATTGCGTTCTATAACGTCTTTTGTCGTGGGCGGTCTTAAGGCGCATGCCTTGCCGGATTAAGAAAGCTGTTATGAACGCCCGTTCATAAATAGCCTTGACATTTAGGCGCTTTTGCCCCCATCATTGTGAACGAGTGTTCATAACAGCGGAGGGGGAATTTGGTCAGACCACGTAAATGCCGAAGGCTTAGCCTCGATCCTGTCGCGCGCTTTTATAAGCCGCAAGGCGTTCCCATGCGCCAATTGGAAATTGTTACGCTCAGGGATGAGCATCTTGAAGCGCTTGTTCTGGCCGATGCGCAGGGCCTCGATCAGGAGGAAGCTGCCGCGCGTTTGAACATATCCCGTCCAACTTTTTCGCGCATTTTGGGCGAGGCGCGTCGCCTTGTCGCAGAGGCTTTGGCGGCAGGTGCGGCACTCAAAATTGAAAGCGAACCAAAAGAAACACAACAAGAGAAGGGAATCTAACATGCCAAACAAAGATCATACGGGGCCTTTGGGAACAGGGCCCAATGGGCGCGGCCAGGGCGGCTGTGAGCGTCCGGCGGAGATAGAGCAAGGACGCGGCAATGGGGGCGGCTGCGGCGGCCGTGGTCGCGGCAAGCGCTGCTGCGGTCATGGTACGGGCGGCGGCATGGTGGAGCGCGGCGGCCGTTGTTGCCATCGTGGACGGCAGGCGGGCGCTGGGTCAACCCCGGCGGCAAGTGATAAGCTTCAATCGGACTAAGACGCCATCTTTTCCTTTGAGGCTAGTGGGGCGGAGGTAGCGCTTGGGCGTTACCTCCGCCTTTCTTTTGCCATGAAGAAAAGGGCAGTATAAGATCAAAGAGTTTCGCTGCTCGTGATTTCTCTTCCTACAAAGAGCCTCACGCAAAGCAGAACGAAAAAGCCTTGTTTGGCTTAGCGGGGAGAAAATTGATGCGCTCAAAAATTTTGTTATCGTTCCTAGCGCTGTGCTTTGTGGGTGCGGTTGCGCAACCGGCCTCAGCGCGCTCTTGGCGCGAAGGTCCAGAGCCCGGATTTGGTCCGGGGCCAGAATCTATGCATCATTGGCATGGCGATATTTCTCATTTCCATGAGCACGATTTCGATTATTGGCATGGCGGTCGTTGGATACATGGCCCACATGATGGCCGCATGGGGTGGTGGTGGATTGTGGGTGACGGCTGGTATTTTTATAATGCGCCAGTCTATCCTTATCCCGATCCCTATACGCCGCCGACGGTGGTCGTTGAGGGCGCGCCAGCTGGGGCGACGGTTTATTGGTATTGCCCAAGCGTAGGCGCTTATTATCCGTACGTGGCGGAATGCCCGACGCCGTGGGTGAGAAAGAGTGGCGGTGGTGAAACAGTTGTTGTGCAGCAACCAGCGACGACGGTTGTGATGCAAGCCCCCGCCGTTGCCGCGCCTGCGCCTGCCGCGACGCCGGATCAACGAACGCTGGATGATCGCGCACTTAACAGCTTGGGCTCCGAGTTCACGCAGATCCCAACTTCGCCAAAGAAAGCGGCTTTGCGCAAACTGAAAGATCTTGAGGACCGCGTGGAGTTTTTCCGTAAAACGCTTTTGTCGCGCAGCTATAACGCGATGGATCTTTTGCGCGATACGGAAAAGCTGCGGGATCAAATTATCTCGCAGGAAGACGCGCTGAAAGCGGCAAAGAAATAGCAATTGGCAAAGACAACAAAAAAGGCGGCCTCAAAAGGGTCGCCTTTTTTATTTAAAATATAAGTCCTGCCCTAGGTTTTCGGCGTGTCGAGAATATAGGGCACGTCAATCGTGATAAGCGTGCCCTGATGCGGTTTTGTCGAAAGCTTCATATCGCCGCCGCGCTCTTTGACCTGTGCGTAAACCGCACCCATGCCGACGCCACGGCCTGAATAAAGGCTGATCGTGTCGCGTGAGCTTATGTTTTGCGTCAAAAGGGCGTCGAGGATTTCTTGATCCGTGCGCATGTCCCATTTTTCGTTGGGGAGCTTCTTCCACAGTTTTTGACGCAGCTTTTCGATGATAACGCCAGCGCCATCGTCCTCAATTTCAAGATGAAGCATCGTCTGCCCCGGCGCTTGTTCGTAAAGGCGCATGCGGAGGCGGACTTCAGCGGCCTCGTCTTTTCCTTCTTCCTGCCGTTTATCCGGCGTTTCAATGCCATGATCGATGGTATTGCGGAAAAGGTGGACGAATGAATCCAAAAGGCCGCGATACAGATCGAGGATAACGGGAATATCCTCGTTCTCAAAAACGATGGGTTTGATTTGTTTGTTGAAACGCATCGCAAGGTCGCTCAGCACCGTATCGAAGCGTTTGAGATAGGCGCGCAAGGATTCGGCGCAAACCGTGCGGAGATACTCTTGCCGCAATTCCATCTGGCCTTTTTGTGCGAGCGTTTCGGCAAAGGCGTAGAGGATTTTTTTGTCAAAGCTGCGCTCGCCTTCGATTTTCGTAATGTCGATGCCGAGGAGTTCTTTGAGATAGTTTGAAACTTCAGCAATTTCGCGGGCAATTTCACCGCGTTTTTCAGCAATCGGTGCAAAGCAAGGATCGCTGGGTGAGGGCAACGTATTTTGCGCAGCGGAAGCGCACAGATCCATGGCCGTTTCAAGCTCATGAAGTTTTGTGGCCAGTTTTGAGAGCTTAAAGATTCCGGCGTCGCCTTTGAGCGTATGAACCTCGCGCCGGAGGGCGTCGCGCGTCATAGGCTGGCCTTTGCCTTCAAGGGCGGCCAGCGTTTCGTTCATGCGGCGCACATAGGAACCGAAAAAGGCGCGATCATGGAAAATGTGCTCAAGGGATTCGAAAAGCGCTTTGCGTTCTTCGGCGGATTCCTGTTCGTGAACTTGCTCGGTAATATCGGTCGCGATGACGATGATGCGGTTCAAAGCGCCCGAAGGGAACCGATCCGGCTTATAGACCAGCCGAATGATTGAGCCAGAGGAATGTTTGTAGATCTTTGGCGCAAAACGCATGATTTCATCGAACGACATCGCGTGCGTTTGATTGAAAACGAGCTTAAGCGCCGTTGCCATCGTTTCGGTCTGCTTGGCATCCAGATGCAAAACTTCAGCGATATGTTTGCCGACGGGTTGGATTTCAAGAAGAGTCGCACAAGCCTTGGAAAGGATCGGCTGACAAAGTCCTTCCTTGTCGAACATCATAAAGCCGTGGCCCAGCGCGTTGACCAAAAGCTTGATCGTGCGGTTTGCGGCGGCGAGTTCTTCAGAACTTGGCGTGATGGCTTTTTGGTCTGTGACGGTCGCATCCAAAATAGCCTGCGCCCGCGCCAGCTGATAGGGAAACATGTCTTCCGGCGCTTTGATCTTCCAGATGGATTGGAGGATATAGCGTGCGCAGGTCGGAAAATTGCCGCGACAGAATTGATCTTTCGTTGCCTCAGCCGTGTCGGGCATGTTGGCCATTTTGTCGTTAAAGAAGATGCAGCCCGGATACCGCTCGCACAGCGGCGGTTTATGCGCGGGCGCTGTTCCTTGCGTTTCGGGCGTTTTGTTTTCTTCTTCGGACATGATTTTCTCCTTCAAACGCGGCTAGGGTCAAATCCCATAAAGCCTAATGGTTCTGCACGATGGCGACCCAGCATTTTTGCCCATCGGCGGAGAAGGGAAGGCATAGTTTTTCCCATTGCGCAAAAGCGTTTTCACCCCGCTCTTTTTCGGCAAGCGTTTTCGGCAATCCCATGGCGAGGCCATAGCCTTCGCCGTTGACGGAGGCTTTGAACAGGCCATAAAGCATGTTCGTTATTTCGCCTGCGGCGTCTTCAAGTGCGGCAACGTCTTGCTCTTGCACCGTTTCAAGGTTCAGAACCTTGGTGAGGAGCGAATGGTTGAAGGCCGCGATAAAAAAACCGAACGCAATGCTTTGCTGCGTAAGAACGATCTGTGCGGCATGCAAAGAATCGAACACCAGCGGTACGTTGCGGCCAACGTGCCAAACATCCATTTTCGTCGGAATTTGAAAGGCGGCGGAAAATGTTTGATCGACAGCTTTTTGAACGGACGACGCAATATGGTCGTCTAAAACCAGAAATTTAGGTTCAGCCATCGCCATCCAACTCCGGCAGGCCAGCTTTCCAGCCCAGAATGTCATTCAGCTTGTGCACAAGAAGCTCAGGCCGGAACGGCTTGGGAATATAGGCGGTCGCGCCTTCCGCAATGGCTTTGAGAATGTTGGAATCTTCGGATTCGGCGGAGACCATGACGATCGCCATGTCCTTAAGCCGCGGATCTTTGCGGCAGGTGACAAGGACGTCAAAACCGCTCATCTCTGGCATGGCCCAATCGAGGAACACGATGTCATAGGCGCGGCCTTCGTCGGCTTTCTTTTTGATTTTTTCAAGGCCTTCGACGCCGTTGGCCGCTTCGTCGCATGTCGTTGCGCCAAGCTTCGCCAGCTCAGACGTGACGGCTCTACGTGCGAAAGTGTGGTCATCAACGACCAGAAAAGTGTATTTGCTGAGGTCCAAGAGAGTTCTCCGAGCAACGCATCGGGCCGTGGGAGGGCTGATGATCTAAGACCCTACGCTTCACAGGTTAAAAATTGATTAGGCGGGCGTTTTTTATTTTGAGCGAGGAGATTGGTGGAAAAGGCCTTGGTTTTCAGAATTTTCTGGGGGGATTGGCTCGCCGCGTTGCGGCTCACCGCGCCTTCATATTTTTTGTTGGGGGATGTGCTCGCTACGCACCTGCGGTGCTTGCTGCGCGGCAAACGCTAAGCTCAGTCTTCGCCTTACGGCTCGTCTTCGCTAAGCTCTTTGTGATCAAAAACGTTCGTCCCTCACGTTTTTGCCCCTTCGGGCGCCCGTGCTTCGCACGTTGCGTCCAAAACGCTAACGCGTTTTGTCGAACCCGTGGGAGTTCTTCAGCGCTCCGCCTTCCGCCATAAAAAAAGCCCCCAAGCGGGGGCCTTTTTTATGGCGGTCGGTTGATACTCCCCACACAAATTTTCTCAGTCCTCACGTGCGTTCCGGTGGGTGCGCAGAGCGCTGCGGCGGGGTTTTCTGTTAAAAGCTTGCTGTCAAGATCGGTTTTATTTTGAAGTATCAGGTGGGGCTTTCCATCTACGCGCCTCTTCCTGAGCCATCATTTCTTCAGCTATCCTTCTTTGTTCCGCTGTAGGTTCTTCTGGCAACTCATCAAACCATTTGCCCCACCTTTCTGTGATGGAGGAGAGTGATACACCGTCTATAGTCCCTATTTCTAATTGAGAGACAATAAGGGGAAGAAGTGCTTCTGGGAGTGGCTTTTTTTCTATCCAGCGCTTAAATACCCATAAATATATATCCACTAGTTCTAACCCGGCGCTATATTTTCCTGACCGAAAAGTTATTGGTATATTCGGAATGTTTTGTAAATCCATTTTTGGAAGCCCCGGCCCCGTAACCCACGGCACAGACCTAGCGCTCGCATAAAACTCGGCAAGTGTTTTTTGGGCTTTGTTAAACTGCGATTGTTCATCAACAATAATCTTGCTTGCCCCATTAGGGGCGGCAATTCTGCGGGCAATGCCAAACATAACTGTTTGAAAGCCTATTAGGTTTGGAGTTACGCTCAGCAGATCATCCCGAGAATAGCAGTTATAATGAAGTTCCCCCGGGTTCTGCATTGCCCATGTTAATGCATCGTATATTAGCTCTCTTGAGCGCTTATCTGGCAGGTTTTCGATTCTTGCCCGGATAGTTGTGCAGACTTCTATCAATAATTGATTAGCTTTCGCATTATTGAGTTCAATACGAGCTTTCCATGCCTTCTTTAAGGTTTCCAGATCAAATAAATATGCCACTTTCATTAACAATATATATCTTAATGGGGTCCAATATCCTGTCCAAGTCACTGCGGGGTTTAGGCCTTGGTCGAAGACCTGATCAAAAAAACAAATAAGAGCGTGATCGTCTTTTTCGACGAAGTTTATATCGAAACGAACATCGTTTTGCAGTTGAATCTGCATTAATTCGTCTGCAATTACGGCGAGCTTACCTATGCCTAAATCTGTGGCATGAAGCTCTGAGACTCCAAGTTTTTGTTTGGCTCGTTTGAGAATGCTTAAGGTTGAAACATCCAAATCGTGTTCTGAGCTGATGATCCCGTAGTACAGTACAGGTTGTGCTTCATCAAACAGATTTGGACCTGTATGGCCACTTTCATCTATGTAAAAATACATATTTTATTTCATCCTAATAGATGATCCCCCGATTCTGCACATGGCCGCTGAGAAATGTGCAGGCCCTTCTTAGAAAAATATGCTCTGAAAATCGGAATTTGGCAAAAAGGAAGTGATGTGGGCGCTCTCTATGTGCTGCGATCAAACGTTGTATTAGCTGAAAAATTTCGCTATCCAGCACATAGATTGATTTGCATAATCCAAGCTAAATCAATCTGTTGATCGTTGTTCTACAAATTTTCTATGATTTCTGTTCCTCGGAGTTGGTTTTTGCGTGTTCGCGCTCCCTAGAACAAGTTGTAGTAGGTAATGGCGGAGAGGGGGGGATTCGAACCCCCGGTACGCTTGCGCGCACAACGGTTTTCGAGACCGTCGCATTCAACCGCTCTGCCACCTCTCCATCAGGGTTTCAGTCTTGGGTTGAGGGGGGGAAATAAACAAGTCTTTGCCTTTTGAATCAAGCAAAAACTTGCCTTTCGGCCTTTGGTGGGGGCTGTTGCCTCCTTTTTGGCCTAAAACCTTGGTTTTGGCCGTTCTTATGGGGTTGGCGCTTCGGGGCGTGCCTGCGGCGTTTCGCGTTTGTGCGCGGCGTTTGTGCGCGATGCGGGCTCTTCTTTTTTAAAGAACTGCGTGCAACGAAACCGCGCTCTTTGCCAAAGCGGCGCCATCGGCGTGAAGAAATGAGGGTTTTCGCCGCAAAGCTGGAGCGTGAGCAATTGCTGCCGCATGCGGAGCTTCTCCAGCCGCAGCGCCATGGCGGGTAGAACCATTTGGCTGCTCATGATGCGCTCATATTCTTTCATATCCAGCGAGCCGTTCTGAACCTTCTGTGACACGTCGCAGATCATGTATTGCGTAAGGTACGCGTTCGGAAGTTGGAGCGAGCGGATCCCTTTGTAGAAGAAGCTAAGAAAGCTGTCTTTGGGTTCATGCGCATCTTTAAAATGAAGTGGCATTGGCGGAAGCACGAAAACGATTTGGTCCCGTTTTTCCCACGCGGCCAAAAGGTCTTTGAGACGCTTGTCTTTGAGGACGGGGGCTTCAACGCCCTGTTCAATCGATTGCTTTGCCGTCGCAAAGGAAACCGGCGGGTGGAAATAAATCTGATCGAAGGCTAATTGAAGCTGCTGCGTTTCCGTCAGGGGTGGATTGGGATCGCGCTGCAGGCAAAGCACAGCTAATTCTTCCAGCGTTGCTTGAAAGCGAAGGCATTCATTTTTAATAAAATCGGTGGCTGTTAAATGCATAAAAAAAGCTCCCTTACTACGCGGCACGCGCCGCAATAAGCTCGCGGACAAGTGCGGGCAACGTCGTTCCGGCTGGGCCTGTTCGCTTTTCGTGAAAAGCGGGCGAACGCTCAGTCTCCGAAAGATTCACTTCAATGGTACGCGCGCCCGCATGGAGCGCGAGATCGACGAAACCTGCCGCCGGATAGACAAAACCCGACGTGCCGACGGCGATAAAGGTATCGCAATGCGTCAGCGCCTCGTCAATCGCATCCATGTGATAAGGCATTTCGTTGAACAGGACAATGTCAGGACGCAAAAAGCCTGGACGTCCGCACGCGGGGCAGGGCGTTTTCTTAGTTGCGTCTTCGAAAAAAGCTGTGCGTTTGCCGCAATTCTCGCACAAAATGCTTTGCAGCTCGCCGTGCATGTGAAAAAGGCGCTTGCTGCCCGCGCGGTCGTGAAGTGGATCGACATTTTGCGTCACGAGAAGGAAGTTCGGGCCAAAAGCTTTTTCAAGCTCGACCAAAGCTTCATGCGCCGGGTTAGGTTTGATCGGTTCGATAAAGCGGCGCAGCTCGTTGAAAAAGCCGTTGACGCCTTCGGGGTCGCGTTCCCACGCTTCATGCGTTGCAACGTCTTCCACGCGTCGCCCATTCCAAAGGCCGTCGGGCCCGCGAAAAACAGGCACGCCGGATTCGGCGGAAATACCCGCGCCAGTTAGAATGACGAGGAAGTGAGGCACTTGCATAAGGCTTCCTCCCAAGCGCGCACAAAGCGCGGCGTGTCGAACAAAGGTAAATCCAAGCGTTTTTCGCGCAAATGCCGCGCAATGGAATCGCGCGCGCCTTTGTTGTGCGCAAAGTCCAAGATGCGTTGACGGTATTCGTCCGGCGCGGTCGTGATCAAAAGAGGCAGATCGACCGCGCGCAAAAGGCTGGCCGCCACGCGGCTGATAAAACTTTGGCCTTCCATCGTGACAACGGGCACGCCGCACCATAACGCATCGCTGGTCGTCGTGTGGCCGCCGACGGGGAACGTATCGAGCGCGAGATCAACGACATTGTATCGCGCCAAATGTTCTTCAATCGGCGCGGGTTTGGCAAAGAAAAGACGCGCTGGGTCGATGCCGCGCGTTTGCGCTTCGCGGCGCAAAGCTTCGGACGCATAGGCATTCGATTCCAAAAGCCACAAAACCGCGTTTGGCATGTCGCGTAGAATGTCGCACCAAAGGCCAAAAATTTCCGGCGTGATTTTATAGCTTTGATTGAAGCTCGCCAAAACGAGAGCGTCCGCCGGCAGGCCATAGGCGCTTTTGGGAAGGGCAGGGCCGCTTTGCCGTTTCCGGTCGTTGATTTGATACGAAAAGGGCAATCGCACGATTTTCTCAACAAATTGATCTTCGCGTCCCAAGGGAACAGTCGTGGCGTCGGCAAAGAAATAATCAATAAACGGCGCGCCCGTTGTGCCGGGAAAGCCAAGCCAATGCGCTTGCACCGGCGCGGGGCGATGGGCGAGGATGTCCAGCCTGCCGCCGGTCGTGTGGCCCTTCATATCGATCAAAATATCGATTTCGTCGGCGCGAATACAGGCGGCGCATTGCTCCGCCGTCAGGACGTTCAGCTCGGTGAAATGTTCGGCCTCATCCTTAATGCGCTGGCGTATGGGCGAGCCGTCATTAACGCCGTAGCTATAGACGAAAACTTCAAACCGCGATCGGTCGTGGAGCGAGAAAAGCTCAGCCGTCAAAAAAGCCGTGGCATGCGCGTGAAAGTCTGAGGACAAATAGCCGACGCGGATACGTTCATGCGGGCGGGGCGTGAGGCGGGGCAGCGGCTTGATCGTGTAAAAGCGCCGCGCGCAATAAAGCTGTGCCGCCTGTTTTTGAAGTTCGGGATCGTCGAAGAGGACGGTTGTAATCGCTGGTGGTAGCGATGGATCGGGTTCAGGCTTTTCGCTCCAGTCGCAGGCGGCGCGGCAGCAGAAAAGGTACTGGCCCCGGCCTTCGGGATTATCGGGCCGTAGCGCCAGCGCTTGACGCCAATGCGTGGCCGAAGAGGGCAAAAGGCCGAATTGCTGCTCCATCCGGGCCAAAGCTTCCCACAGGTCGGCGCGGGCCGGATAGGTCGTTGTTAGGTCGGTAAAAAGGGAAAGGCCTTCGCGGCGCTGTTCGTCATCGCCGCTGAGGCAAAGCATGCGGGCGAGGTTATAGGTCGCCTCAAGCCAGCCGGGATAAACCGTTAAGGCTCTGCGATAAAAGGCAATAGCGGCGGGACGGTCATTCTGGCGTTCGGCCAGCTGGGCGGCCAAATGGAGCAAATTGGGGTCTTCGGGGGCCGAGGTCAGCGCTTTGCGCAGGGCAACGGTCGCTTCCGCTAGGCGCCCGGACTGAACCAGGGCCAAAAGATCAAAAAAGTGTTTTTTGGCAGCGTTGGACACGATATTGCTCTTCCTCTCCGAAGTCGGTACATTGTGGAGCAAAGTTGGCGCTCAGACAATGCCATCTCAGACTTTATACAAGAAAAAATGCTTACCGACATTGGCGTCATCTTTTTACTGCTCCTGATCAATGGCTTTTTTGCGATGGCCGAGTTCGCTATCGTATCGTCGCGCCGTGGCCGGCTGCGTCAAATGGCCGAAGAGGACAAAAACCGAGGCGCGCGGCAGGTTTTGGAACTTTCCGAGGACCCCAGCGCCTTTCTTTCCATCGTCCAGACGGGCGTGACGCTGGTGAGCGTCATGATTGGCGCTTTCTCTGGCGCGACTTTGGGCGACCCGTTGGGGCACTATCTTAACCAATATGAGTGGATTGCGCCCTATGGCCCGCCGATGGGGCTGGCTTTGACCGTGATCGGCGTCACCTATCTCAGCCTTGTTTTGGGTGAGCTTGTGCCCAAGCGCATCGGCATGACGTATGCCGAGGATCTGGCCGTCCGAGTCGCGGGCGTGATGCGCGTTTTTGCGTGGATCGTTGCGCCAGTCGTTTGGGTTTTACGCCTTTCGACGGACATGCTTTTGCATGTTCTCCGGCTTGACCGCGTGGCGGGGACGCCTGTGACCGAAGAAGAAGTCAAAGACATGATTGCCGAAGGCACGGAAAACGGCGTTTTTAAACCGGCCGAAAAATCCATGATCGAAGGCGTGATGATGCTAGCCGATCGCAACGTGCGTACAATCATGACGCCGCGTATGGATATGATCTGGCTTTCGCTTGACGATGAAGCGGAAGAAAACGCCCAGATCATCCGTGGAAGTGGCTATAGCCGTTTTCCCGTCGGGCGAGGCGATCTTGAGGAAGTTTTGGGCGTCATTTATGCGCGCGATTTGCTGAATGCGACCATGCGCGGTGAGCTTGTCAATATCGAGACGCTGATGCGCCCGGCCTTTGTCGTGCCGGATACGGCGTCGGTTTTGCGCTTGCTCGATCAATTCAAACAATCAGAGCAGCCTTTGGCCATCGTGATCGACGAATATGGCTCGGTCGAAGGGCTCGTGACGATTACGGATATTGTGGAATCGATTGTTGGTGATTTGCCCGAAGCCGGGCAGGATCATGACGAAGCGCCCGTTCGCCGCGAGGATGGAAGCTGGCTGATCGACGGCATGACGCCGATTGACGAGGTTGAGCATCTGATCGGCATTAAGAACATGCGCGATGGCGAAGATTTCCATACGTTGGCGGGCTTTATGATCGACCGTTTGGGGCGTTTGCCGACTTCGGGCGACGTTTTCGATTGGGACGAAGCGCGCTTTGAGGTCGTCGATATGGATGGCCGCCGCGTGGACAAAGTCCTTGTCACGCCAGCGGCAGAAGAAGACGCCGAAATCGACTAAAATTAGAGATGCTGCGTCAGCTGATCGTTGCCAAAGGAAGGGCCGCTCGGGCGATGTGGCATCATCTCCGGTTCAATGTCCGGCTCGGCAGGTGTGGCTTGTTCGGCCTGCGCTGTCTTCATCGGTTGCTGCTGAGGCGTCGTCTCTGGCGTAGCCTCTGTTGTTGCCTCAGGTGTGGGCACCGTAGGTGCGGGTTCATCGACCGAAGGCCCCATCTGCCTTTGGGCAATATCGGCCAGATTCCCAATGTCCGATTGAGGTAGAACGTTTTTCGAAACACCTGCTTTTTCGCCTATTTTTTGGGTGGCAAAATCGGTGGCATCGCCAGCAAGACCGCCTCCAACCAGCGAGGCTGCGTCGCCCGGAAGCTTGGCCGCGAATTTCTTGAGGCCTTCGCCGCCACGGCCCGATGCCGTGTCGTACACCAAGCCCCCGACATTTTTTGCTAAACGGCCAAAACCACCAAGGACGGGCACTTTCTCAAAAGCGTTCCAAGCGAGGTTTCCCGCCGAAAGTCCGGCAGATTTAGCATCATCGGCGGCTGTTGGTGCCAGCGGCTTGGGCGTGGCGGCGTCCCGTTCAGCGGCGTCTTTTGCGACGCTTTCCTGATGCTGCGCGGCTTGCGCTTCGGCTTGGGCAAGACGTTCGTCTAGCGTCGGTTCCGGGGCGGGGCTGCTGTTTGCGGGCGCAGGCTCATGCGGGGTTTCTCGCTCTAACTCCCCATACATGTGCGGCCGATTGTGATCCCGCCGAGGCATAATAAAAGCCCTTATCTATTCATTTAAATACAAGGGCAGCATAGCAAATCGCGGTTAAGGCGAGCTTAATTGACGATAAAAAAACCTATCTATAGGGGCTAAGTATCTGATTAAGCGCTGCCAATCAGGATGCCCGTCAAAAGGACAAGCGCGCCGCCAATGACAACTTGGACAAGGGCCGAATGGAACGGCGTTTCCATATATTTCCACCGGATCCAGCAAATAGCCCAAAGTTCGACTGTTACGAGGAGCGCGGCGATCGTGGTTGCTGTCCAAAAATCGGTGATTAAATAAGGCAGCGTGTGGCCAAGGCCGCCCGCTGTCGTCATAAGGCCGCAGGCCGTGCCGCGCACCCATGGCCGTCCGCGTCCCGTCAGGGCGCCATCGTCCGACATAGCTTCGGTGATGCCCATGGAGATGCCCGCGCCGATGGAGGCCGCCATGCCGACCAGAAACGCATCCCAGCTTTTTTGTGTCGCAAAGGCGGCCGCAAAAATCGGTGCCATGGTCGAGACGGACCCGTCGATCAACCCCGCCAAGCCCGGCTGCACAATTTGTAAAAGGAATAAACGCCGCGCGCGGGAATCCTCGTCGTCTTTGGCGTCTTTTGTCAGCGTTTTCTTTTCAATGGCACCTGCTTTGGCAACGTGGCCGTTTTCCTCCAGCGCTAAATCGCCCAGCAACGTGCGGACTTCTACGTCCTGCGCATGCTCGGCGGCGCGCGCGTAAAAGTTCGCGCTTTCCAGCTCCATCACAGAAGCTTGCTGCCGCACGGCGTCGATTCGCAGTTCTTCCATAAGCCAGATAGGGCGGCGCTTCAAAAAGCCGCTGACATCCTGACGCGTAATGTAGGGCAGGCGGTCGCCGAATTTCGATTTAAAAAGCTCAAGGAGGCGGTTGCGGTGCCCGTGTTCTTCTTCGGCCATCTGATCGAACATGTCGGCGGTCGATGGATATTCCTCACGCAGCTTGTTGGCAAAGCTTTGATAGATCCGCGCGTCTTCTTCTTCGCTCGAAATGGCGAGGGCGAGGACTTCGTTTTCTTTGAGTTCGAGGAATTTTTTCATGAGGCAACGTTCCTTTCAGCGAAAAGGAAGTTTGAGCCAACCGCACGAAAAAGGCAAGCAATGAAGGCCTATTTCTTGCGCTTAAAACGCTTGAGCACAAGCGTATAGCCTTGATGCGGTTCCTGCATTAAAAAGCGCGCCACGCGGCCAATGGTGGTGAGGCTGACGCCCGTAGCAGCGTGAATTTCGCGATAGGACGTTTCGCCTTTATCCAGAATGCGAGCGATTTTCCAGCGTTCTTCAAAGGCTTTGATTTCGGCGGGCGTGCACAGGTCGAGCAAGAAACGGTGGCATTCTTCGCGCGATTTTAAATGGAGAAAGGCATCACAAAGCGCCTCATGGTCTTCTGGCGCTGTTGTTTGTTTTTCCATCATACCGCTGGCCCCGTTTTTTTTGAATCTTACGCCCCATTTTGCGGAGAAGGTGACAGAAAAAGCAAGCTCTTTTTCAAAAGCTTATCCGGCGGCAGGTTGATTTATGTATATAATTCAATCGGATATAAGTTGTTAAAGGCTGTTCTTTGAAAGGGTTGCCAAGTCATAGGAAACTACTGTACTATCATGATAGTACAGTAGACGAAAGGAATCGCTCCGATGACTGCCGAACGCATTCGTATTGCCCTTCAAAAATCAGGCCGCATGGCCGAAGACAGCATGGCCCTTTTGCGGAAATGCGGTCTTCATATCGACCGCAGCAAGGATCAGCTTTTCTGCCGCGCTAAAGAAATGCCGATTGATCTGATGATGATCCGCGATGACGATATTCCGGGTTTTGTGAGCTCGGGCATCTGCGATCTTGGCATCGTGGGCGAGAATGTTTTTGCCGAAGAAAAAGCGGCGGGCGAAACCTTCGCCGCACAGATTTTAGAACGTCTCGGCTTTTCCTTTTGCCGTTTGTCAATCGCTGTGCCCGATGGAAAGGCCTATGAATCCTTGGCTAATTTGCAAGGACAGACCATCGCCACATCTTATCCGGCGCTTTTGCAAAAGGCTTTGCGGGACGAAGGGGTTGAAGCCAAAATCCTGTTGATGACAGGCTCGGTCGAAGTCGCGCCGCGTCTGAAAATTGCGGACGCCATTTGCGATATTGTCGCCTCAGGGGCAACGCTGGCTTCAAACGGCTTGCATGAGGCGGAAGTTCTGATCCGCAGCGAAGCGCTGTTGATCCGTGGACAGGGTGCTCTTTCGCCAGAAAAGGAAGACATCATCAAACGTCTGTTGCGGCGCATGCGCGGCGCAACGCAAGCGGAAGACAGCAAATACATTATGCTCCATGCGCCGCGTCGGCAACTGGACGACATTGTCGGCCTGTTACCCGGCGCGGAATCGCCGACCATTCTCCCTTTGCAAGGCGGTGGCGACAAAGTGGCCGTGCATGCGGTTTGCCGCGAAGCTGTTTTTTGGGAAACGATGGAGCGGCTTCAGGAAGCTGGCGCAAGTGCCATCCTTGTTCTGCCCATCGAAAAGATGATGATTTAAAGTTGCGGATCATGGCCTGTCCGGGGCTTACGTCTTTATGAAAGGAAAAGGTTCTGTTATGTTGGAAATAATAGCGTGGAGCGCCGATCCGGCCGTTCAAAAACGTCTTTTAGCGCGTGCGCCGCTCAGCTGCGATGCTGCCTTAGCGCCCAAAATGAGGGCTGTTCTTGACACCGTCAAAACACGCGGCGACGAAGCTGTTGCGGCGTATAGCGAGCAGTTTGATAACATCAAGCTGGCGTCGTTCAAGGTTTCTGAAACTGAACTTGACGCGGCGGTGGCCTCTTTATCGCCAGATTTACGGGAAGCGATCCTGTTAGCCAAGGCGAATATCGAAGCCTTCCACAAGGCCGAACGTCCGGCCTCTGTGCGGCTTGAAACGATGCCCGGCGTTTTGTGCGAATTGCAATGGCGCGCGATTGAACGTGTGGGGCTTTATGTGCCGGGCGGGACGGCACCTCTGTTTTCGACCGTTTTGATGCTGGCCGTTCCGGCGCTCATCGCTGGATGTCAAAAAATTGTCCTTTGCGCGCCGCCGCAAAAAGACGGACGCGTGAATGCCGCAACGTTAGCGGCTGCGCGTTTGTGCGGTCTTTCCGATGTTTTCGCGATTGGCGGCGGGCAGGCGATTGCCGCGATGGCTTATGGCACGGCGCAGGTTCCCAAGGTTGATAAAATCTTTGGCCCCGGCAATATTTTTGTGACGATGGCCAAGCAGCTTGTTTCGCAGGACCCCGATGGTGCGGCTATTGATATGCCAGCTGGCCCTTCGGAGGTGATGGTGGCAGCGGATGCGGGCGCGAACCCGGCTTGGGTGGCGGCGGATTTGTTGGCGCAGGCCGAACACGACCGCGCTTCGCAAGTCCTTCTGGTTACAACCGACCGTGCCTTGGCTGAGAAAGTTCAAAAAGAGATTGAAGTGCAGACGGCTCTTTTGTCGCGTCGTGCGATTGTGGAACAAAGCCTGGCGCAAAGCCGCATTCTGCTCGCGGCTTCAAGCGAGGAAGCGCTTGAGATTGTCAATCTTTATGCGCCAGAGCATTTGATCGTTCAGGATGCGGCGCTTGAAGCGCAAAAAGACAAGATCAGGAATGTCGGTTCTGTGTTTTTGGGCGCTTATGCGCCGGAAACAGGCGGCGATTATGCCACCGGAACCAATCATGTCTTGCCGACTTACGGTTCGGCGCGGGCTTTCGGCGGTTTGTCGCTTTACAGCTTTTTGCGCACGATGACGCTTCAAACTTTGACAAAGGAAGGCCTTGCGGGACTGGCGTCGACGCTTGTACAAATGGCTGTGGCCGAAGGCCTTGACGCGCACGCGCAGGCCGTGCGTCTTCGTATGAAGGAAGGACAATAAAATGACAGACGATATTCTCTCGCTCGTTCGCCCTGATCTCAAAGGGTTTGGCGGTTATAGCTCGGCGGCCAAAGAAGCGCATGGCGCGCCGCCCTCGATCAAGCTTGATGCAAACGAAAGCCCGTGGCCGCCGTTCGGCGCGATGAGCGCTCTTTGCGCGACGCAATGCTATGCCGAGCCGCAGCCCGTCGCGCTCAAGGGGCGCATGGCAGCTTATTGGGGCGTTGAGCCGGACGAGATTTTGACCAGCGCGGGCAGCGATCAATCGATTGACGCGCTGATCCGTTTGTTCTGTCGTCCGCAAATTGACGAAATCCTCGTGTGTCCGCCGACTTTTGCGATGTATCAGGTCTATGCACAAATCCAAGGATGCCAAACGATCTTTGTGCCCCTTTTGGCCAATGGCCAGCTTGACGTGCCCGCCATTGAAAAAGCGGCAACGCCGAACACAAAGCTTATTTTCATCCCGTCGCCCAGCGCGCCAATGGCGCAGGGGATCAACAAAAACGACATTCTGAAAATTTGCGAAAGTCGCAAGGGAAAGAGCATTGTTGTTTCAGATGAAGCCTATGTTGAGTTTTCGGATGAGCCACAGGGCTGCGTGCCGTTTGTGAATAAGGTCAGCAATATCGTCGTTCTGCGCACGCTTTCCAAGGCACATGCGCTGGCGGGCGAACGCGTTGGCTGCACGATTGCGCCCAAGGAAGTCGTGGCGGCGCTCATCTCAATTTTGCCGCCTTATCCTTTGGCGGCCAGCGCCGTGCGTGCCGCGCTGGATGCGTTGTCGCCTGCGGGGCTTGCGCTGAGCGCGGCGCGCCGGAAGATCATTATTGCCGAGCGCAAGCGGATGGAGCGAGAGCTTCCCAAGGCGCAGGGCGTCGTGCGCGTTTGGCCCAGCCAAACGAATTTCCTGTTTGTCGAAACGGACGATGCGGCAGCCTTTATGAACAAGCTTCGCGCGTTTGATATTCAAGCGCGCAGCGTGGATGGCCAGAAAAAAGGTGCGGCACGCCTGACCATCGGTTCGCCTGAGCAAAACGACATGGTTCTGCGTGCGCTCGGCGTTGATATTGCTGGATGCCATAATCCGCGCGCTTTTGCCGTGCAGCGCCAAACAAAGGAAACGTCGATTGACGTGATGCTCGATCTTGATACGCCGCGCGTGCCGGACGTTGAAACGGGGATTGGCTTTCTGGATCACATGATCGCGCAAATTGCGACGCATGGCGGTCTGGGGCTGACCCTGTATGCCAAAGGCGATTTGCAAGTCGATACGCATCACACAATTGAAGATTGCGCGTTGGTGCTGGGTGAAGCCGTGCGTGGCGCTTTGGGCGATAAGGTTGGCGTTGGCCGCTTTGGCTTTACCGCGCCGCTTGACGAAGCGTTGGCCAGCGTGGTGCTTGATCTTTCGGGGCGTCCGTATTTTGAGATCGATGGGGCCTGGCCTGCGAATCCTGCCGATGGAATGAGCCCGGATCTTGCCGAGCATTTTTTCCGCTCGTTCGCCTCGACTTTGGGTGCAACGATCCATCTGTCCGTCAAGGGGGCGAACAATCATCACATGATCGAAGCGTCGTTTAAGGCTTTGGGACGCGCGTTGCGTCAAGCCGTTGCGCGCGAAGGCGAAGGTCTGCCGTCGAGCAAGGGCGTTTTATGAACCTCGCTCTGGTCGATAGCGGCGTTGCGAACCTTACTTCGGTTAAGGCCGCTTTGACCCGGCTTGGGATTGAGGCTTGCGTGACGTCCGATGCGGCGACGATTGCCGGGGCGGATCGCGTGATCTTGCCCGGCGTCGGTGCGGCGTCCTCGGCGATGCGTGAGCTTGAGCAGCGCGGGTTGATCGGCGTGTTGCAAGGATTGAAACAACCCGTCCTCGGCATTTGCCTTGGCATGCAGATCCTGTTCGAAAGCTCGGACGAGGGCGGCGGCGTGCCCTGCCTTGGCATCGTGCCGGGCCGCGTGCGCCAGCTTGAGACAAAGGGCGAGCCTTTGCCGCATATGGGCTGGAACGAAATTGAACCCCTTGAAGGAGACGCGCCTCTTTTGTGCGGCATCGATAACGGGACGTATATGTACTTCGTCCATAGTTTTGCCGTGCCTGTCGGCGCGGCGACGTTGGCGCGTTGCACCTATGGCGAACCGTTTTCAGCGATGATGGGCTTTCGGAATTTTTATGGCTGCCAGTTTCACCCCGAACGTTCGGGCGCGGCAGGCCAGACAATTTTGCAGAATTTCATCGAAGGGTGCGCGTGATGGATTTTTTCCCGGCCATCGATTTAAAAGACGGCGCTTGCGTTCGTTTGAAACAAGGTGATTTCGCCGCCGCCACGCGCTATAGCGACGATCCGTTGGCGATGGCCGCGCAGTTTGAAGCGGCGGGCGCACGTTGGCTGCACCTGGTCGATCTGGATGGCGCAAAAGAGTCGGACAAGCGTCAAACAGCGCTGATCGAGCAAATTGTGAAGAAAACGAACCTTGCCGTGCAAACGGGTGGCGGCATTCGCACCGAAGAAGATATTGCGGCCCTTTTGGCTGTTGGTGTGCGCCGCGTTGTGATTGGAAGTCAGGCCGTTTTAGCGCCGGGCCTTGTGTGGCAATGGCTGAAGAAATTCGGTGGCGAGCACTTTGTTTTGGCGCTGGACGTGCGGCTTGACGCCGAGGAAAGACCGGAAGTTTTGATCCGCGGGTGGCAAGAGGGAAGCGGCGCTTCGCTTTGGGCTGTTTTACAAACCTATGAGGGCAGCGGCCTGCAAAGCGTTTTGTGCACGGACGTTACGCGTGACGGCATGCAAACCGGGCCGAATGTCGCGCTGTACGATTCCATGCGCGCGCGTCAACCGGGATTGGCTTTGCTGGCGTCGGGTGGCGTTGGTTCGCTTGATGATTTGCGTGTGCTAACGGATAAAGGCTTGGCTGGAGCCGTCGTTGGTAAGGCCCTTTACGAAGGCGTTTTCTCGGTCAATGAGGCTTTGGCCGTTTGTCGCGGAGGGCGCGATGCTGGCTAAACGCCTTATTCCGTGTCTTGACGTTAAGGATGGCGTCGTGGTGAAGGGCGTTCAATTTCGCGCGCACGAGGTCGTCGGCGGTATCTTGGATTTGGCCACGCGGTATCGTGACGCGGGCGCGGACGAACTTGTTTTCTACGACATCACGGCCTCCAGCGATGGGCGCAGCGCGTCGCGCGCGTGGGTGCGGGCGATTGCCGAAAAACTCGATATTCCTTTTTGTGTGGCGGGCGGCATTCGTACGCTCGACGATGCGCGGGAAATTTTGGCAAACGGCGCGGACAAGATTTCGATCAACTCGCCTGCGCTTGAAAATCCGGGCCTTATTGACGCGATGGCGCGTGAGTTCGGCGTGCAATGCGTTGTCGTCGGGATCGATAGTCATGCCGAAGAGGACGGTTGGAAAGTTTATTGCTATACCGGCGACGAAGCAAAAACAAAAGCGGTGCGCCGCCGTACGCTTGATTGGGCGCGTGAGGCGCAAGAACGCGGTGCGGGCGAAGTGGTTTTGAATTGCATGAACCAAGACGGCATGCGGCGTGGCTACGATATTGAACAATTGTCGGCTTTGCGCGCGGTTTTAAAAATTCCGCTGATTGCCTCGGGCGGCGCGGGATCGCGCGAAGATTTTGTTGAGGTTTTCCGTCGCGCGCGGGTTGATGGCGCTTTGGCGGCCAGCGTTTTTCACAAAGGGCTCATTGAGATCCCGGCATTGAAAACTTATCTGCGGCAAGAAGGGATCACGGTGCGTTTATGAGCGATCTTTTAGCGTTCGATCAAGCTTCGATCGATTGGGCCAAGATGGAAGGCCTTGTCCCGGCCATTGTGCAAGATGCGCGCACAGCGCGCGTTTTGATGCTGGGTTATATGAACCAAGAAGCGTTGGCGGCGACGGTGCGCTCTGGTCATGTGACGTTTTTTTCGCGCAGCAAGCAACGTTTGTGGGAAAAGGGCGAAAGCTCTGGCAACGTTCTAGTCGCGCGGCAAATCCGCCTTGATTGCGACGGCGATGCGCTTTTGGTGATGGCGGAACCCGCCGGCCCAACGTGTCACACGGGCGCTCGTTCATGCTTTGGCGATGAGCCCCAGGCGTTGCTCAGCGTTCTGGGCGATCTGGAGGCGACGATCCGCGCGCGCCATATGAACCCACCCGAAGGCAGCTATACGGCTTCGCTTTTTAACGCTGGCTTTGCGCGTATGGCGCAGAAAGTTGGCGAAGAGGGCGTTGAGGTTGCGCTTGCTGGCGCGTTGGATCAGGACACGTTGTCTGATGAATCCGCCGATTTGCTTTATCATTTGATGGTGCTGCTCATTGCGCGCGGCAAAAGTTTAGCGGATGCGTTGGCGGTTCTTAAAGCGCGCGAAGGCCAAACGCCACGCGCGGCAAAGATCACAAACGACTGATGATTGCTTCGTAAGCGGCCTCAGCGGCGGCCAGCTCTTTTTGCATGCTGGCGTAAAGCGTGTTTAGTTGTTTGAGGTGCGCGGGCTTGGGCGTGCCTTCGCAGCACAGCGCGATTTCTCCCTCAAGATCATGTTTGCGTTGAGACAGATCGGCGATTTGCAGCTCAAGCTTTTCGGCTTCTTTTTCGTCCGTTTGATGATCTTCTTTTTCAGGTTGCGCAATGCGCAGCGCTTCCTTTTTGCTCTTTTCGCGCTCTTGGCGGCGTTGACGCATGACCTGCTTGCGATAGGTATCCAGATCTTCGTCATAAGGTTTGCACTTACCGCCTTCGACGAGCCACAATTGATCGGCGACACAGCTGACCAAATGCGGATCATGGCTGACAAGCACAATCGCGCCCGTATAATTGTTGAGCGCTTGGATCAAAGCTTCGCGCGCGTCGATGTCCAGGTGGTTCGTCGGTTCGTCAAGCAGCATGATGTGCGGCGCGTCAAAGCTCATAAGGCAGAACAAAAGCCGCGCTTTTTCGCCGCCCGAAAGCTCGCCCACCTTTGTGTCGGCCTTGCGTTTGTCGAATCCAAAGCGGCTGAGCATCGAGCGCACCTTGGCCTCAATCGGATCTGTCATCGCCGAGGCCAGCGTTTCATAAGGCGTGATCGTCACGTCCAGTTCGTCGGTTTGAAACTGCGCAAAATAACCGATTTTAAGTTGGCCTGATTTTAAAATTTGTCCGTCCATCGGCTTGAGGCGATCCGACAGGATTTTAATGAGCGTCGATTTGCCGTTGCCGTTCGCGCCAAGGAGGGCGATGCGGTCGTTGGCGTTGATATATAAATCCAGCTTGTGCAAGACGGGCTTGTCCGCGAGATAGCCTGCGTTCACGCCTTCGAGCCGAATCAACGGCGATTTCATTTCCTTGGGATCGGGGAAGGTAAAGGCCGTGATGCGATCGGCGATTACCGCATCAACAATGTCCATTTTCTCAATGGCTTTCAAACGGCTTTGCGCTTGGCGTGCTTTGCTGGCGGTGGCGCGAAAGCGATCCACGAACTTCATCAAATGCGCTTTTTGCGCCATTTGCTTTTCATGCAGGGCTTGTTGGTTCATCAATTGCTCGGCCCGGCGACGCTCAAACGCATCGTAATTACCGGTATAGGCGACGAGCTTCTGATTTTCCAAATGCAGAATGTGATCGACAGTTTTGTTTAAAATATCGCGGTCATGGCTGATCATGATGACCGTGTCGCGGTAACGCATTAAAAAGTTTTCAAGCCATACGATGGATTCAAAATCCAAATGGTTGGTCGGCTCGTCAAGGAGCAGCACATTCGGCTGACAGAACAAAACGGCGGCCAAAGCCACGCGGGCGCGCCAACCGCCCGAAAAAGCCGAGATGGGGCAGTCCTGCGCCGCATCGCTGAAGCCAAGCCCGGCCAGGATCGAAGCCGCACGCGACGGCGCGTCATAGGCGCTGATTTCTTCGAGCCGCTCATAGATATAGCCGATGCGGTCAAGATCTTCCGTCGTTTCAGCTTCTTTCAGAAGGGCCGTGCGCTCCGTATCGGAGGCGAGCACGATGTCGAGAATGGACGAGCCATCGTCCGGCATATCTTGGCGCACGAAACCGAGCGTCGAGCCTTTGATAAAGGAAATCTCGCCGCCATCGGGCGCAAGCTCGCCCGAGATTAATTTGAATAGGGTCGTTTTGCCCGCGCCGTTCGGGCCGACAAGGCCCACGCGATGACCAGCGGGGATATTGACGGAAACGTTGTTAAGCAAAGTGCGCGCACCGATGCGATAGGAAAGACCTTGAATGGAGAGCATGAGAGCAAAAAAACTTTCTGATCGGTGAAATAGAGGCGTACGCGCGCACCGCTTCTTCAACGAAAAACGCGGCCTTTACAAGTCAAAAATGCTATGCAGCGCAGAAAAGCGCCAAAATTTGCCCCTCAAGCCCCTAAAAATACGTTTGGAGCGGACGAAAGAAGAGGCCACGAACCTTTGCCTTTGGTTCATGGCCTCGACAGAACGGCATTCTGTATTATTTGTTGCGTATAACGAGGTCATCCTTAACGGACTTAACGCCTTGGGTTCTGCGCGCAAGTTCAACGGCTTTCGCTTCGCTCTTTTTCGAATCCACAAATCCGCTTAGCTGAACAACGCCTTGCATTGTTTCCACGTTAACTTGCAGAACTTTTAAATCGGGGTCGTCCAGAATGTAGGCTTTGACGCGGGTGGTGATGGTGGTGTCATCAACATACTGTCCGGTGGATTCGCGGCCCGAGAACATGGCGCAAGCGGCTACCGATGAGATAAGAACCGCTATCGCCAGTATTCTCAGAATTGCTTTATAATTGCGCATGCGTGGTTTCCTTTGTTGGAGATGATTTTTATTTGTTACGGTGTAGCGTTTTCACGAACTTTATCTCGCGCATCGTCGACAGCATCGCCCAACTTATCGGCTGGCGTTCGGTCTTTCATCTGTCTTTGTGCTTTCTCGACGCCGTGGTCTAGCTCTTCAACGGCATCACTAATCTTCTCTCCAGCTGTACGCTTATCCGCCATGTTGAGCATGCCATAAGCCAAGCTTATAACGACAACAACGATGATGATGAGCGGCAGATCGTTGTTTGAGATTTTTCTCATAGATCCTCCCTACAGATTTTTGTGTTGTTCAACGTTTATCCGTTATTGCTATACCGGACCCTGCGGAGCGGCGGGGCTGTCCGATCAACCCGCGCCGCGCTCTCTGTTCTCTTTGGCTTTTATGGTTTGATCCACTAGTGGTATAAAAAGCTTAAGGCCAAAATTACCTGAGCGGAGTCGTCTGTGGTTGATCCGTACCACGTCAAAATTGGCTTGCGTCTTTTGGAAATCGAAAATTCGGTTTGTTGCCCGACGGGAAGAGGCGCGCTGGGACTTGCTACAGCTTGTGGCAAAAAGACTGATTTGACTGCTTCCAAATTCTGAACAAGCTTTTAAGGTTGTGGCGGAACAGTCGGGGTGTCGCCGCTCTTTGGGCATGAGGATGCGGGCGGTTTAGGAGATGCCGGGAATGTTGGCATTTTTCTCATCTTAACGCCGCCGAGCCCCCTTTTTTGATGAAATGGGTGAGCAGGACACCAGCTGCGAGAAATACGACGCCAATAGCGGCTGCTGTCGTATCCATGTGAGCTCTCCTTTGTAAGACCTATCCATAATCTAGTTTTTAGAAAGGACCTGCTTCAAGCGAATTGCGCGGATAATGCTTTCAGGGCTTCGCGTGGTAGCCAGACAAAAGAAAAGGGAGACTGAAGCTCCCTAGCTCTTTGATTTTATGGTGGACCCGACGCGATGTGCTCGCTACGCACCTGCGGTGCTTGCTGCGCGGCAAACGCTAAGCTCGACCTTCGCCTTGCGGCTTGTCTTCGCTAAGCTCTTTGTGATCAAAAACGTTCGGTTCCTCACGTTTTTGCCCCTTCGGGCGCCCGTGCTTCGCACGCTGCGTCCAAAACGCTCACGCGTTTTGTCGAACTACCGTTCGAATCCAGCCTATCCATTATTAAAACGAAAAAAACGGGCGCAAGGCCCGTTTTTCATTTCAATGGTGGACCCGGTGAGATTCGAACTCGCGGCCTTCGCCTTCGGAGGGCGACGCTCTATCCAGCTGAGCTACGGGTCCAGCCTGACTTGACGCGGCGCATCCTAAGGGATTTTCGCGCCTAAGGCTAGCCGCTTTTCGTGGCCCTAGGGCGGCTGCTTTTAAGAAGGTTAATGCGCCTCAATCGCTTGTTCGACCAGCTCGATCAAGCGCTCGACGGTGATATCCAACGGGCGGTCGTCGCTGTGGAGCGTTAAATCCGCCTGCGCATAAAGGGGCTCGCGCTGCGTCATCAGGTTTCGCAAAATGGTCGCGGGATCGCCGTTTCTGAGCAGGGGGCGCGTATCGACGCGCGAAACGCGTTCCAGCAAAACGGCATGCTCGGCCTTGAGCCAAACAGAGAGGCCCTTTTCTTTGATGAGCACCCGTGTGGCCTCGTTCATGAACGCGCCGCCGCCCGTGGAAAGGACGCAAGGCGGCCCGGATAAAAGGCGGGCGATGACTTGGCGTTCACCGTCGCGAAAGGCGGGTTCGCCATAGGTCGCGAAAAAGTCCGAAACGCTCATAGCAGAGGCTTTTTCAATTTCACGGTCGGAATCGAGGAAGACCAGTCCCAAGCGCCGCGCCAAAAGTTTGCCGACCGAGCTTTTTCCGGCCCCCATCATGCCGACAAGGACGATTGTTTTCGTCAGGTGCGGGAGCGTTTTTTGCTTTGTCATTGCCTTTATAAACCAATCCGATCACAATCATGGCCGTCCTCAATGCAAGGCAGACTGCCAAGAAATAAAGGGAGCCACCCGCATGAAACGTGCTTTCGTTCGTTTATCGTTTCTTTTCGCCCTTGCTGTCAATGGTGGCGCGGCTTGGGCCGCTTTGCCGCCAACAGAGGTTCCGGCGATTGAACCGCAGGCGACGTCTGCCCAAACGACCGATGCCGCTCCGGCGCAGCCAGCCGAGGGCGCGGGAGCTTCGGATGCCGTTCCCGACGATCGTGAAGCCAGTTTTCTGCCTTCGCCCGTGGATTTGAAAACGGGCCTTCCCAAGGCACCGGAAAAGAAAAGCGCGGCAGCGCCTGCCGAAGATTCGCCGATTAAAACGGAAATGGCGCCGATGTCGCCCGAAAGAAACAACGGCAAGATTGATTTGGGCGCGCCGGTTTCGTCGAAAATCTTGGCCGATGTCGATCCTGAATCCGTGGGCCTTCTGTCCGAGCAGGATGGCGGGCTCGGCGCTTCGATGTGGGCGGGGACGCCCCGGCCGCTTGTCGATGCTCTGTTGCCCCAGCTTACCTTGCCGACGGCATCGCCGACGTTGAATGCTTTGGCCCGGCGGCTGCTTTTAACCACCGCCGCCGTTCCTGATCCGTTGGCGGGTTCGGCCAAGGCGGCAAAGAACCTGACGTCTATGCGGATTCAAAAGCTGGTCGCCTTGGGCGATGTGGGCGAGGCCTGGAAGATGGCGGCGCTTGTGAAGCCGGAAATGCTCGACCCCGAAACGACGCGTTTGCTGACCGAGGCTGAGATTATTGGGCCGGATCAAAAAGAGGCCTGCGATAAAATTCCCGCCTATGTCGATCAGACGAAAGGGGCTCCGGCCCCGGCTGCTGGGACCCCGGCGGCTTCGGAGGCGGTAAAGAATCCAAATGCCCCCCCCGCGCCAAACGAAGTGAATGCTCAATGGCAAAAAGCCTTACTGGCCTGCAAGATAGCGGCCGGAGATAACAATGCGGTTCAACTGAGCCTCGACCTTTTGCGCGAGCAGGGTGTGAAGGACGACAGCTTCCTTTTGCTCGTGACGCGGAATTATATCGCCAAGGGTAAAGTGCTGCCCCGCCGGTTGACCCCCATGCAACCGCTTGATCTGGCTGTCTTGCATCAGTTGAGCTTGCCTTTGCCGCCGGAAGTTTATGCCCGGCCTGAAGCAGCTTTGGTGCAAACGCTTTTGGATACAAAGGGCGTGGATGAGAAGGCACGGTTGAAACTAGCCGAACGTATGGGCGATAGCGGCGTTGTCAGCGCTTCAGATTTAGCTCGTGTTTACAGTAGCTTTGGCCTTTCTTCTGAAGGTGTGGTTGAAGATAAGGGACCTGCCGGACGCGCTTCGTTTTATCAGCAAGCCTTGCTCGAAGGCACGCCCGCCAAGCGCGTTTCGATCGTCTTGCAGAAGTTTTTGTCCGATGCAAATCCATCAAATTTAACCGGGGCCATTGGCGGCGTTGCGGCAAACCTTTTGGCCGATGTCGCCGTGATCTCGGACTATAACAGCTATGCGGCGCAGGGGGCGCGGTTGATGGTCCTGGCGGGCCAAACCGAAAAGGCCAAGGCGTGGTACAAGCTGGCGACCGATGTGGGCGACCGTATCCCCGACGTGCAAAAACAATTTGTGACCGATTGGCCGCTTTACGCTCTTTCCGGGTTCGTACCAAACGACGCTTTCGCCAAGGGGCTCAAGGCTTGGTTGGATCAGGCCCTTACGACGGGGCAGGATGTGACGACTCCGGCGGGCGAGAAAGAGCTTCAAACGCGCCGCGCTCAGGCGGGCAAAGTGATGCTCTTCCTCTCGGCGGCGGGCTTGCCCATTGCCGAGGAGGCGTGGTCGCGCGTTTTGGGCGTAGAACCGCCAAGCCGCCAGATGACGCCATCGCCACTTTTGCTGGAACGTTTGCATTTGGCGGCTGGCGATGGGCATAAGGCCGAGGCGGCGCTGCTGGCCATTTTAATCGGCTCACAAAGCGAAGAGCAAGCCGTCGGCGTTACGGCGTCGCTTGTCCGCGCTTTGGCAAAGGCCGGGTTCGATGCCGAGGCCAAGGCCTATGCCCGCGAAGCGGTCGTGCGCGTGCTGTATCCCTAAATGACAGAGCCTGCCGCCTCTTGGATCGAGCCGTTTCTCGATATGATGCTGGCCGAACGTAATGCGTCGGCTAATACGCGCTCCGCCTATCGGCGCGATTTGGACGATGCGGCGCATTTTTTGTCGGCGCGCGGCGTTCAACTGGTGCAGGCGAGCGAAGACGATGTGCGGGCTTATATCGTTTCGCTGCGCACGTCGGCGCCGCGTACCCAAGCGCGGCATCTTTCGGCCCTTCGGCAATATTACCGGTTTCTGTGCTCAGAAAATACGCGCGCCGAAGACCCAACGCGCAACATTGATCCGCCGCGCCTCGGGCGGCCTTTGCCCAAATATCTCAGCGAGCAGGAAGTCTTGGCCCTTATCAATTCCATCCGCCGCATGCCGGGGGTTGAGGGTGCGCGGCTTCGTGCTCTGCTGGAGCTTATTTACGCGGCGGGTCTGCGTGTGAGTGAGCTTGTCGGTTTGCCGATGGGCGCGATTTTGTTCGAACGTGGCCTTGTGCAAGTCAAAGGCAAAGGCGGTAAAGAGCGCATCGTTCCGCTGGGCGATCCCGCGATTACAGCGGTACAGGCGTGGCTTCCCGTGCGCAAGGAAAGCCTTGGCAAAAGGCCTTCGCCGTTTTTGTTTCCGTCGGCGCGATCCAAAACGGGCTATTTGACGCGGCAGCGTTTCTTTCAAGAGCTCAAGCAAATCGGCATTCAGGCGGGGATTGCGCCAGAGCGCCTCAGCCCGCACGTTCTGCGGCATGCTTTTGCGACTCATCTGATCGAACATGGTGCGGATCTGCGGAGCGTGCAAACGATGCTGGGCCATGCCGATATTGCCACGACGCAAATCTATACGCATGTCGCGGCGGATCGTTTGGTCAAAACGGTTTTGGCACATCATCCGCTTGCGCCCAAAGGGCGGCGTAGGAAAGCTTAGCCCATGTTTTTTATGCGCCACGGCCAATCGACGTTTAACGTTATTTGCGATGAAACGGGGCGCGATCCACATACGCCCGATGCGCCGCTTTCGCCTTTTGGGATGAAACAAGTCGAGGCCGCCGCCGCGCGTTTTACGAAACGAAAAATCGGCCTGATTTTGACGAGCCCCTATACCCGTGCGCTTCAAACGGCTTCGCTGATGGCCAAAGTTTTGAACGCGCCCATCGTTGTCGAACCCTTGGTGGGCGAAAGACGGCTTTATTCGTGTGATATCGGCACGCCAGCATCGGCGCTAAAAACCGCATGGCCGGGCGTTGATTTCAGCCGTTTGCCGGGCGAGGGCGCTTGGTGGCTGCCGTTCGACGAAACACGCGCCGATTTAATGAAACGCGTGCGCGCATTTGATGACGAATGGGGCTGGCGCGAGGAAGCCGCGCAAACCCTTGTCGTCAGTCATTGGTATTTTATCGAGAGCGTGACGAGCGCCGGGCTAGATAACGCCGAAATTATTGAACGTTAAGCATAAGGAACGCTTCCGTTGCTTTCGCCTCCTCGATAAAATGCGGCTTCTATGAGAAGTGGGATTTTTCGATGAATCTAATAACGCTAAAGCCTTTTTCTTCCGAGAAAGATGATCCCTTGCGCGAGGTGCGCGCTTTGTGCCGCGAGCTTTTTCCAGCTAAGCCCCAAAATGTCTTACGCCGTATCGCGGCGGTGGGCGCGATTTATTCGCCCCAGCGCGGTTTGTATGTCAGCGATGAAGGCTATTTGACTTATGCTGTTCGCCGGATGGCGCAAATGGGCGTGCCGGTTGCGCCCGATTTCGAATATACCCCAATCAATTTTTATGAAGATCCAGAACGTGGCAAAAAATGCGATATGAGCCGCGATTTTCTTTCACCCGATTTTAAGATCGAGACGGATCTTTTACTTTCTTGCGCTGTTTTTAAGCCGCTGTTCTTTTCTCTGCGTTTAATGCCCTCTTTTTGTAAAGAGCCCATCTGTGCCGTGAGCCCGTACCAGGCCGATCCCGATGCGTGGCGTAAGGCGGCGGAGAGGTGCGGGGCGTCTGTGATTATGACGGTCGAAGATGGATCGACGGTCAACGCAAGCGATTTTGTCAGCGAAACTTATCCCTTCGTTCGGTTGGCAGAGTCCGAGAGCCATCATTTTTATAACATAAAATATGTGGTGGAACGTTCCTTTGCGGCGCGGGCGGCCATCGAAGTTGTGACGCCACAACCGAAGGGGGAGACAGCGCGGCCTTTGCACAAGTCACCCCTTGTTCCTTTGATGGCCCCCGATCTTTTGGAAGCGCGGATGGCGGAGAAAATGGCGCAGCTTTTAGACAAGCCGTTTATTCGAGATTTCTTCAAAAAAACTTTATAGGGCTTGAACGAAATATTCGCGCCCTGATGCGCTGAAATAAAAAAAGGGGAACCGTGCGGTTCCCCTTTTTGCTTCTTGGCAAACGGTTCTTATTCCGCTGCGCCGTGGCAATGTTTGTACTTTTTGCCCGAGCCGCAGGGGCAGGGCGCATTGCGCGGCGTGTTGTGCCATGTCTCCGGGTCGGCCTGATCAAAGGTATGACGCGCCGGACGCACGAGGCTCACGACGTTGTTCCCGCGTGTCTCTGGCGAAACTTCGTCGGGGCTTTCGCCGTGCAGTTCCTGCATTTCCTGTGCGCGACGGGCCTCGACATATTCTTCAAGCGTCGGCATGCGGACTTCGGCGCGCATGAGGATCTTTGTCACTTCCTCACGGACGCTGCCCAGCATCATAAGGAACAAGCCGAACGCTTCACGGCTATACTCGTTGAACGGATCGCGTTGGCCATAGCCGCGCAAATGGATGCCCTGGCGCAATTGATCGAGCGCGAGGAGATGGTCTTTCCACGCTTGATCGAGAATACCAAGCAGGGCTGCCTTTTCCGCGCGTGCCATGCGGTCGAGCCCGACGATGGCCGCTTTACCCGCCATCTTTTCGTCGGCGGCTTTGATAAGGCGATCTTCGAATTCGCTCTCGGCGATGCCGTCTTCCTTTTCCCATTCAAGGATAGGCAGATCGAGCGCCAAAATTTCTTTGACCCGTTCGTTCAGGCCGCCAATGTCCCATTGCTCAGCATAGGAATGCGGCGGAATGGCCTTGATCACCATTTGGTGCACCACCTCGTGGCGCAAATCGCGGATGGCTTCTGTCACATTGTCGGCCGTCATGATTTCGCGGCGCTGTTCATAGATGACCTTGCGCTGGTCGTTCATGACGTTGTCGAATTTGAGCAAGTTTTTGCGGATATCGAAATGCCGCGCCTCGACTTTTTGTTGCGCCTTGGCCAAAGCGGTGCTGATCCACGGATGCGCGATTTTCTCGCCATTGCGCAGCCCCAGTTTGGTCAGAACGTTTTCCATGCGCTCTGAACCAAAGATGCGCATCAAATCGTCTTCGAGCGAAAGGAAGAATTGCGATTTGCCGGGGTCGCCCTGACGGCCCGAACGGCCGCGCAATTGGTTGTCGATGCGGCGGGATTCGTGCCGCTCTGTGCCGATGACGAAAAGGCCGCCTGCGCCGCGCGCCTTCAGGCCTTCGGCTTCAATCTCAGAGCGCAATAGCTCAATGCGGCGGACGCGTTCGGCTTCGTCCGTGATGTCGGCCAGCTCTTGCTCGATACGCATATCGAGGTTGCCGCCCATCTGAATATCTGTGCCGCGGCCTGCCATGTTCGTCGCGATTGTGACGGAGCCGGGGCGGCCTGCTTGCGCGATGATGGCGGCTTCCTGCTCGTGATAGCGGGCGTTCAAAACGCTGTGCGGCACTTTGCGCTTTTTCAAAAGCTCGGACAGCGTTTCAGACTTTTCGATGGAAACGGTGCCGACCAAGACCGGCTGGCCTTTTTCGTGCGCTTCCTTAATGGCGCGAATGATGGCTTCGTACTTTTCAGCCATTGTGCCGTAGATTTCGTCTTCGACGTCGAGGCGCGAAACGGGAACGTTGGTCGGAATTTCGACGACTTCGAGATTATAGATTTCAGCGAATTCGGCGGCTTCGGTAAGCGCCGTGCCAGTCATGCCCGCCAGTTTCGGATAAAGGCGGAAATAGTTTTGAAACGTGATGGACGCCAGCGTTTGATTTTCGCGCTGGATCGAAACATGCTCTTTGGCTTCGAGCGCCTGATGTAAGCCGTCCGAGAAACGGCGACCGTCCATCATGCGGCCCGTGAACTCGTCGATAATGATGACTTTATCGTCTTTGACGATGTAATCGACGTCGCGCGTGAACATTTTGTGCGCGCGCAAAGCTTGGTTGACGTGGTGGACGACCGTGATGTTTTGCGCATCGTAAAGCCCGCCGCCGGGGGTCAAAAGGCCCGCTTCGCCAAGCAAACGTTCGATGGTCTCGTTGCCTTGTTCGGTCAGAACGACGGTCTTGGCCTTTTCGTCCTTTTCGTAATCGGCTTCCTCGAGCTTGGGAATAAGCGCGTCCACGCTTTGATAAAGCGTAGAGGAATCTTCAGCCGGGCCGGAGATGATAAGCGGCGTGCGCGCTTCGTCGATCAAAATGCTGTCAACTTCGTCAACGATGGCATAATTGAACGGGCGCTGCACAAGTTCGCTCGCCTGAAATTTCATATTGTCGCGCAGGTAATCAAAGCCGAACTCGTTGTTCGTGCCATAGGTGATGTCGGCGTTATAGGCGCGTTGGCGCTCTTCGTCCGTTAGGCCGTGCACGATGCAATCGGTCGTGAGGCCCAGAAAGCCATAAATGCGGCCCATCCAACGGCTATCGCGCTTGGCCAGATAGTCGTTAACGGTCACGACATGAACGCCTTTGCCGGACAGAGCGTTCAAATAGACGGGCAGGGTAGCGACGAGTGTTTTACCTTCGCCAGTTTTCATTTCGGCAATCTTGCCATCGTGCAAAACCATGCCGCCGCGAAGCTGAACGTCGAAATGGCGTTGGCCTGTGACGCGGCGCGAGGCTTCGCGCACCGTGGCAAAGGCTTCGGGCAAAAGATCGTCAAGCGTCTCGCCTTTAGCGAGGCGGTCTTTGTATTCCAAGGTCTTGGCCGTGAGCTGTTCATCCGTCAGCTTCTTAAAGTCGGGCTCCAGCGCGTTAATAGCGGCGACCATTTTGTTCTGGGCACGCAAAACGCGTTCGTTGTGGGAGCCAAAAACTTTACGAGCCAAGGAGGTAATCATCGAACAAAGCCTCAAGATGCCTAGGGGCGGGTTCCCGCCCGTTAAGAAAGGGGCGCCTTTCGGGCGCCTGAACCTTTATTACATGGGCGCGACCGACTTGAAAAGCAAGATGTCCGGGGTTGATTTTCTCTTTTTCTTTCCGAAAGCGGAACAAAAAGAGAATTTCTCCTGAGCGCTTTCAGGAAAAGGCTTTTTTCACCAAAAAAAGACGTCCGTTTAACCGCAATAACAGGCTGGAGCCTTCTTCTGCGCTTCATGCAAAGAAACAAGCCTCTGATCGAGATAATGTGACACAACGGGATTCTTTGCCCATTCGTTGGCGGCTTCTTTCGTCATGGTTTTCATTTCTTCAGGCGTTGTGCTCAAACGGATTCCCTGATTGGCAAAAGCGCGATGGTTTGCGCGAAGAGCTTCCGCTTCCTCTTGTGGCATCATAAGGTTAAGAGCCGGATCCAAGTGGTAATGGCGTTCCTGACCCGGAATCGGGCGCAAATCAGGTGCGTGAATTAAAAGCTGTTTGTTGGCCATTTCCTCTGGGCACATATCTCGTGCGACGGGGAAGGCAAGACCTTCTTGGATTGTGCCGTCGCCACCGCCGCCGGAACCGAACGTCATCTGGTCGGCAGCTTCGAGCAAAAGCCCCATGCGCTGATAAATGTTGGGGCAAAGAGCCCACGCATCGCTGGGAGGCATGGCCCCTTTATCCGTTTCGCTTGTGACGATCACGGGCGTGCTTGACCCAATGCTCCAAAGGCCGTTTTCATCTTTGTACCCGGTAAAGGATTCGCCCATGCCATGGCGATCGCCGCTGCCCCAGGCGAAGTAATAACCTTCACGCGCAAGGAAGGCTCCATAGTCGCGATCCATGTTAAGGGCGATTTTGTTGTCCGATGACGCGGAGGTGCAGGGGAAAACGGTATAGCCTTTTTCGCGCGGGAACCAGCCACCAAAGCGGATGGCCGAATTTAAATCACCCGGCGATTGATAGCGATGATACCGCATCTTTCGGAAGGATAGAATCTCACTGGCTGCCTTTTGCAGCTCTTTCGGATCCGGTGACGTAAGAATGTCGATGCCGCACAGGCAGCGATAATCGACATTTGCGCGCAGGTGCAGCGGGACCGTACCAAAACAAGCGCTTTCTTCGAAGCCTTTGCTCATGCCGCTATTGATGAGATAGGGCATCATTTTCAAAACAGGCGTCCAACTGCCATCGTTCAAAACAATGGTTGGTTTTTCCATTTCACTTGAAACCAAGGAGCGTGCCACGCGAACGGAAAAGAAGCTGAATGTCGCGAGACGGCGGTCTTGCCATGAAAGATCTGTCAATGGGGCGAAAAGCGTACCATCGCCTTGATGCACAAGATCCGAAATGTCTAACGCAGAAATTAGGCGACTGCCGCAAAGACCGGCACGTTCGTCAACAGAATCACGGTGACGTTTCAAAGACGAAGGATCAACTGTTGCAATGTCGAAATTCTTAAACGAAGGAGAAACGGCGACAAGGCGTGGAAAAACCTTGGCGACAGTTTTAGGCGGATGTAGTTCGTTGCCGGAGGCATAGCGATAAATTTCGCGCGTCATTTTCGCGCGAACACTTTCGGTGGGAAGAAAGTCTTCCCAAACATCTGCGAGTGGCGTGCTGGGGTCGCGCCGTTCAGCCATAAAATGACGGGTGACTTCGATGACGCCGTCAGGGGCGGGCTTGAACGGTTTTTTTAAATCTGTTCGCGCAAGGCAAAGATGGGCTTCAACGGTTATTTCCTTAGAGGGAGTCGTTGAGGATGGATCGTTTAAACAACGCAGCAAGCCAACGCTGCGATCGACAATCGGGATAAAACGATTGTGTGAGCGCATGTCCAAATCCGCTTGACCGATTAGGTCCAAACATTTCTGAACGCCAATGCCCCTGATCAACGCCGATAGGCCTTCGCAGGCATGAGCTCTAAAGGTGCCCCGTGCGGCCCGGAGAAGGGCGGTGGGCGATTGCGATTTGAATGATTCTTTTGCCAAGTGGCTTAAGCAGGCTTTGATGGCGGGCGCTTTTAATGTTGCGAGGAGCCCCGCTTTTTCGGTTCCTTTGCTCTTTTTAATTTCGTTTTGAACAGCTTGTTTGAGCGCATCCGTGAAATTGACCTCGTAGGTAGCCTGCAGGAAGGTGTTAAAGAAATTAGAAATGCCAACGGCGCCCATAATCGGGCCAGTTTCGGCGCCAGGGCCAGTTTTGAATTTATTTTTTTCTGCGCGGCTAAGAATTTCTTCCGGAACGAAAGGTTCCAGCTTCGTCCTCATGATTTCCCAGATCGGTTTGGGAATGAGGAAGGTGCTATCTTCTGTCATGAAGAAGACGTTTTTGGTATTGAAGGCTTCCTTGGAGCCGATGACGTCATGCCAAACGTCCCTAAGAACTTTTTGGGTCGTCGGACTTGTCGTGAAATTGTCAACGATATAGTTGATGGCCTGGAATTTGAGAAGCGCGTTGAGAAACGAACGACCCGAATTTTCATCGGCTGAGGGAAAGGCGTCGGTTACGCTTTTAAGGGAAACATAGTAAACAGGTATGTTCGCGCCACGGGCTGCAGCGTTAAGCTGCATGATTTTTTCTGGCGTCGTCGTGCCGACAATAATCAGATACTTTTGATAGACAAAGCGTGGCGTTGCAGAAAAGCCTGGGCGGTTCGATACCGTTCGCATCATTTCCTCACAAAAATAGTACTTGGGTTTTAAAAACAAAAAAGGCGCGATCTGATCGCGCCTGATTTTTACACATACCGAGCTCAGCCGGGGCTTCCGTTCGTGCACGCAGCACTCGCTCGCGCTCCTTGGGAGCGTTTGCCTGCTGTGTCAACGTAACGGGTGCGGTCATGGCGACTCGTTTCTCAGAAGTTGAATTTCGATGCGTTGTTATAATATTTTGCAGCGCAAAAATGGAACGCCAAAAAATGCTTTCACCCCATTTTTTTAGGCCGTTAACGATAAGAAAGCCCCTGATTGGTTGTCGGCTTTCTTATTTTTACACCTTATAGTTGAAGGGGCGTTCTTTGGACGCACATGCGGCACAAGGACGGCTGCCGTGACGGGCCGTGCTTGCTGGATCTGCGCCTCGCTGTCGTCAAGGAAGAGGTCAGCCTTTAATTCTGCCAAATGATGGGCTTTGGGCGTACGGCGCGTCGAAAGGCGATAATCCTCCATGACGTCTTCGCCGCCCCAATAGGTCAAGGTCGATTGAATGCGCGCGAAGGGATCGCTTGAGCGCGCCGTGACGATTGCTAATTCCAATTTGCGGTCTTGTTCCTGTTTTTTGATCGTTTCACGCAAAGCTGAAAGCTTGAGGTAAAAGGCGGCGAATGGGCCTGGATGCGCTGGATAGGTCGTCAGCCGCGCTTCGCGCTGCCAATAACGTAACAGACCTTCTTTGCGGAAATAGGCTTCGCTGTCCAATTTGAACCGGTCATTCGGTTTGCCTTTGGCGAGCGCGAGAACGCGGTCAAAATCGAAAGCGATCAAAACGTCGTGCGAACGGTGTGCGGGGCGGTCGTACGGCAGATCCGGAAAAACTTGTCCTGCGGGAAGACCCGCTCGCAAGGCCGATTCAACGTCGGCGCGGCAGGGCGTGAAAAAGCAGTCCACGCCGAAATTACGGAGGAGGCTGGGCGTGATGGCGCGCCCCTGCATATAGGCTTCTCCCATGCCAAAGCGTAATTTGCCGCGCGGCGTTTGCATCGTCAGGCCGTGCGCATAAAGCGAAAGATGCACGCGGCGCGAAACGCTGGGATGCGCGCGCGACAAAAGCGTGAAATTGACCAGAATGTTGTCCGTTGTGTTAAAGCCCATCATTTTACGCAAGAAGGGTAAAAGCGTTCCTGGCTCAAAAGGCACGGATTCTTTCTCACGCATGACGCGTCGATAGGCTTCTTCTCCTTCGTTGCGGAAAATCAGGTCTTCGGCTCGCGTGTCGAAAAGGGCGCTGGTCGAAAGGCCGATATTGAGCGCTTGATTGGGAAACTCGGGATAGGACGTTTGCAAGTTTTCTTGCGGCTTGGGAATGGCAGCGAACATGAGGTTAAAACCTTTGAAGTTAAGCGTGAAAAATCAAGCGGCATAAGCGAGCTTTGGACCTTTGCGTTTAGGCCGTAGCGCGGGCGAAGCGGCGTCGTTGCCGTGAGGCAATTCCGTCTCGGCTAAAATGAGCTGTTGATGGATGACGGGCGCATAGCGCTTGTGATTGAACCAAAAGGCTTGGCTTGGCGGTTTGGGCGTGGCCCCAATCGTGTGAAGCGCGTATTCGTCGATGCCTTTGAGCGTACCGTTCACGAGGACACCCGGCAAAATGTTGTAATCGTGGAAATGCCCGATGACGAGCGTGTCAAAAGGCCGTCCGCGCTTGGCTTCGATCAGTTGAACGTTTTTGGCGCCGCGCACAATGGGGCCGATCATGCCGATGACGCCGCGTCCGCCTTTGGCCCCCATCCGGTCGCCATGCATCAGGTAATAGCGATGACCCGGAAAATTGTGCGAAGGATCGGCGCCAATCGTAAAATGCACGCCAATTTCGCGCGGAATGTTGAAAAGGACGCGTTTCTTGTACTGGGGGTCGTTGGCAAAAAACAATTCCAGTTGGTTGTAGAAAAGATATTCGTAATTCGTCGCCGTTACGAGCTTGCTCTGCGGTTTGGGGGTCGTGCGGCCATGATTGCCTACGACGCAATAGGCGTAAACAATGGGGAAAGCATCGGCCAGTTGCCTCAAAAACGAAATTGTTCGCCCCTGCAATCGCGCAAAAGCGTCGATGATCTGCGCTTCGTTGGTTTGTGAGATTTCGGGATGCAAGACGTCGCCGGAAAACAAATCGCCGCTGAAGCAGACGACGAGGCCCGGATAATTCATTTTTGGATTGTAATAGCGCGCGGCTTCGATGGTTTTCTCGCCAAAAACTTCGATGCGCCGGTCGGCTTCATCCATATTAAACGCGTTATAGCCGCCCAGTTCCGCCGGATCGATCACTTCGGCATAGTGCCAATCGCTGGCGTTAATCATCGGAATGCCGGGCACACCTTTGCCGAGTTTAGGCGTTAAAAGTTTGGTTGGGATTTGGGCGGGCGTCGCTTTGAGCCCATAGATTTCTGTGCGCACGGTTTCGGCTGATATTTCGTCGCGATCCGCGTTTTGCAGCAATTTCTTGAGCTTTTTGATCTCGTCAGACAGCACGAGGATCTTGTGACGCACATGCTTGTCGCCGGTTGTTTCAAAGCCAGCGTCAAGCCAAACGCGCCGTAATTCGTGGTGCGGATCTTTTTCGTTGAACAGAGACGGGTTCTGCCGGATGCGGTTGGCGGCAATGAGTTCGGCCAGAGCTTGCGGCGAAAGCCCGAGCCGCCGCGCGGCTTCAGCCGTAGAGAGGTAGGGCGTGTCCGGCGCTTGCCCTTCATAGGGCGCAAAGCCGTCGGCAATGGCGCGGTTGAGCGCCGTTTCAAAAAGAGAAACTTGAGAAGAAGAAAAAGGGATCGTGCGCGTTGCTTTTGACATGGAAGAACGCTTCCTTTCAGCAAACGAGCTACGCAGCCACAGAAAACATGCTCAGCTTCTGTGAGAAGCGTCTCTCAAAGGTTGAAAATGAAGCAGGTCAGGTTGGCGGAAGAAGCCTTCTACGTCCCGACGCTGAGCGCAAAGGCCACGCACAGGAGCCAAAGCGCTATTTCTTCTACATCACATGGCGTGCAGGCTAATCCGATTCGAAAGAAAGCGGCAAGGCCTTTTTACCGTTATTGCTTTTCTTTCGTTTCCATGTATCTCCTTAGCCTATGAACGTGCTTGTAACAGGTGGGGCCGGCTATATCGGCAGTCATGTCGCTTGGGCTTTGGCGCAAGCGGGGCATAAGCCTGTCGTCTTGGATTCCCTTGTGACGGGGCATCGATGGGCGGCGGTGAAAAGCGGCCCCTTTGTTGAAGGCGATATGGGCGACGTTGCGTGCGTGCGCGCATTATGTGAAGCCTATCGGCCTGAAGCCATCATGCATTTTGCAGCCTTTATTGAGGTTGCGGAGTCCGTCGCCAAACCTGAGAAATATAAAATCAATAACTATGAAAAAGCGCGCCGTTTGTTTGAAACCGCTGTTTCTTGCGGCGTGCGCCAGATCGTTTTTTCCAGCACGGCCGCCGTTTATGGCGCGCCGCAAAGCGAAGAGCCGCTGAGCGAAGTTCATCCCCTCGCGCCGATTAATCCCTATGGCGCGGCCAAGCTTCTGACCGAAGATTTTCTGCGCAGCTTGAAGGCGCAAGGCGTGCGTTCGACGATTTTGCGTTATTTCAATGCGGCGGGGGCAGGGCCTAGCGAAAGCGGCCTTGGCGAAGCGCACGCGCCTGAAACGCATTTAATCCCGAACGTTTTGCTCGCAGGGTTGGGGCTTAAGGATAAGCTCTCGATTTTCGGCACGGATTACCCCACGCGCGACGGCACGGCGGTGCGCGATTACGTTCATGTGATGGATTTGGCTGAGGCGCATCTCGCCGCTTTGGTGCGGATGAAGGCAGACGGCGGAAGCGAGGTTTTCAATCTCGGCACCGGAAGCGGTTCGACGATCCTTGAAGTTTTGCAAGCTGCGCGCCGCGCGCTGGGGCACGATGTGCCGCACACCTTTGGCCCGCGCCGTGCAGGAGATCCGCCCGTTCTTGTCGCCGATGCGACGCGGGCAAAGCAGATTCTCAAATGGGAGCCGCAGCGGACGTTGGATGATATTGTCACGTCGGCTTTGGCTTGGCATCAAACGCCGCGCTATCGCGAAACGGTCGAAGCCGCCGCCGCGAAAGTCTGATTTTTTCTCAAGGCGCATGCGCTCATGTCCCTAGCTCTGACTTCAGGAGGATTGCTGATGACGTTGATGCTTCAATCGCCCGCTTTCACGCATGAAGGCGTTATTCCCTCGCGCTATACATGCGAAGGGTCCGATATCGCGCCCGCTTTGACGTGGAGTGGCGCACCGCAGGGAACGAAGAGTTTGGCGCTGATCGTGGACGATCCCGATGCGCCCGATCCGGCCAAGCCAAAAATGACCTATGTTCATTGGGTCGTTTACAACCTGCCTGCAAGCACGACAGGGTTGCCTGAGGCGGGCGCTTTGCCGCCGGGTGCGGATGCGGGCGTCAGCGATTTTGGACGAACCGGTTATGGCGGGCCCTGTCCGCCGATTGGCGTGCATCGCTATTATTTCAAGCTTTATGCGCTTGATACGGCGCTATCGTTTGCGGCGCCACCAGCTAAAGCCGATCTTGAAGCGGCGATGCAGGGCCATGTGGTGGCACAGGCCGTTTTGATGGGAACGTATAAGCTCGTCAAAAAATAAGGACATAAAAAAACGGCCTTCCGTTAGGAAGGCCGTTTCTTTGGCGAATGTTTTAACCGACGCTTAGCCGTTGACGGTTTTGCGCGAGAATAAAGCGCCGCCTTCGTCGCCCGTTTCATCGGACGAAGCCGTGAACTTCGCGGCGTTCTTGAACTTTGACGTGCTGCCTGTTGCTACGCCATCGGCGCCGATGACCTGCATCTCGCCGATGATTTGGCCGCCCGCGTTGACTTCGAGCTCGCCATATTTGACCATGCCGCTGATGCGACCCGTGCCGCGCAGCGTCAGACGGCCATGAACCGTCAGGTCGCCATCATAGCGGCCAGCGATATCGGCGTTTTCGATTTCCACGTTGCCGCGGAATTGGCCGGTTTCGGTGATTTCAAGGAGCTTGCCATCGGACAATTTGGCTTCAACCTTGCCTTCAACGACCAAAACGTCGCACGCGGCGATTTCGCCGGAGAGGGACAGGCCCTTGCCGACCGTCAGCTTACGTTCTTCCGTACCCATAAGGGCGCGGTCGCGTTCGGGGTTCGGGCGACGTGTGGGCGCGTTGCGTTGCATTTCCATGGGACGGCGGCCCTGCATGGGGCTCGCTTGCGAAGGTGACATCGCAGGACGCGGCGATTCCGCCGTCGGCGTGCGCAAAGAAGCCGGAGCCGGATTGGCGGCAGCCGACATATCTTGTTGTGTTTGGGTTTCTTCTTGGATTTCTTCGTTGTCTTTACGTCCGAACATGATCTTTCCCTTCTCGAAACGATCGGCTGAAAAGCGCTAATTTAAAAGGCTTACCCTCGAAAGGGAAGCCCGCGCTTTGTACTATGCCTCCTACCATGAGCGAGGCTTTTGAAGCAAGGCTTTTAGCTTTTCCGACGCGGTGGATCATGGGGATAAGCCGGAATCCATGCGGGTTTTCAAACAACTAGATATTATCCTTGAAGCGGACCGTTTTCAGGGTGGCCTGCGGCGCGCGGCTGAGCTACAAAAGCGGTCGTTAACCCTTCGTTTTTGAGGACACACTCATGTCAAACGCAGAGCCTTTTTCAACAGCCTCACAACCCCTTTATGATGTTTGCGCCATCGGAAACGCAATGGTCGATGTGATCGCCGAACGTCCCGATTCTTTCTTGGATACGTATGGCATTGCCAAAGGTTCCATGTCGCTGATCGATGAAGATCGCGCGGCGTTTCTTTATGAAAAACTGGGGGCCGCCGTTGAAATGTCCGGTGGTTCTGTGGCGAATAGCGTGGCGGGAATTGCGGATCTTGGCGGTAATCCCGCCTATATTGGCCGTGTGCGTGACGATTCTTTGGGCATTATCTTTCGGCACGATTTAACGCGCATGGGCGTGACGTTTACGACGCCTGCGGCAACGCAAGGTCTTACAACGGGTCGATGCTTGATTGTGGTGACCCCTGATGCGCAGCGTAGCATGAGCACCTTTTTAGGCGCGGCGGCAGATTTGAGTGAAGTTGAACTTGATGCGCAGATGATTGGTAACGCGGCGGTCACGTTTCTTGAAGGCTATTTGTTCGACAAGCCCGAAGCGCAAAAAGCGTTTTATGCGGCGGCAGCTTTGGCGCATGAGAACGGACGCAAAGTCGCGTTGTCGCTTTCGGATACGTTCTGCGTTGAGCGTCATCATGAGGCTTTTACGGCCTTTGCGCGCGATCAGGTCGATATTCTTTTGGCTAATGAGTTTGAGCTTATGACGCTTGCGCGTGCGCCATCGGTTGAATCCGCAATCCAAGCCGTTCGGCAGCCGGGGCAAATCGTCGTCGGCACGCGCAGCGAAAAGGGCGCGGTGCTAGCGAATGACGAAACGCAAGTTGTCTTGCAGGCCGATACGGCGACGCGCGTGCTCGATTCAACGGGGGCGGGCGATCTTTTTGCCGCTGGGTTCCTTTATGGCTTGACGCACGGCATGCCGCTTGCGCTGGCTGGGCAGCTTGGTACGATCACGGCTGCAGAGGTGATCAGCCACTATGGCCCCCGTCCGCAAGAAAGCCTGAAGGAATTGGCGCGGCGTAAAGGTATTCCTTTATAAGTTGGATGTTTTGGTGACGTTTAACAACAAAAGCAGATGAGACGTATGAAAAAGACGACGCTTTGGATTTCGCGGTTTTTCCTTGCTGGTACGGTTTGTTTGCTGAGCGCTGGCGGCTATGCGGCCGATAAAGCGGAAACAGAAACCGCAGCGGATGTTTTTCGTATTGAAAGCGCAGCGCTTCATGCCGATGGGCCGGATGCGGAGCTTTGCCTCTATTTTTCCGATGCCATCGACGTTGATGATCGCGCGCGGTACTTGCCTTTTATCGAGCTGCGGCACGAGGGCAAGAAAGAAAAGCTGTCGGCCAAGGATATCAGCCTGACGCCGACGGCTTTGTGCGTCCAGAATCTGGAGCATCGCGCCCCGTATAATTTCTTGTTCCGCAAAATTAAAAGCGTCGCTGGCGACCGTTTAGCTAAGGATTATGAGGTCGATTTTACCGTTCCCGACCGCAAACCGTCGTTGGCTTTCGTTTCGGATTCCACGCTTGCGCTTTTGCCGCGTCATAGCAAAGCGGCGACAAATGAGGCCAGCGTCGGCATGAAGCATCTGTTGCGCTCGGTGAATGTCGATCGCACGCATCTGACACTTTATAAAATCGCGGAGCGCGCTGCTTTGTTCGGCGCGTGGCAGCCCTTTACGCTTAGCCATCTTTCGCCGCTTGAAAGCTTGTATTACGTGCGTACGAACGGACAGGTTGTTTTTGAAAGCGACGTTGTTTTTGGTCAAGAAGCAAACGCAGAGCAAACGATTGACGCGCCGTTGCCCGCCGATGCGGCGTTGACGCCGGGGCTTTACTTTTTAGCGGCCGCGCCCAAGGACCAAAACCCGAAAGATCCGAACGTCAAACAGATCAAGCCAAGTTTTTTTGCCGGTCAATGGTTCCTTGTTTCGGATATGCGGCTGATGGCGGCGCGCTTGCCCGAAGGCATCAAAGTTTTTGCCAGCAATTTGGCGACGCATAAACCTGAGGCAGCCGTTGCCGTTCAGTTGTTTGGGCGTGATGGAGAGGTTATAGGCGAGGTTAAGACGGGCGCCGATGGTTCGGCTCTTATGGGCGTTCCCGATAAAAAGAAAGACAAGATCGCGTTGTTGACGGGCGAAAGCACGGGTGGTGACGTCGATATGTTCGATGTTAGCCGTGAGAGGGTCATCGATTCCGAAAAGCTTGGCACGGTGGCGTTTCTTCACCTTGACCGTGAGGCCTATCAATCGGGCTCGACGGCGAACGTGACGTTGCGGGCGACAAATGGCGAAGGACAGTCGCTTCTTTTGAAAAATAGCGCGCTGAAGCTCTTGCGGTCTGATCGCCGTTTGTACGCCTCGCAGCCTGTTGAGGCGGATAAAGCGGGCGTTCATGTTCTTTCCGTGGCGTTGCCGCTCGCGGGCAAAGCGGATACGTGGATTCTTTCATGGCAACGCGAAGATGGCAGCGTTATTGCGGAAACACCCTTTACGCTTCGTCCCGGGGCGACGGGGGTGAAGCTTGATCTTCGCGCGCCGCACGACGAAACAAGCGAAGGCGCGAATGCCGCGCTTGCGCTGCGTGCGCTTGATGCGCAGGGCCAACCGTTGGCCTTTATGCCGGGGAAAGTTATCGTGCGTGGTATGGCGCGTGACGTCAAAGGCGTGGATGCCTACTCTTTTGGCGTTGCGCCTGCCGATAATGCGCCCGTGTTGCGTGAGATTGCCTTTATGACAGGAGCCGATGGCCGGGCGAATGTGAACGTGCCAGTCGAAAAGGGCGGCCTGTGGGATGCTTTGTCGCTTGAGGCGTCTTTGGAGAAAGAAGGCGTTCTGGCGCAGACCGTTGTGCCGGTGAAACGCTTTAGCTCGCTCATCGGATTGAAGCCGTTACGCGATGGCCCAACGTTCGCCGAAAACAGCGTGGCTCAATTCGATGCCATCGCTGTGGACGCGAACGGCAAACGCCGCGCCGAAGGCGACCTTTATTATCTCGTTTACGAAGAGGGACGCAGCTTTGAATGGTTCGCGTCCGAAGGCCATTGGGATTATAAGCCGTTGCCCTTGCACCGGCGCGTTGGCGGGGGGCTTCTTGCTATTGGCGCTTCTGGTAACGCGATGATCCGTTGGCCTGTAACAACGGGACAATATATGCTGGAGATCACGAGTGCGGGCGGCCAAGTTTTGGCGCGGCAATCGTTTGAAGCCGGGCGCTTGCCTTCTTTACCAGAGGCTGATTTTGCAGCGGCGCGGTTGCGTTGGAAACAAATGCCACAGACCTTTGAAGAAGGCAAAGAAAGCAAACTCGCACTTGAACTCGATGCGCCTGCTTTTGTTGGCTTTGTCGTTTCCGATGGTAAAACGCGGCATGTGCTGAACCGCTTTATGCCGGAAGGGACGAACGATGTAGCGTTCGCTGTTGGCGAGGATTGGCAGGATCGCGCGTTTGTCGCCGTTCAAGCGCAGTTCCTCGATTCCGTTGTGCCGGGAACGCTTGGCCAGATTGTTCCGGTGGCTCAGCCGCGCCATGATCTGGGGCTTAAGGCGACGCCCCCCCATAGCTTAACGGCGGGTTCGGTTGCCTTCGTTCCCGTTAAAATACAAAAATTGCACGGTAAAAAGCCGTCTTTTGTGACGGTTGTGGCAACGCCGTTTGTGTCCTCTGGCGAAACGGTTTTTCCCGCTACGCCAGCCGAGACGGTGCAGCTTGATGCCGAGGGTCGTGGAAAAGTCAAAGTTGTTGTGCCAAATTTTGACGGCACGATGCGGCTGTCTTTGGCGGCGTGGGACGAAAGCGGCGCTTATGGCGAAACGTCGGTGACGGTTCCCGTGCAATCACCTTTGACGGTTGTGGGCTCTGCGCCAGAACAACTGATGCCAGGCGACAAGGTTCAAATGGCTTTGACGCTGACGAATGGTAGCACGGCGGGTTCGTATGAATATGAATTAAGCCTGCCACCGGAAGTGGCGGCGCAAGAGCCGACAAAAGGCAAGATCGTTCTTGCCAAAGGCGTGAGCCAGCCGCTCAGCTTTACGCTGGCGGCACGCGTGGCTGGTGAGGCCGTGATTGGCTTTACGGTGCGTGGCCCCGAAGGCGTTCTTTATACGGCGCAATGGCCAATGGCCGTCTTGGGGCAGCGTGAGCTTGCTTGGACAAGCCGGGCGCAAAATTTTGAAACCGATAAGCAAACGACGCTTGAGCCTTTTGCGACGAATGCCGATGGGCAAAGTGTGCGTTTTTGGGCGCCGTTTGCGGTGCCGGATCTGTCGCGGGCGATGCAAAAGGTGAGCGCGAGCTTACCTCATACAACGGAAGAAATCGCCTTGTGGCTTGAAACGACCCGTTTGTGGGCGGATGAGATGAGGGCCTTTGGCGTTGTCAGCGCACCGCGTTTGGCGCGTTTGCGTGCGGCGTCTATCCGCGCCTTACAGTTCCGCCAAAATGACGATGGTGGCTTTCCTGCTGTGAATGGCGATGCGCCCAGCGATATGGCCAGCACGGCGGCGGCGTTGATCGCTTTGCAGGACGAAGCGGCGCAGCCGTCTGCTTTGGCGGCGGCATGGCTGCAAACAAAACTGCAAAACACATGGTTTGACGAAAGCGAACGCGAAGTCCGCATCAAGGGCGCAGAGGCTTTGGCGCGCGCGCACCGGGCGGATTTGTCGAACCTGCGCTATTTAGCGGAAACCAGCCGGGATAAAGCGCTCTCGCCTGAAGCTTCGGCTTTGCTTGGCCTTGCGCTTGTCGAAGGCGGCGATAGCGAGGCTGCTAAGCCTTGGATTGAGAAGGCGCAAGCCGCGTTGCCGTCGTTGACCGATAAGGATCAAGCCGTCGGCTTCTGGCGCGTTCTGCGGGCCTTGGCGATGGACGAGCGGATGAACCCCGAGGCTTTGCGGGCGTTTGTGACGGCGCATGCGGAAAAGCTCAATGCGGCTGGGTCGCCGGAAGAAGCGGCCTATGGCTTGCAAGCTTTTGCGGGCGCGGCCATGCGCTTTGGCACATGGAGCGTTTTCATCGACGGCCAAAAAGTCAAAGGCTATGGCCTGACGCTTGCAGACGAACCGGCGCTTGCTTCCGGAAAGACGCCGGCGCTGGTTGCCAAGCAGCCTTTGGTCTTGAACGTTTTCACGCCGTCAAAGGATAAAGCCGCTCCGGTGGATAAAGGCGATCCCGAAGCGTCTCTCCAGCGGACGTTTTTAAAACGTGATGGCGGCCACTTTGATTTCGATCTTTCTTTGATGACAAGCGACGCTTATGTCCTGCTTTTGCAGGGCGATGCAAAGGATAAAAGCGGTGCGGCTGTTCGTGTCGTGTTGCCGGAAACGTCGGCTCTGACCCTGTTGCCGCCTGAAGATCCGGCCTTGATGCGCGTGCACTTCGCTTGGATGCCTGAGAGCTTGTCGCGGGTCGAGGCGGTTTCCTCGGGGCCCAGCGGAACGGTTTTGACCGTGACGCCGACAAATGGAACGTTCCGTCTCGCACTCCTTGTCAAACCGCAACGTAAGGGGAACTTTACCTTGCCGCCGTGCCGTTTGTTGGACGCCGAAGGCACCTTGGTTCCTGTCTCACAGAACGCTGTGACGTTCTCGGTTTGGTAAGTTTTGATTTGAAGACATGAAAAAAGCGGCGAGGGGGCTCGCCGCTTTTTGTTTGTCCGTAAGCGCGGACGTTAATCGATGAGCTCGATCGAAACGGCTTCGCGGCCCTTTGAGGCCGTGTGAACCTGCATCCGAAGACGCTGGTTGGTTTCAAGGCCGTTCAAGCCCGCTTGCATGATGACGCTCTTGTGAACAAAGATATCTTTGCCCCCATCATCCGGCGCAACAAAGCCAAAGCCCTTGTCCGTTTTAAACCACTTGACGGTGCCGAGCATCTCTTCCGTCGGGCCCTCCGTCTCCTGTTGGCGCACGGGCGCTTCGCCCTGGCCCATCACGGAAACGATTGACAAGACCTGACGACCCTTTGGCCCCTGGCCAATTTGTACGAGAAGTTTCGTCCCTTCGGCAACTTGCTGAAGACCGGCGCGTGCCAGAACCGAAACATGCATGAATGCATCCGGCGATTGGTCAACCGGCGCAACGAAACCGAAACCCTTCGAGAGATTAAACCACTTGACGACGGCTTCGACCTGTTCTCCTTCACCCGGAGTAGGGGACTCAAACGATGACAAAGCACAACCCTCATTGATAATGACGGAAACCCACACTATCAAAACTATTAGCTAATTTTGTGAGTGTGAACAACGAAATTATCAAGAATAGAAAAGATCTTTTCATAAGCGAGCCAAGAAGGGCCAAAGTAACAAAATTTCCTAAGGCATGGTTAACGATTTCCGCAATGCAACCTTTCCTTCAGAATTTCTTAGCCTTCTGCGCGTAGGATGAACTTAAGTACGACATAAAGGCTTGTTTATATATGACGAACCACAGATTTATTTCACAAACACATGTTCTTCCGCGGCGGCCGGATCTTATGGCGCTTTTCGCGGACACGCTTCTTTTGCTTTGTTTCTTAAGCTTTGCGGCGCGGGCAGAAGAGCCAACGCCTGAGGCAGCCCCGCCGCCGGCCCCCGTGGCCACGCAGGAGGCGGCTCCGGCCTTGCCTCCTATAGGATTGCCCGAACTTTCTGACCTGAAGCCTGTGGGAGCCTTGGGTGCACCCTCAAGTAAAGAAGAAAACGAAACCTATCTGCGTGATGCGGACACATGGCGTGGCGTTGCGCCGGGTGATACCGCGCAGAAAACGGAAGGCGACAAAACAAAAGCTTTGCGCATCCGTTTAGCGCCCTTGCCGGATCGCAAGGTCGCGGCCATTCCTGATAAGAGAATTTCTTCGCCCGTTCTTCCGCGCCAAGCGCAAGCGGATGGCACGAAAGCGAAAACGGTTGCGGCGAAGAAAGAAGACGAAGCTTCGACGGAGGCTTGCAAAGCTTTGGCCGACCAGCGGCGGCATCAGCTTGAGGCGATTGAAAGCGACCGGAAAACGTTGGCGGCCTTGCGCGACGCTTTGTCCGACTTGAAGCTGACGGACAAGCTCAGCTTTATGGCGAAGGATGAGCCGAACACGCTCTTTCCCGTTCAATCAGAAGTAGCGGCTGGCCGGACTTCGACCGCGACGAAGAATCCCTAGGGTCTTGCCCCTAAAGAGACTCTTGCCTTTCCTATGGCAGCTCGCCATAAAAGGCGAAGGTCTTGGCGCGTGTCGTCCTTGGGGAGTCTTGTTTCTTGCGTTCTTCATCTTTGTTTTTGGTCGTTGCGGCGTGTTTGCTCGTGGGGGCTCTTGCCGCGCTTGCCCTCTGCCCGCAGATTGATCTTGCTGTCTCCGGTTTATTTGCTGACGCACATGGGTTCGCCTATAGCGATAGGCTTGTCCCTTTTGTTTTTGAAAAAACGGCTTTCTGGGGCGCGCGGCTTTTGGCTTTGTTTTTTGCCGTTCTGACGGTTTGGTCTTTCCTGCGGCGACGTGCTGTTTTGTGGCTTTCGGGGAAAAGTTGGCTTTTCCTTCTTTTGGCGTTGCTGATAGGGCCGGGGCTTATAGCCAATGTCGGTTTTAAAGATCACTGGGGCCGGGCGCGGCCGCATAGCGTAATCGCCTTTGGTGGCGATAAGGTTTTTACCCCCGCGCTTGAGCCGTCCCATCAATGCAAGCGGAATTGCTCGTTCGTCTCAGGCGATGGCGCTTTTGGTTTTTTCCTGCCGTGCTTTGCCTATGTGGTGCCATTGCGCCGGAGCCGTCGCGCTTTTTGGGTGGGTATCGCGGGCGGCGTGCTTTTCGGCGGCGCGCGCATTGTCGCAGGTGCCCATTTCCTCAGCGACGTCGCTTTTGCGGCGGCGTTGATGCTTTGCACGGGCGCAGCCCTGCATGCGCTGTTATGGAGCGCGGCTGAGACGAAGCAACGATGGCTGCGCTGGCTTACTTTTTCAGACGTTCGGCAATAGCTTTTTCCATGGCGGCAAAAAAGGCGGCGTGCGTGCCGCGCAAATCCCAAGGATCTTTGCTAAAGAAAGTCTGAAGCCGCTCGAACGATTTATCGTCGATGCCTGCGGCGTTGAACAAAGCAGGCTTGTCCATGACATAGCGCGAAGCCCATTCTTTGGCCGAGCCGAAAAAGACCTTCAGCTCTTCAAGCGTCGCTTCGTCGATCAGGCCCGAGGCCAACGACTTTTCAAAAAAGGAAACGTCCACGCTGTTAAGAGCGACGACTTTCTGACCATTGGCGCGCAGGCGATCGACGCCGTTGCTGCCACGGCTGTTGACGCAAAGCGTCCCCAGGCAATGCAGGTTCGCTTTTTCGAGGATGGGCAGCCAATTGTCGAAATAGCTGGCGGCGTTGTTGATGAGGTCGGAAACGTGCAACGCCTGTTCGCCGGGGGCGAGCGGTTCGGCGCAGAAAAAGTCGCCGTTTTTAAACAAGTAAACGTGTTTGATCCCCAATTTCTTAGCGACCGGGATCGAGAACAGCCAATCGCGGCGCTCACCGCCCGAAAGAACGGTGAAAGAACCTTTTTCAAACGAGGTTTTGGCGCTTTCAGCCATCGTGTCGATGACGGAGGCGAATGTCGCATCGTTGGCGACGGCCTCCATAATGAGGGCCTCAAGCTTGGCGGCCCGGGCGGGCGCTTCTTTAATTTCTGCGACGATTTCTGTGATATCTTTCAAGAGTTTCTTGGAAAGTTCAGGGCCGATCAAAAGCTCGGTATTGACGTAAAAGGGGCCAGGAATTGAAGCGGCATACCAGAAAATGGGGCCTGTCTTATGGTTCCAAATAGAGACGGCTTTGGTCTCAAGAATGCGGCGGATCAGGTCTTGGTGCGAATAGATCATCGAAGGGCTCCCGTTGTTGTCAAGGCGGCATAGCATGCCTGAAAGGATAGGGGAATAGGGCTCGGGAAACACATGACTTGTTAAGATATTTGGCCTAGATTTTAACGTCTTTCTTTTTCACGAGCGTCCGTTCGTATGCCGGTTCCGTTGCAGCCTTTTTGTCCGCCTTTTTTGCCTCCTCAAGGGACCATCGGGCTTGTTGCGCCCAGCCGTTGGGTTGCGCCGGATGTGCTTGAGACATTTAAAACGTCGGTCGAAGCGAAGGGCTATCGATTGATCGTGGCTGATCAAGTTCAGGCGCGTGAAGGCCGTTTGGCAGGCAGCGCGGCGCAAAGAGCGGAAGCCTTGCGCGCGATGTTCCTTGATGATCGGATCGACGCGATTCTGTGTGCGCGTGGCGGCACGGGCGCGATGGATCTTCTTGATCTTATAGATTACGAAGCGATCAAGGCGCATCCAAAACCTTTTGTCGGTTATTCGGATGAAACGGTTTTGGTGCAGGCGATTGCCGTTCAAACAGGCCTGACGACGTTTTATGGGCCGATGGCAGGCAGCTTTATGCCGGATCGGTCCGATTCCCGAACGGAGGCCGATTTATGGGCCGCTTTAAGTGGCCAAGGCCGTCGCGTTTTTGAAGGCGTTCGGACGGCGCGTGCGGGTGCGGCGCAAGGACGGCTTTGGGGCGGTTGCCTGACGCTTTTGCATAATCTTTTGGGAACGAAGTACGATGCGCCAACGGAAGGCGCGATCCTGTTTATCGAAGATACGGGTGAGCCGCTTTACAACATAGACCGCATGATGACGCATATGCGTCTGGCCGGAAAGTTTAAGGGCATTGCCGCCGTTTTGGTCGGTGAAATGGTGGGGCTGACCGACGACGAGGAACCCACGGACACGCCTTTCGGCAAGCCCGTCGAACAAATTGTGCGCGAACATGTGCCGCCTGAAATTCCTCTGGCATTCGATTTCCCCTGCGGGCATGGTCGATACTTAACGACGCTTCCGGTCGGCGCGCGCGTGTCTTTAACTTTGAACGCTAACCAAGCTGTTTTGGACGTTTCGCTATGGAGCTAATCCATATTTCGCAAGCTGAGCTTGAAGAGATCCTGCGCAAACACACGATGTTTCGCTCGGCGCGGATGGGTGGTGCGCGTGCGATTTTGGCCTATCACGATCTTTCGAAGCTCGATCTTTCGGGGCGCGATCTGTCGCATGCCGATTTGACGGGCGCGGTTTTGTGCGAAACCAACCTGCAAAACGCGCGGCTTGATTATGCGACGATGTTCAGCACCGATTTGCGTTTTGCTTTGATGCAAAGCTCCAGCTTAATTCGTGCCGATATGCGCGGCGTTTGCATGCGTGGCGCTTCGCTGATCAGCGCGGATATGTCGGGCGTTGATTTGCGCGAAGGAACGATCACGAATAAGCAAGGCGTCGCGATGGTGCCGGGGCTTACGTCGTTGCTTTCGCGAACGGGCGGCGTCGCGGATCTCAGCGGCGCGAACCTGTCGTTGGCCAAGCTGTCGGGCGTGGTAGCCAATAATTGCGATTTCAGCGATGCCGTCATGCGCGGGTGTAAGTTCGTGCGGGCTAATTTGCAGAACGTCAACCTCTCCCGCGCCAATTTGGAAGACGCTGAGCTTAGTATGTGCAACGTTGCGCACGCGAACATGCGCGGCTCAATCCTGATTAACGTGACGACGACATCGACGAACCTTTCGACGGCAGACGTGCAGGGCGCTTTGACAAGCGAACCGTGTGGTCCGACGGCCAAAGATCTGCCTGTTCCTATTTCTGAGCTTTTGCGCCGCCATTTAACGTGGCTCAGCAGCGACGGCAAAAACGGGCGGCGTCTTGAAATTGACGGCTTCGATTTGCGGCGCAGCACATCCTTTGCGCATACCTGCCTGAGCATGATGCGCGCGCGTCGGGCGATGCTTTATGGGCTCGATTTCGAGGGCGCTCAGGTTCAAGTTTCCGATTTGCGCGGTGCGGATTTGCGTCACACGAATTTTGCTGGCGCGGATCTTCGTGGCTGTGATTTGACAAGCGTTTTGTTCAATAATGCGAACCTGCGTGGCGCAAGCATGCAACCGCTGGAGCTTGGCGGCGAAGGTATTATGGAAACGACTTTGGCGCGCGCCTCGCTTCGTTTCGCGGATTTGTCGAATGCGAACCTAACGCGCGTTGATTTCAGCTTTGCCGATTTAAGCTGCGCGAACTTAATGGGCGCTGATATTACGGGCACAAACTTTGTCGGCGCAAAAATGGACGATACGCGGCTTACGGACGAGCAACGCGCGCTGATCCATACCGAAGTGCCGAAAGAATAAGGAAGAAGAGTGATGCCGCTTCGCCGTTTACCGGATACGCTGGTCAATCGCATCGCCGCGGGCGAGGTTGTCGAACGACCGGCTGCCGCTTTGAAAGAGCTTGTTGAAAATGCGCTGGATGCTGGGGCTAAGCGCATCGATGTCACGCTGCGTGAAGGCGGACAGGTTCTTATGCGTGTGGCCGATGATGGATGCGGGATGACGAAGGATGAGCTGGCCTTAGCCGTTGAGCGCCATGCGACATCCAAACTTCCTGACGACGATTTATGGAATATCCAAACATTTGGCTTTCGCGGCGAAGCTTTGCCCTCTATCGGCGCGGTCGCACGGTTGACCTTGATCAGCCGCAAGGTAGGTGAGGCAGACGCGTGGCAAGTCGGGCTTGAAGGCGGCACTTTCACGCCGCCGCGTCCGGCGGCTTTGGGCGCTGGAACTGTTGTTGAAGTGCGCGATCTGTTTTTTGCGACGCCTGCGCGGCTCAAATTCCTTAAATCCGTGCGGACGGAGGCGGGCGCTGCGCGTGATGTGATCGACAAAGTCGCGATGGCTAATCCGACGGTCGCTTTTACGTTTCAAGAGGACGATAAAAGGCCTGTTCGCTACGACTTGCCTGCGGGGCTTTTGGAAGAATCTGCCGTTTGGCGCGAACGGATTGAGCAAGTTTTGGGGGCTGATTTCACGGGTAATGCCGAGCCTGTTGCCTTTGAACGCGATGCAATCAATCTTCAAGGTTTTGCGTGCCGTCCCACGGCGCACAGGGCGACGACGCTTGAGCAATATTTGTTCGTCAATGGACGCCCGGTGCGGGACAAGATCCTTTTGTCCGCTGTGCGTGGCGCTTATGGCGATACGATTCCCTCAGGCCGCCATCCGGCTGTCGTTTTGTTTTTGACGTTGCCGCCGCGCGAAGTTGACGTGAACGTGCATCCGACGAAAGCCGAAGTGCGCTTCCGCGATAGCGCGCGGGTGCGGGGCGCTGTTGTCGCTGCCATCCGCGATGCCTTGAGCCAAGGCGCGCAATTTACGTCCAGCGCGCTGGCACCACAGGCCTTGAACGCTTTTAAACCGGAAGGGGCGTCTGTTTCTTATGCGCCGACTTACGCGCCGTCCCAGTCGCCTTCTTATGGGTCGCCTTCTTATGCGTCGCCTTCTTATGCGTCGCGTTCGTTCTTTAGCGAACCTTCGATGGGTTCCTTTGCGCCGCCCGCCGCCCGTGTGAGCGAAAGCGTTTTGCCAGAAGCACCCTTTGGCCGTCTGGGGGCCGCCGTTGCGCAGGTGCATGAGACGTTTATCGTTTCGCAAACGCCAGACAGTTTGTTGATTGTCGATCAACATGCCGCGCATGAGCGCATTGTGTACGAAAAGATGAAGGAAGCTTTGGCCGCGCAGGCGATCAAGCGGCAGATACTTCTTATTCCCGAAGTCGTCGAAATGGACGAGCCTTCGTGTGAGCGCTTGCTTGAAGCGGCGAACGATTTATCGCAGCTGGGTTTGGTTCTTGAAGCTTTCGGCGGCCACGCGCTTTTGGTGCGTGAAACGCCTGCGCTTTTGGGGCAGGCCGATGTGAAAGCGCTTCTTGCCGATTTGGCGGAAGAATTGGCGGCCAACGAAACGTCACGCGCCTTGGATCAAAAGCTTTTCGCGCTTTTGGCGCGCATGGCGTGCCACGGTTCGGTGCGGTCGGGGCGCAAGCTTACGGTTGACGAAATGAATGCGCTTTTGCGCCAGATGGAAGAAACGCCTGCCAGCGCGCAATGCAATCATGGCCGCCCGACTTATGTCGAAATGAGCCTGAACGATTTGCAGAAACTTTTCGATCGCAAATAAGTTATTTTTTGAAGACGTAAAAGCGCAGCGTCGTGTCGCCATACGTTTTTTCATGCAAAAGAACGCAGGCGGCGGGAAGGGCCAATGCTTCGTTTTTGGATGTTTCGCAAACCAGCAGCGCGCCTGGCGCAAACCAGCCGCGCGGGGCTAAGGCTTCGAAAGCGGCCTCGATAAGACCCTTACGGTAAGGCGGATCAAAGAAAACAAGCGTGCAAGGTTGCGGTGCTTCGGGCGGGCGCGTTACGTCCAAGGCGCGCAGCGTTGCCTTTTCTCCGATGCCGAGTTTTGTGACATTCGCGCGCAAAATGCCGAACGCCTTGCGCCCCGTTTCAAAGAAAGTCGCGTGGGTCGCGCCGTGAGAAAGCGCCTCAATCCCCAAAGCGCCCGTGCCCGCAAAGGCGTCAAGCACGATGGCGTTTGTCAAAACGTCGGGGCCCGCTTCGCCCCAATCGTGATGAAGTAAAAGATTGAAAAGAGCCTCGCGCACGCGGTCGGTCGTGGGGCGGGTGTCAAGCCCATCAGGCGCGACAAGCGTACGGCCGCGCAGCGTGCCGCCCGTCAGGCGCATGGTTTCTTCCTCGGCTCGGCGGCCGGGATGAACTTGCCTAAGGATTCGCGTAAAATGCGCGCGGGCACTTCTTCAATGCAGCCGCGCGGCAAGTTGCCAAGCTGAAACGGCCCATAAGAAACCCGGATCAGGCGCGTGACTTGCAGGTCGATGGAATCCATGACTTTGCGCACTTCGCGGTTTTTGCCTTCGCGGATCGTGACGGAAAGCCACCGGTTGTGGCCTTCGGTTTTGCCTTTTTCGACTTCGGCTTTGATGGGCTCGTAATGAACGCCTTCGATTTCGACGCCGTTTTCAAGCTCTTTGAGTTTCTTTTCGTCAACGTCGCCGTACACACGCACGCGATAATGCCGCAGCCATGCGTTTTGCGGCAATTCCATATGCCGCGCCAGCTCGCCGTCATTGGTCAAAAGCAACAAGCCCTCGGTATTGAAATCGAGGCGGCCAACGGTAATGACGCGCGGCATCTCTTTGGGAAATTTATCAAAGATTGTCGGGCGGCCCTTCGGATCGTGATTGGTGGTCAGCGTGCCTGTGGGCTTGTGAAAGCGCCACACGCGCGTCGTTTCTTTGGCGGCCAAAGGTTTGCCATCGACGACGATCACATTGGCGTCTGTGACGTTGAGGGCGGGCGAGGTGATTTTCTTGCCGTCCACGCTTACGCGTCCGGCTTCAACCATCTTTTCCGCTTCGCGGCGCGAGGCTACGCCTGCGCGCGCTAGAACCTTGGCAATGCGTTCGCCGGCAAAGGCGCTTTCGTCTTTTTTCTTTTCGTTTGTCATGGTAGGGGAAGATAAGGAAAAAAAAGGGTTTTGCCTATGACGGATTTTATGAAAATAGCCCTTGAAGAGGCTGAAGCTGCCGCGGACCGTGGCGAAGTGCCCGTTGGCGCGGTTCTGGTTAACGGTTTGGGTGAGGTTTTGGCCCGCGCTGGCAACAAAACCGAAGAGCTTTCCGACCCGACCGCGCACGCGGAAATCCTTGTTTTACGGCAGGGTGCGGCGCAATTGGGCTCCCCCCGGCTGCCGGATTGCACGCTTTATGTGACGCTTGAGCCCTGTGCCATGTGCGCGGCGGCGATCAGCTTTGCCCGTCTGCGCCGTGTGGTTTTCGGGGCCTATGATCCCAAAGGGGGCGCTTTGGAGCATGGCCCGCATTTCTATGCGCAGCCCACATGCCATCATGCGCCGGAAGTTGTCGGTGGGATCGAAGAAACCCGCTGCGGCGAGATCCTGAAAGCCTTTTTCGCCGATAAAAGATAAAAAAATGAATTTGAGAAGCTATTCGCGCTCATGACCTTGCCATAATGAATTCGTCCTTTCCGCATCACCTGCGTGGGGCGGCTGTTGTTAAGGGCAAACAATCACCCATAAACCCCCTTCGTCATCGCGAGGAGGACAGCCGTCCGACGTGGCGATCCAGGGCCAACAAAACAAAAGCCTGCTCTTATAACTTATCCAAAATAAAATGATTCATTTTATTTTGGGCTACCGCCTGCTTCGCGGCGGAACCCCGCCCTTCCGGGCGGTTTTTATAGCTAAAACGCTTTATCAAAATAAAGTGTTTTAGCTATATGATCCTGGATTGCTTCGCTTCGCTCGCAATGAAGTCGTTATGAATAACCTCCGCCCTTTCCGCGAAAGCGGAAATCCCGTTTTTCCCCGATGAAAAAAGAAACCAAACGGGATTCCGGGTCCGCGCTTTGCGCGTCCCGGAATGACGAGGCTTATATGAGCTATTATTAGCTATCCGTTCTCAAAAACCACTCTGTGCACGCAGCGTGACCTGGACTGACGACGTCTGCGAAAGGCCGCTTTTATTTCCGGCCGATGGCACGCCAGCCGATGTCTTTGCGGCAGAATCCTTCGGGCCAATCAATCTTTGCGACGGCGGCATAAGCTTTCTTTTGCGCTTCTTCGATGGTGGGCGCCCAGCTGGTAAGGCCCAGAACGCGTCCACCGCTCGCGGTGAGATCGCCAGCTTCGTTCCGCGCCGTGCCCGCATGGAACACGACGGTGTCCGGCAGGGCATTGGATTCATCCGTGCCGCGAATGACGCTGCCTTTTTGATACGAACCCGGATAGCCGTTCGCCGCCATCACGACGCACAAACAGGCTTCGTCTTTCCATTCTAATTTCACGGCATCGGCCATGCCTTTGCTTACGGCATAAAGCGCGGCCAAAAGATCGGAGCCAAGACGCGGGATCATGACCTGCGTTTCTGGGTCGCCAAAACGTGCGTTATATTCGATCAGCTTCGGGCCTTCTTTCGTGAGCATAAGCCCCGCATAGAGCATGCCGGAAAAGGGCGTGCCCGCTTCCTTCATGGCCTTGACCGTCGGGAGGATAATTTCGTCCATAATCCGATGGCTGAGCGCAGGCGTAACAATGGGCGCGGGCGAATACGCGCCCATGCCGCCCGTGTTCGGGCCTTTATCGCCGTCGAAAACGGCTTTGTGATCTTGCGCTGTGGTAAAGGGAATGACATGCGTGCCGTCGGTCAGCGCGAAAAAGCTGGCTTCCTCGCCGACCATGCATTCTTCGATCACAAGCTCGCTTCCCGCTTCGCCAAACGCCTTGTCGCACATGGCGGTGTCAATGGCGGCGCAGGCTTCCTCGATCGTTTGCGCGATGGTGACGCCTTTGCCAGCGGCCAGCCCGTCAGCCTTAATCACAATGGGCGCGCCTTGGGCGCGAACATAGGCTTTGGCTTTTTCGGAATCGCTGAACCGCGCATAGGCGGCGGTGGGAATGCCCGCGTGCTGGCACAGGTCTTTCATAAAGCCTTTGGAGCCTTCGAGTTGCGCGGCCTTTTGGCTGGGCCCAAAGCAAGCAATGCCTGCAGCGCGAAGCTTGTCGGCAAGGCCGAGCGTCAGCGGTACTTCCGGCCCGATCATGACAAAATCAATTTCGAGTTTCTTGGCGGTTTCTAAAAGTTCATCGACGGCCTCGGCCTTGATCGGCAGGCATGTGGCAACAGCGGCGATGCCCGGATTGCCCGGCGCGCAAAAAAGCTTGGCGCACAAGGGCGAGCGGGCAAAAGACCAGCAAAGCGCATGTTCGCGAGCGCCAGAGCCAACAACGAGAACTTTCATAAGAAGCTTTCCTTTCCTGACGATGCGGTATGGCTGCTTAACCAAACGGGATGCCCGCCTGCGTGGGCATGACGCTTTAAAAAACGAGGCTATTGAGAAAAACGTCACCTCCGCGAAGGCGGGGGTCCCATTTTGTTTCTTTTGGGCTATAATCACGTCACACAACAGCCAGGTTCTGTTTCCCATGCCGACGAAAAAACCGCAAGCCCCCGATTCAGGCGATTCGCTTCTCGATTGGGCTCCCAAGCCTCAGCCGGGCAGCAATTTGCCGACTTTTTCCGTCTCCGATCTGTCGCGCCATTTGAAACGCACGGTCGAAGACGCCTATGGCCGCGTGTCTGTGCGCGGTGAGGTGGGCTCGTGCAAGTATCATTCCTCGGGGCATCTGTATCTTTCGCTCAAGGATGAAAGCGCCGTTTTGGACGCCGTGTGCTGGCGCGGGCAGGTGAGCAAGCTGGGGATCAAGCTCGAAATGGGCATGGATGTCGTGTGCACGGGCAAGCTCACGACTTATGCCGGACAATCGAGATATCAGCTTATGATCGAATCCGCGACCTTGGCGGGCGAAGGCGCTTTGCTCAAAATGCTGGAAGAGCGCCGCAAGAAACTCGCTGCCGAAGGGTTGTTCGATGAAAGCCGCAAACGGCCTTTGCCGTTTTTGCCGAATGTGATTGGCGTGGTGACGTCGCCAACTGGCGCGGTCATTCGTGACATTATGCATCGCTTGGCGGATCGTTTTCCACGTCCCGTCTATTTGTGGCCCGTGCCGGTACAGGGCGAAGGCGCGGCTGAGAAAATCGCGGCCGCTATTAATGGCTTTAACGCGCTGGCCGTGGATGGTGCCGTGCCGCGTCCCGACGTTTTGATTATCGCGCGTGGCGGCGGTTCGCTTGAAGATTTGATGCCATTTAACGAGGAATGCGTCGTGCGCGCCGTGGCGGCCAGCCGTATTCCCGTGATCTCGGCCGTCGGGCATGAAACGGATACGACGCTTGTCGATTACGCGTCCGATTTGCGTGCGCCGACGCCAACGGGCGCGGCAGAAAAGGCCGTACCGGTGCGCGATGAGCTTTTAGCGATGGTTGCGGAAACGGGCATTCGGCTGGAAAGCGGCCTGCGCCGCTTGCTACGCGAACGCAAGGATAAGGTCGCGCTTTTGTCGCGCGCGCTGGGCGATCCCACCCGAGCGTTGCAACCGTTGATGCAAAAACTTGACGACCGCGCGGATCGTTTGAATGTCGCGTGGGCTGGTTTTTTCCGGCGCTCGCGTTCGCGCGTTGCCGAAGCGGGCGGACGGTTGCGCCATCCGCGCGATTTGCTGCGTTTGGCCGTGCAACGCCTGCAAAATCAAATGAACCGCTTGCAAGCCATCGGGCGTGAGAATCTTTTGCGGCAAGAGAAAAAGATGGATCGTTTGGGAACGATGCTGGAAGCATTGTCGCCGCGCGCGGTGATGGGGCGCGGTTATGCGCTTGTTTTCGATACGGAAGGCCAGCTTTTAACGCGCGCCGCGCAGGTCAAGCCCGGCCAAAAAATCCGCATCGAGCATCAAGACGGATCGCACGGCGCTGTTGTCGAAGATTGAATCAGATTCAGCACGTCGCCTTCATTTTCAAAAACAAGCTGAACATCAAGGATACCTACGTCGCGCCGGAACGGATCGGGCAGGCGCACCCAATCTTTGGTCGTCGTGACAAGCTTGATTTCTTTTTGCTTGGCCGTGGCGGCGAGGCTTTGTAAATCCTCGTCGGTGAAAATGTAATGGTCGGCAAAGTCACGCGTTTCAACGACGTTAAGCCCAGCCTCGCGGCAGGAATTATAAAATTTCTCCGGGCGGCCAATCCCGGCAAAAGCCAGAATGGGCGTGCCTTTGGTTAGATCGCCCGCCAAAAGAGGCTTGAGATGCGCCTGTAAAACGGGTTTGCCAAGGCAGGTTGCCACGCGCTGTACGTCCGCGCCGATCATGACGATAGCGGCAATGCGTGAGAAAACGTCATGCAGCGTTTCGCGCAAGGGTCCGGCAGGGATCAAGAGTTTGTTGCCAAAACCGACCGCGCCATCCACGACAAGCAAATTAATGTCGGGCGCAATCTTGGGATTTTGCAAACCGTCGTCCAAAATAATATGCGTCGGTTTTTCGGTTTCGGCGCATTGGATCGCGGCGGCGCGGTTGCGACCAATCCAGCAGGGCGCGATTTGCGCGAGAAGGACGGCTTCGTCCCCGACGTCGCGCGATGTGTGCAGTTTGAGATCGACGCGCACGGGACCTTTTTGGCTACCGCCATAGCCGCGCGTGACGAAAACGGGACGTTCGCCTTTTTGAATGAGCAGGCGGGCAAGGGTGATAGCCGTCGGCGTTTTGCCAGCGCCGCCCGCGACGATATTGCCAACGCAAAGCACGGGAACGCCTGCTTTATAGGGATTAACGAACGCATGGCGCAGAAGGCCCGCTGTGCGATAAAGTTGGCCGAGCGGCGTTAGCATAAGGGCGCTGGGGCCAGTTTTGCGGTACCAAAATTTGGGCGTTTTCATTGGGAGAAGCCCTTAGGTTCGAGAAAAAAAGGGGGAAAGGAGATCCATCGTTTTGGCCAGCACGCTGCGCTGGTTCTCGGCCCACAGATGGGCCGCATCGGCCAGCTTGCGCGTTTCGTCGGGCTTAGTCAAAAAGAGGTCCAGTTTTTCTTGCAAAGCGGTTTCGTCTTTTACCTGAAGGGCAGCGCCAGCCTCTGTCATAGCGCCAGCCATTTGGCGGAAATTGTCCATCTTCGGCCCAAAGAGCACGGCGCAATCGAGCTGTGCCGGTTCAATGGGGTTGTGTCCCCCCCATGTGAACGATCCGGCAAGGCAGCACAGGCGTGAGAGGCGGTAAAACAACCCCATCTCACCCATCGTATCGGCCAAATAGATTTGGGTGTCCTGCGTAAGCGTGCCTTGGACGCTGCGGCGGATGAAGGAAAGACCGTTAGTTTCAAGTAAAGCCGCAATCTCATCGCCACGCGCGGGATGACGCGGCACGAGTATCGTCAAAAGGCCGGGGTGCTTCGCGCGTAAGGCTTCGTGCGTGCGCAGGGCGATTTCTTCCTCGCCCGGATGCGTGGATGCCATCAGCCAAAAAGGCCGCGCGCCGATTTGCATTTTAAGGTCGGCCAAAGCGTCGCGATCGAACGGCAAAGGATCGGCAGCGAATTTTAAATTACCGACGCAACGCACATCGCGCAGGCCCAGCGCGGCAAAGCGTTTGCGTTCGTCTTCCGTTTGCGCAAGACCGAGAACGAAGGCGCGCATCATTTCCCGCGCGCCGCCGGGCAGAAGTCGCCAGCGTTTAAAAGACCGCTCCGATAGGCGACCATTCAAAAGGACGGCAGGGATTCTGCGTTCTTTTAAAGCGCCTAGCATATTGGGCCATAATTCGGATTCGACCCACAGCGCCAAGTCCGGTTGCCAATGATCGAGAAAGCGCGTGACGTAAGGCCAGCGATCGACCGGAACGTAATGATGGGTCGCGCCTTCGGGGAGGCGGCCTTCAAGCAGTTTGGCCGATGTCACCGTACCCGTCGTCAAAAGAACGGACCACGTCGGATAGGTTTCGCGTAGGCGGCGAATAAGCGCCAAAACGGACATCGCTTCGCCGACGCTGGCGGCGTGACACCAAACGAGTTTGCCCTTGGGGCGCGGCGCGCTGGCATAGCCCAGCCGCTCATGAAAGCGGCTTTGATCTTCACGGCCCGTCGCACGCCGATGGCGCAAATAAAGCGCAATGGCGGGAGCAGCGAGGTCGGTGAGGAGGCGATAAGCGGTCATGCAAAGGGTTCAGTCGTCAGTAAGCGGGTTTCAGGAGAAGTGAAAAAAGGAATCTAGGCGAAAAAGAAGGCAAATGCAAAGAAAGGACGTTTTTCTTTTCGAAAAACGTCCTTTCCGTTGATTGGAAAACCAATCCTAGCTCTTACTGCGCGGCCTTTTCGCTGAGGCCAGCGCCCGCTTTGGCGCGGTCGCGCATCATCGTGAGCAAGGCTTCGATATCGCCGCCGTTGCGTTGGATGACAGATGAATATTCCTGACGTTGCGTGACGCTCATGCTGACGCCTTCGACAACGACGTCGATGATTCCGTATTTGCCGTCTTTTTGACGCACGCGCCACGAAACGACGGTCGGTTGCGAACCATCGGGATGCGTGATGTTGCTGTTGACGATGAAATCCTTTGTGCCTTCGGGGCGGCTGTCGCTGACCTTAAACCCTTCGCCTGTGTAAAGCTTAAAGCGGTCGGAATAGGTTTTGACGACCAGCGTTTCGAACAGGTTCAAATATTCGTCGCGTTGCGCGTCCGTTGAGTTCATCCACGTGCGGCCAATCACAAAACGGGCGATGGTCGGCATATCGAAAGCCGTTTGCAACATGTCGCGGAATTTTGCTTCGCGTTTGTCGGGGGTGATGGTTTTGTCGGCAAGAATGGAAACGGCGCGGCTACCGAGGTCTTGGATAAATTGGCCTTCTGGTGCGAGGGCCGCTTGCGTTTGCGCGGCGGCAGGGGCATCGGCGGCGTGAGCGGGGCATGCAAAAGCGGTGCTGATAAGAGCCGCCAGAAAAAGGCTTGTCCGCAAGGAAGCCGAAAGGCGAAGAGTGATAGGCATACGAAAGCTCCAGATCGAGAAAAAGAGGAAAACGATTCTGTCCTTTGTGCTCTTTATAGGACGAGAAAACGACAAGACAAAGGCAGATTCTTCAAAAAAATGCGCAAAGAGAACATTTTAGAGCCAAAGGAAAAAGAAGCAAACGGCGCTTTTTATGCAACGCTCTGATTAAGCTTCATGGTTGCGCCGACAAGGTACAGCGAGCCACAACCCAAGATCCGGGCCGGAGAGGCCTCTTGGGACGCTTTTTGCACAAGATCTTGAATTGCTTCTTGAATTCCGGCGGCGGCGGCGGCGTCCTTGATGCCGCAGGCGCGGGCCTCAGCGGCCAGCTCTTCGGGCGCGCGGCCCGGTACTTCGCCTTGGATCTGAACGGTGCGTAGACGGCGAATGAAGGGAGCCATCGGGCCCAGAAACTCGCGCGGCTGCTTGGTGGACAGCATGCCATAAACGATGTCGAGTGGGCGCCCGTCTTGTGCTTGCCAACGGCGCAACTGCGCGCCCAAGACCTCGCCTGCTGAATCGTTGTGGCCGCCGTCGATCCATAATTCCCACCCTTGGGGGAGAAGGGCGGGCAAAGGGCCCGCGCTCAAATGTTCAAGGCGACCCGGCCACGAGACGTTTTGCATAGCGGCGCAGGCGGCTTCGTCCGAAATCTCAAAAGGCAAAGCGGCGCAGGCGGCCAGCGCAAGGCCCGCGTTCCAAAGCTGGTGCGTGCCCAGTAAGGCCGGGCGCGGCATGTTTTCGATTTTACGCGTGGCGTCAAGAAAGCGGAAATGGCCTTCGTCCACGGCTTCAATGCGCCAATCTTCGCCGCCAACGATCAGCGTCGCGCCGCATTTTTCGGCTTCTTCGCGCAAAGCCAGCAGCGCTTCGGTTGAGGGTTGCGGGGCCGTAAAACACGGTGTGCGTCGCCGCATGATGCCTGCTTTTTCGCGAGCGATGGCGCCCATCGTGTCGCCGAGATATTCGCGGTGGTCAAAAGAAAGCCGCGCGATCAGCGAAGCCACAGGCTCTTCGACAATATTGGTCGCATCAAGCCGTCCGCCAAGGCCGACTTCAAGAATGGTGGCATCTGCTGGGTGCCGCGCAAAGGCGACGAGGGCGGCGGCGGTCGCGACTTCGAATAAACTAATCGCGCCCGGTTCAGCGAGCTTTTCGGCCTCGGTTAGGATGTCTGTGAGTTCTTCTTCGCTGATCAGTTCGCCCGCGATGCGAATGCGCTCGTGAAAGCGAACCAGATGCGGCGAGGTGTAAACGTGCGCCTTGCGGCCAGAGGCTTCGATGAGCGCGCGCAAAAAGGCGCAGGTCGAACCTTTGCCGTTTGTGCCCGCAACGATGAAGGTTGGCGGCAGCTTATCCTGTGGATTGCCAAAACGAGCGAGCAAATCGGCATAAGGGCCGCGTAGCGTCAGGTCGATATCTTTGCCATGCGCAAGCCGGAAGCGTTCCAAAAGTGCAGCTGAGCCCGAGGACATGGCCGCGTTTTATCGTTGCTTGATCGCGGAAAGGCGTGCGCCGTGAGGCAGAGGCCCCGCGTAAGGCGGCGCCTTTTTCGCTTTGCCACGGCCGCTTTTGTTGGACAAAAGGCCCAGAATGCGGATCAACGTTTCGCGCAGCTCATGCCGCGTGACGACCAAATCGACCATCCCGTGATCCAACAAATATTCCGAACGCTGGAAGCCAGGCGGCAACGTTTCGCGGATCGTGCTTTCGATCACGCGCGCCCCGGCAAAGCCGATTTGCGCGCCTTTTTCCGCAATATGAATGTCGCCGACCATCGCGAACGAAGCCGTCACGCCACCGGTCGTCGGATCGGTGAAAATCACGATAAAGGGCAGGCCCGCATCTTTGACGCTTTTGGCCGCGATAATCGAACGCGGCATTTGCATCAAGGAAAGCATGCCTTCTTGCATGCGCGCGCCACCTGAAGCAGGGACGACGATCAACGGCGTTTGGTCTTCAACGGCTTTCTGCGCTGCCGTAACAAGGCCTTCGCCCACGGCCATACCCATCGAGCCGCCCATGAACGCAAAGTTGAAGACAGCCGCGACGGCTTTGATGCCGCCCATGGTGCCTTCGGCCACCAAAATGGCGTCTTCTTCACCAGTTTTGTGGCGGGCGTCCTTGAGACGCTCGCTATAGCGCTTCTGATCTTTGAACTTGAGCGGGTCCATCGGCACGCTCGGTACGGGCACGCGCGTGAAAGCACCTTCGTCAAACAGCATTTCCAGCCGTTTTTCAGGCGCAAGCCTTAGGTGATAGCCGCAATGACGGCACACGTTTAAATGCTCTTCCAGCTCGCGCTTGAAAAGCATAGCGTTGCATCCGGGACATTTTTCCCACAAATTGTCTGGGATCTCTTTTTGAGTCCCGACAAGCGCCCTAAACTTGGGGCGAACAAAATTAGTAAGCCAGCTCATGGCGGGCATGCTAGTCAAAACTGGCGGCGGATGCTAGAAGGAAAAAAATGAGGAAAAACATGACACAAAAAGCAAAAAAGCCCCAAGGGCCCCGCCTTCATATCGAAATGGCGTCGGTGCCATGGAAGAAAATCAGAGGTCTGACCCCCCGGCTTAAACGGGCGGCGGCGCTGACTTTGGCCTCATTGCCTGTGTCTTTGTTGCCTGCCGCGCGCGGCGCTGAACTGACGCTTTTGCTCACGACCGACAAGGCCGTTCAGACCCTTAACCTTGATTTTCGTGGCAAAGATGCCCCAACAAATGTGCTTTCTTTCCCAGCTTTTGAACGCCAAGATCTTGTAAAAATTGGAAAAAAAGAAGAAACCCTATATGTGGGCGATCTGGCGATGGCCTATCATTTTACGGCGAAAGAAGCGAAAGTTCAGCACAAAGACTTGCTGGATCATGTAACGCACCTTATGATCCACGGTATTCTGCACCTTTTCGGATACGACCACATAACGTCCGGCCAAGCCGCGCGTATGGAGAAGCTGGAAAAGGAGCTGATGGCGTCAATGGGGCTTTTAGATCCTTATGCGCCTGACATAACCTGACTTTGTGGAAGCAATGAACGAGACTCATATGAGCCCCCTCGCGCAAGCGAGCGAAACAGAAGACCCCCCAAGTTTAGTCGACCATTTATATAAGCGGCTTCGCGCTTATTGGCATCGCCCCGACAAGGACGAGGCTTTGCGAGAGGCCGCGCTTGAGTTGATTGACGAATCCGGCGCGGCTGAAGGCGCGCCCGCTGCCGAGCGCGAGTTTCTCAGCAACGTCATCTCCTTGCGCGAAAAGGAAGTTGCCGATTGCATGATTCCGCGCGCGGAGATTGTGGCGGTTGACGTCGATAGCTCAATGAAAGAGCTGCTCGCGCTTATGATTGAGCACGGGCACAGCCGCATTCCGGCCTATCGCGAGACGCTCGATGAAACCATCGGCATGCTCCATATCAAAGACTTTATGCCGAGTTTGGTCGAAGGACGCTCCTGCGTCTTGAATGAATTCTTGCGCCCCATCTTGTTCGTTGCGCCGTCGATGCCGGTGTCCAAGCTTTTGCTGCAAATGCGCCAAACACGCCAGCATATGGCGATGGTTATTGACGAATTCGGTGGTGTGGATGGCCTTGTGACGATTGAAGATTTGGTCGAAGAAATCGTCGGCGAAATTAAGGACGAACACGATGAACCGGCAACGCCGGATGTGATCGCGCGTGCAGATGGTTCGCTTTTGGCCGATGCGCGTATGGAAATCGAAACGTTTGAACGGCGCGTCGGACGATTGTTGGCGGATGATGAGCGCGAAACAATCGATACGCTTGGTGGTTACGTTTTCCATCTGGCTGGCCATGTGCCAAAAATTGGTGAAATGGTCAAAGCGCCCAGCGGTCTTTCCTTTGAAGTTCTGGAAACCGATCAAAATCGCATTTGCCGTGTCCGTGTTCGTGGGGTTAAAAAGGGATAACCTTATCCTTTTTTGCGCCGGACGAAATTATGGGCCTTTTGAGCCAATCGGAACTAGAGCCTCTTCTTGCCTTGCATGAGCGCTTCGTGAAGCGACTGCGCCATAGCCGCCGTCTTGATTTGATGATGGCGCGGGTGAGGGGGCTTGATTTCGCCGGGCGACGTTTGAATAAGGCCCGGCTTTGTGGCGCTTTTCTGCGCTCCTGCGTTTTCGATGGTGCCAAGTTGCGTCAAGCTTCTTTGCGCGGCTGCGATTTGGCCCAAAGTTCTTTTGCAAAGGCCGATATGGCCTATGCCTCGTTTGGCGGCGCGTTCTTCGATGGCGTCGATTTCACGCAAGCTGATTTATCTCATACGGATTTCACAGACCAAGGCCATCTGCGCGCGGCGGGCGCTTTTGCGCGTTTTCATGGGGCCAAACTGCTGAAAGCTTCGTTGGCCGGATGCGATCTTCATGGCGTTTCTTTTTTCGGCGCTGATTTGCGTTCTTGTTCGTTCGCGGGGGCGCGGCTGCATGCCGTAATGTTCAATGGCGCTCTTTTAAAAGACGCCTGTTTTGAGGGGGCGCAGGTGACGGCCTGTGTTTTCGATGGCGCGCGTGGTGCTGAGCCGGTTCAAGCGCTTCAGGCCAACGTGCCTTGCGAGAAGGTCGAAGAAAAAGTTACGGCGCACAAGCAATGGCTTGCTTCCGGTGGGCAAGCGGGCGCGCAGGCCGATTTCTCAGACGAAGATTTAACGCGCTTTTATGCTTCGAGTTTTGATTTGAACGCAGCGCGTTTTATGCGGGCTTTGCTTTATCAGGCTTCCTTCGCGCGGGCGCAATTGAACTTGGCCGATTTTTCCGAATGCAACGGGTGGGGGGCTTCGTTGGCCGGGGCCAAGGCTCAAGGCATGCGGGCTTATCGTGCCAATTTTGAAAACGCCGATTTCTCTGGAGCCGATTGCTCATGCTTGACGCTTGTGCCGGGATGGTCCGGCGCTTCATGTGTGCGGTGGGCGGCGGATTTCTCGCTGGCCAATTTGCGCTATGCCAATCTTTCTGGGGCGGATTTCTCCGGCGCAAAATTGAAAGGCGCTTTACTGGCGCAGGCCGATTTGCGAGGCTGCTCTTTTGTTGGCGCCGATCTTCGTTTGGCTGATTTGACTGGCGCGCGCTGTGAGGGCGCTTGCTTCGAGGGGGCGCTACTTGATGCCAGCGCTGCGGCGTAAGCGGCATAATTTAGAATCGAGCTATACCCAGAAATTTGATTACGCACCCGATTTAACAAGCATTTTCCTCTATTTCAGTACATAAGCGCATATGCCTTATTTAGAATATGGTTGTTACGGCGGATTCCTAGAGTGAATATAGGACAAGAGAGATCTGATTCTCTTTCCCCCCGACGATTCTTCCCTGCACAGAAGACGCCTCATCAAAGACTTAAGCCGCCCGGCTTATTGGAAGAAAGGCCCCCTCGTGATCAACCTGAACCAAAAAACGCGTTACTTGAAAATTACAATCTCGCATAAAATTGTTTTGATGGTTCTTTTGACCATTTTGCTTGTTGCGGGGGCGATCGTTACCATAAGTGTGCAGCGCTCAAATGCAGATGCCGAAAAAACGGCGTATCAGACAATCGAACAGAATATGAGCGTATTTAAAGCGCTTGTGCACGATAAGGGCACCGCCTTCCATTTGGAAGGGGACAAGCTTTTTGTCGGCGATACGCTGCTTAACGGAAATAATGAAATTTCCGATAACGTTGCGAGCATGCTGGGCGGGAGCGCGACGGTTTTTAGCGGTGATACGCGCGTTGCAACGAATGTCAAAAAACCGGATGGTTCGCGCGCGGTTGGAACAAAACTGGCGAAAAATGCAGCTTTTGATGCCGTCTTTGCCGGAAAACCCTATCGCGGGGTCGTTGAGATTTTAGGCGTTCCATACATCACGGGTTACGATCCGATTAAGGATGAGACGGGTAAGGTGATCGGCATTTTGTTCGTCGGCACGCCATTGGCACAGTTTTACGAAGGCATCGCCGAAGACGCCCTATGGATCGTCGGTTCAGGTGTTGGTGTTGGTTTTCTCGTTGCCCTTCTTATGTTGGTGTATGCCCGCCTTAAAATCTCAAAACCGCTTCAAACGATGACAGAAGCCATGGATGAGCTTGCTGCGGGCAATTTAAGTGTTGCCATTCCCGAGCATGAACGGGCGGACGAAATTGGCGATATTGGCCGTGCTTTGACGGTGTTTAAAACGAACGCGACGCGTATCGAAGAACTGCGGCATGAACAAAAGGCGCTGGAAGAAAAAGCAGCGGCAGAGCGCCATCAAGCCAAACTTACCTTGGCCTCTCGTTTTGAGGCGGAGGTGATGGGCGTGGTGAATCTTGTTTCCAATGCAGCGGGCGAAATGGAAGAACTTTTGGAAAGCATGACGCAACGTTCACAGGATGTGAATGTGCGGATGACGGCTGTTGCGGCGGCGACGGATGAAACGTCTTCAAATGTGGGGACGGTTGCTTCGGCAACGGAGGAGCTTTCCGCTTCCATCTCTGAAATTAGCCAGCGCGTCAGCGAAGAAGCTTCGATTTCGAACCAAGCCTCACATGAGACGGCGCAAACGGATGCTTTGGTGCAAGAACTGGCGGTTGCGGCTGAGAAAATTGGCGAAGTCGTCAAGCTCATCAACGATATCGCTTCGCAGACGAACTTGTTGGCTTTAAACGCCACCATCGAAGCCGCGCGCGCTGGTGAGGCAGGGAAAGGCTTTGCCGTCGTTGCCAGCGAAGTTAAAATATTGGCGAACCAAACGGCGAAAGCGACCGAAGAAATCACGGCGCAAATCAGCGCGGTTCAGGATAAAACGCGCAAATCCGTCGAAGCCATTCACAAGATCGCTCAGGTGATCGATAAGGTGCGCGAGATTTCTTCGAATATTGCTTCAGCAGTTGAAGAGCAGGGGGCTGCTACGCGTGAAATCTCACATAACGTGCAACAGGCGGCGCAAGGAACCCAAGAGGTTTCGTCCAATGTTGGCGCAACGGTCAGCGCGATGGGCGATAATCTAGACACACAAAAGAAGCTTGTCGGTAAATCGGACGAGCTGGCTAAAAATGCGCAGCAACTTCGTGCTCAGGTGCAGGCTTTCTTGGAAAACGTTCGGAGCGACGCTTCGTAATCGTGCGGTGCGACAGCTTCATATCTCTATTGGGGAACTAACATGTCACTCTCGTTGAGCAATCTTAAAATTAGAGCAAGGATCTTTGTTGGTTTTGCTCTGGTCCTTCTTATTTTGGCTGGGGTCATCGTCCTTGCTGGAAATGGGACGGGGCAACTGCTTGATGTACAAGCCGAGTATCAACGGCGCGGTACCCAAGCACAGATTCTCATCGGGGCCAAAGCGCAATTTGTCGAGCTACGGCGGGCAACGACCTATTTCCTTCTTAAAGGCGGTGATTCAAAAATCATCGATCAAAGCGTTTCTGTACTCAAGGAAATGCTCGAGAAAACGCGTGATGCCTATCGGCGTCAAGAACGAAAAGATCGTGTGACGCGTGTGCTCGACAATCTGGCTGTTTATAGCAAGGGGCTTGAAAAGGTTATTGCCGTTCGTGGCGATCCGGACGCGGCGCAAAAAGCCATTGAGGCTTTGCATGATTCTGGGCAAAATATTCAGGAAACTGTCAACGATTTGGTCAAGGATCTCAACGCCGATATGGAAAAAGACGGCGCGATCATGAAAAAGACAGGTGAAGACGGTGCGTCTCTTTTGCGGATGATAGGCCTCAGCGCGGTTTTGCTCGGCCTTTTCTTTGCGTTTATCATTGGGCGTAGCATCTCCCATCCTATCCAAAAGATCACGGAAGTTATGGAAACATTGGCTGGGGGCGATTTAACTGTGGAGATTCCGGGAACAGGAAACAAGGACGAAACGGGGCATATGGCCCGAGCCGTCCTTGTGTTCAAGGAAAACGGCAAAAAAGTCGAAGAAATGCGCGCGGCGCAAGAAGCAATGGATAAACGCGCGGCGGTGGAGCGTAAGGCCGCGATGCTGAAGCTGGCTGAGGATTTCGAA